>OCQZ01000638.1_pt1 | contig 10562 bp, 9 predicted proteins | sample 1538921 | NCBI WGS metagenome assembly OCQZ01 (sample SAMN03418269, study PRJEB22391) | human gut metagenome | biome: human-gut; feature: organic feature; material: feces | host: Homo sapiens | place: Tanzania | collected 2013-01 | reverse complement strand
GCATGTCGGCGCTGCGGACGAGGATGCCGTCCGGGGCATCGGTGTCCACAGCCACGTCAAACTGCTTGTTGTTCAGCTTTGCCAGACCCACCGGGCTGATGGCGTTCAGAGTTTTGATGGTATACATATATTAAGTCCCCTCTATACACATTAAGCATTTGCCTTGCGGAACTTCTCCATGAAGTCCACCAGCTTATCCACGCCCTCGGCAGGCATGGCGTTGTAGATGGAAGCGCGCATGCCGCCCACCAGACGGTGGCCCTTCAGGTTCACGAAGCCTGCTTCTGCAGCTTCAGCGCAGAACTTCTTGTCCAGATCTGCATTGGGGCTGGTGAAGGTGACGTTCATGGTGCTGCGGTAGCGGTGCTCCACGGGATTCGTGAAGAAGTCCTGACCGTCCAGATAATCATACAGCACCTTGGCCTTGGCTTCGTTGATCTTCTGCATGTTGGCAAGGCCGCCGATGTCGTTTTCCAGATACTTGAGCACCAGACCGGTCATATAGATGCACCAGCAGGGGGGCGTGTTGTACATGCTGTCCTTGCCCAGCAGGGTGGTATAGTTCATCATGGTGGGCACATTGTCGGCGGCGTGGCCCAGCAGGTCATCGCGGACGATGGCAATGGCCATGCCGGCGGGGGCCACATTCTTCTGCACGCCGAAGTAGATGCAGCCGTACTTGGTCACATCCACCGGCTTGGAGAGGATCATGGAGCTCATGTCGGCTACCAGAGGCACACCCTCCACCTGCGGTACCTCCACGAACTGGGTGCCGAAGATGGTGTTGTTCTGGCAGATGTGGATGTAGCTGGCATCCTTATCATAGTTGATGGCGTTCACGTCCGGGATGTAGGTGAAGTTCTTGTCCTTGCTGGAAGCAACAATGTTCACCTCACCGAACTTGGCGGCTTCCTTGGCGGCAAGGTTCGAGAAGTTGCCGGTGACAAGGTAATCTGCCTTGCCGGTGGTCATGAAATTCAGCGGGACCATGGCGAACTGCTGGGTAGCACCGCCCTGAAAGAAACCGACCTTGTAGTTGTCGGGAATGTTCATTACCCGGCGCAGGGTGGCCTCGGTGTCCTTGATGATGGCATCGAACCACTTGCTGCGGTGGCTCATCTCCATCACGCTCTGACCGCTGTCGCCGTACTCGAGCAGCTCTGCCTGTGCCTGCTTGAGCACCTTCTCGGGCAGCATGCTGGGGCCTGCGCTGAAGTTGTAAACTCGTGCCATAATGAACTCTCCCTTTCCTGTATCGCACAGCACCGCGGTTTTCTGCGGTGCGTTCTGTTGATTGCCGTAGCCGTAGTATACCGGTTTTGCAGGGGCGAAAACAAGAGCATCTTTGCACAAAGATACGGCGCAAAAGCCCCTGTGCAGGCACAAAGCACACAAATGTCCTTGACGGAAAAACAAAAACAAAGACAAACGTAAAATATAGCCAGAAAAGCCTGATTCCATCGGCATTTCCGGCTCTTGCACTTTTGCAGAAAAACAGGTATAATGAAGAAACAAAGACAAATGTAAAAACAAAAAAGATGCGGAAAGGAGGGAGAACAGCAGGATGTATGGCATCCCGGACAGTGTAAAGCCGCTTTCGGCGGCAGAGGAGCAGGTGATGCTGGCGGTGTGGGCCTGCCGTGCGCCCGTCACCCGGCGGGACATCGACGCAAAGCTGCGCGCAAAGGGCTGGGCCCCGGCGACCGTGCTCAACTTTCTTTACCGGCTGGAGGAGAAAGGCTGGGTGAAAAGCGGCAAGGACGGCAACCACAACACCTATACCCCGGCCATCACCCGGCGCGCCTATAATGTGTGGAGCATGCGCGAACGGCTGGACACCCTCTTTGGCGGCGACCTTGCGGCGGCGGTGCACGCGCTGGTGAGCGAGAGCGGCTGCGGCCAGAGCGAGCTGGAACAGGCCATGAAGGTGCTGGAGGAAAAGCATCTGGAAGCGGAAGAATATGATCTGTATGACCCCTACGGGTAAAAAGGAGAAAAGAGAATGGATTGCAAACTGCGTGCCAAAAACTGCGGCGGCTGCCCGATGCTGGGCATGGACTACGCCGCACAGCTGAAGCAGAAAGAAGAGACCGTGAAAAAGCTGCTGGGCAGATTCGGCCCGGTGGAGCACATCCGGGGCATGGAAACGCCTTACCACTATCGGAACAAGGTCATTTCCACCTTCACCACCGGCTGGGGTGGAAAACTTACTTCCGGCATTTACGCGGCAAACAGCCACAAGGTGCTGCCGGTGGAAAGCTGCCTTTTGCAGGACGAAGTGCTGGACAAGACCATGCTGGCTGTGCGCGCAGCGGCGGGCGCCTGCCATTACCAGCCTTTCAATGAGGATAAGGGCACCGGCCTTCTGCGTCACTGCCTGCTGCGGCGGGGCGTTATGACCGGGCAGGTGATGGTGGTGCTGGTAACGGCCCAGCCGGTGCTGCCGGGCGCCAAGAACTTTGTCAAAGCACTGCTGACCGAAGCCGGAAAGCAGGGCGTGACCATCACCACCATCGTGCAGAATGTGAACAGCCGCAAAACCAGCGTGGTGCTGGGCGAAGCGGAAAAGGTGCTGTACGGCAAGGGCTTCATTCTGGATACCCTCTGCGGCAAGACCTATGCCATCAGCCCCCGCAGCTTTTACCAGATCAACCACGCCCAGACCGAAGTGCTGTACGGCCTTGCGGTGGATGCCGCAAAGCTGACCGGCAAAGAGGTGGTGCTGGATGCCTACTGCGGCATCGGAACCATCGGCCTGACCGCCGCCGACCACGCAAAGCAGGTGGTGGGCGTGGAGCTGAACCGCGACGCCGTGCACGACGCCATTGGCAATGCAAAGCACAACGGTGTGAAGAACGCCCGCTTCTTTGCCGCCGATGCCACCCAGTGGATCGGCGAGGCTGCCGCCGCAGGCGAGCGGGCAGACGTGATCTTTATGGACCCGCCGCGGGAGGGCTCTACGCCGCAGTTTATCGAAAGCGTGGCCCGCATGGCCCCGAAGCGTGTGGTGTACGTCAGCTGCAACCCGGTCACACTGGCCCGGGATCTGGAGCTGCTGACTCGGAAGGAATACAAAGTGGAGAGCAGCACACCGGTGGATATGTTCCCCCACAGTGAGCATGTGGAAGCGATAGTTTCGCTACAAAGAGAAATCTAGTGGAAATCCTCCGTTTTACGTTATTTTCTCGTCACGTTGTGTTCGATGGCGAGGGCGATAAACTCCGCAATAAACGCATTGAAAATCACATCACCGTTTCGGTGGTAATTGATATGGAGTGCGGAAACACAAAGAATTGAATATCTAACAATCGGCATAGCCGCAGACTTTCACAAAAAGCCTGCGGCTTTTTCTTTGCCCAAAAACAGAAAGGAGGCATCCGTGAAATGGCAGTTTTTCGGGTAGAAAAGAACAGCGGCTACACGGTCATGTCGAACCATCACCTGCGGAACCGGGCCTTGTCCCTGAAAGCCAAAGGCTTACTCTCCCAAATGCTCTCCCTGCCGGAAGATTGGGACTACACCCTGCAAGGGCTGGCCCGTATCAACCGGGAAAGCATTGACGCGATACGGCAGGCCATCCGGGAACTGGAACAGGCAGGCTACATCCAGCGTTCCAGAGAACGGGACGAGAAAGGACGGCTGCGCGGTGCAGACTATGTGATCTTCGAGCTGCCGCAGCCTGTTCCTGCATCGGTTTCACCTACATTGGAAAATCCAACGTTGGAGAATCCCACGCAGGAAAACCCTACGTTGGAAAATCCAATGCAATTAAATAAAGATAAACTAATTACAGAAAAACAAAAGAAAGAGGGATTAAATACCGATTCCATTCCTATCCATTCCCCAAACCCCTTGCCTTTGGACGAGGACGAGGCAGCGGCACCGCCGCCGGAACGGACAGGAAGCCGAAAGGAAGCGGCCTATCAAATCTACCGGGACCTGATTTTGGAGAACATCGAGTATGACACCCTCACCCAGAATCCCCGGATAGACCGGGAACAGCTGGACGAAATCGTGGACATCCTGCTGGAAACGGTCTGCACTTCCCGCAAGTCCATCCGGGTGGCCGGGGACGATTACCCGGCAGAGTTGGTCAAGGCGAAATTCTTGAAGCTGGACAGCCATCACATCGAGTTCGTCATGGACTGCCTGCGGGACAACACCACCAAAGTCCGCAACATCAAGCAATACCTGCGGGCCATGCTGTTCAACGCCCCCAGCACCATCAACAGCTACTATGCGTCCCTTGTGGCGCACGATATGGCGCAGCCCGATTGGGGCCGCCCGCCCAACACCTGACCGAAAGGAGCGTCCACCCATGAGAGCACTTTACCTGCGGCGGCTGGTGGTTCCACCCTAGCTGCCGCTCTAAATTTTCTGCAACAAGGAGGAATGCTGAATGCAGGAAGAAGTCACCCAGAAAACCATTGCCCTGTCCATGAAAACAGGCAAGCTCACCGCCCAAGCGTTGCAAGCTGCGCTGAAAAAATACTTGCAGCACCGGGCCAAGGGGCCAAAGCTGCATCACGGCAAGCAAAGCCTGAAACAGCTGAAAGCCCACGGCGCGTCCCTGACCAACATTGAAGTCACGGAGGCGAACATCGGGGCGTTCAAGCCCTGCGCCAAGAAGTACGGCGTGGACTTCACCTTGCGCAAGGACAAGACCACCCAGCCGCCCCACTACATCGTGATCTTCAAGGCCAAGGATGCGGACAATCTGGAACAGGCGTTCCGGGAGTTCACGGCCAAAACGCTCACCAAGGAGCAGCGGCCCTCCATCCGCAAGGTGCTGGCAGCAGCCAAGCAGAAAGCCGCCCAGCAGCCGAAACGCGCCAAGGAAAAAATCAAGCAAAGGGGGCTGGAACGATGAAGCCTGAACTGAAAAAAATGCTGGTGCTGAATCTGCCGTATCTGCTGTTCGTGTACCTGTTCGCCAAATGCGGGCAGGCATACCGTCTGGCGGCGGGCGTGGATGCTTCGGCAAAGCTGCTCCACCTGACGAGCGGCATCTCCGCCGCCTTTGCAAACCCGCTGCCCAGCCTGCATCTGTTTGACCTCTGTGTTGGCGTTGTTGGTGCGTTGGCCGTCCGGCTCATCGTGTACAGCAAGGGCAAGAACGCCAAGAAGTACCGCAAGGGCGAGGAATACGGTTCTGCCCGGTGGGGCACCGCCAAAGACATTGCCCCGTACATCGACCCCAAGTTTGAAAACAACATCCTGCTGACCCAGACCGAACGCCTGACCATGACCGGGCGGCCCAAAGACCCCAAGACGGCCCGGAACAAGAATGTGCTGGTGATCGGCGGCTCCGGCAGCGGCAAGACCCGCTTCTATGTGAAGCCCAACCTCATGCAATGTTTCCCCACTTCCGACTATCCCACCTCATTCGTGGTCACAGACCCAAAAGGCACACTGGTTCTGGAAACGGGCCAAATGTTCCAGCGGGCAGGCTACCGGGTGAAAATCCTGAACACGATAAACTTTTCCAAGTCCATGAAGTACAACCCCTTTGTCTACATCCACTCGGAAAAAGACGTGCTGAAGCTGGTGAATACCCTTATCGCCAACACCAAGGGCGAGGGTGAAAAATCAGCAGAAGATTTTTGGGTGAAGTCGGAACGGCTGTTCTACACCGCGCTTATCGGCTACATCTGGTACGAGGCCCCGGCAGAGGAAATGAACTTCACCACCCTGCTGGAAATGATAAATGCCAGTGAAGCCCGCGAGGACGACCCGGAGTTTCAAAGCCCGGTGGACCTCATGTTTGAACGGCTGGAACAGAAAGACCCGGACCACTTCGCCGTCCGGCAGTACAAAAAGTTTTTGCTGTCGGCGGGCAAGACCCGTTCCTCCATCCTGATAAGCTGCGGTGCCCGTTTAGCCCCATTTGACATCCGGGAGGTGCGGGAGCTGATGGAGGACGATGAAATGGAGCTGGACACCATCGGGGATGAAAAGACCGTACTGTTCCTGATTATGAGTGACACGGACACCACCTTCAACTTCATTCTCGCCATGCTCCAAAGCCAGCTTATCAACCTGCTGTGTGACCGTGCGGATGATAAATACGGTGGCCGACTGCCTGTCCATGTACGGCTGATTCTGGACGAGTTCGCCAACATTGGGCAGATTCCCAACTTCGACAAGCTGATCGCCACCATCCGCAGCCGGGAAATCTCGGCATCCATCATTTTGCAGAGCCAGTCGCAGCTGAAAGCTATCTACAAGGATGCGGCCGAAATCATTTCGGACAACTGCGATTCTGTTCTCTTTTTGAGTGGGCGGGGCAAGAATGCCAAAGAGATCTCCGATGCGCTGGGGAAAGAGACCATCGACAGTTTCAACACCAGCGAGAACCGGGGTTCTCAAACCTCCCACGGACTGAACTATCAAAAATTAGGAAAGGCGTTGATGTCAGAGGACGAAATCGCAATCATGGACGGCGGCAGGTGCATTTTGCAGCTGCGGGGCGTGAGGCCGTTCTTCTCGGAGAAGTTCGACATTACAAAGCACCCGCACTACAAGTACCTTGCGGACGCGGACAAAAAGAATACCTTTGAGGTGGACAGGTTCTTATCCACCCTGCGCCGGAAACGGCAGCAGGTAGTCGCACAGGACGAAAGTTTTGACCTGTACGAAATCGACCTGTCGGATGAAGATGCAGCCGCCGAATGAGGCGGCATTTTTTGAAAAAATTTTTGAGTGCCGCAGAACAAGCGGCAGAAAGTGAGGACCTTATGGAATTTTTCAACAGCGCAGTCGATACTTTGCAGACCATCGTGGTCGGTCTGGGCGGTGCCCTGTGTGTCTGGGGCGGCATCAACCTGTTGGAGGGCTACGGACAGGATAACCCCGGCAGCAAGAGCCAGGGCGTCAAGCAGCTGGTCGCGGGCGGCGGCGTTGCCCTGATCGGCGTGACCCTTGTCCCGCTGCTGTCCGGGCTGCTGGGCTAAGTCCTGCATCGCTGCCCACAATTTTCCGAACAACGAATACTTAAAATCCTACTCAGCGCTCTCCCGCTCACATGGGAGGGCGCGGGAAAGGAGGTATCTTTGCTTGATTAGTGAGATCATCGAGAAATGGATAAAAGGCATTTTGATAGATGGCATCACGGGCAACCTCTCCGGCCTGTTCGATAACGTGAACGCCAAGGTGGGCGAAATCGCTTCGGATGTCGGCTCTACCCCGCAGGCGTGGAACAGCGGCATTTTCAATATGCTGCGTAGTCTTTCCGAAACGGTGGTGCTGCCCATTGCAGCGGCCATCCTTGCCCTTGTGATGTGCCATGAGCTTATCCAGATGATTACCGAAAAGAACAATATGCACGACTTCGACACCTCCATGTTCTTCCGCTGGATTTTCAAGTCTGCCTTTGCCATCCTCATTGTCAGCAACACATGGAACATCGTCATGGGCGTATTCGATGCCACCCAGAGCGTTGTCAACCAAAGTTCCGGCGTTATCATCGGTGAAACATCCATCCACTTTGACCGCCTGATACCCGGACTGGAATTTCAGCTGGAAAGCATGACCATCGGCAGTCTGCTCAGCCTGTGGTTCCAGACCCTTGTGGTGGGCCTGACCATGAACATCCTGTCCATCTGCATTTTTCTTGTGACCTACGGCCGCATGATTGAGATTTACGTTGTGACCGCACTGGGGCCTATCCCGCTGGCGACCATGGGCAGCAGCGAGTGGCGCAGCACCGGGCAGAACTATTTGAAATCGCTTTTGGCGTTAGGCTTCCAAGCGTTCCTGATTATGATTGTCGTGGGCATCTATGCGGTGCTGATACGCAACATTTCAGGTGCAGCGGACATTGCCGGGGCCATCTGGGGCTGCATGGGCTACACCGTGCTACTCTGTTTCTGTCTGTTCAAGACCGGCAGCATCAGCAAGTCGGTGTTTGGTGCCCACTAAGGCCGAGAAAGGAAAAACGTATGGCGTATGTGACCGTTCCCAAAGATTTGACCCATGTAAAATCCAAAGTCTTATTCGGGCTGACCAAGCGGCAGCTGGTCTGCTTCGGCGGCGCGCTCCTCACGGGCGGGCCGCTTTATTTTTTGACCCGGGACTATCTTTCCAACAGCGCGGCGGCCCTGCTGATGATTTTTGCCATGCTGCCGGGGCTGCTGTTCGCTCTGTTCGAGCGGCACGGCCAGCCCCTTGAAGTGGTGATTCAGCAAATGATTCAGTGCTGCTTTATTCGTCCCAAGGAAAGGCCCTATCAGACCAACAATGCTTACGCCGCCCTTGTGCGGCAATACCAAATGGAACAGGAGGTAAAGGCCATTGTCCAGAAAAACGATACCCCGCGAAACCGAAAAGCCCAAAAAGCTCACCCGCGCCCAGAAAAAAGAAATTGATGCCGTTCTCCGCAAGTACAAGGGTGACGGCAAGCCCCGCACGGCACAGGCCACCATCCCGTATGAGGCCATCTACCCGGACGGTGTGTGCCGCATTGACCGACGCACATTCTCCAAGTGCATTGCCTTTGAGGACATCAGCTATCAGCTGGCCCAGCCGGAAACAAGAACCGCCATCTTTGAACACCTGTGCGACCTCTACAACTATGTGGATGCTTCCATCCATGTGCAGCTTTCGTTTTTGAATCGCAAGGTTGACCCGGTGCAGTACGCAAAAAGTTTTGAGATCACACCGCGGGGAGACGATTTTGACGACATCCGCGCCGAGTACACCGCCATCCTGCAAAAGCAGCTTGCCAGCGGCAACAACGGCATCGTCAAAACCAAGCACCTGACCTTCACTATCGAGGCTGACAGCCTGAAAACTGCGCGGGCTCGGCTGGCCCGCATTGGCCTTGACCTGCTGGGCTATTTCAAGACCATGGGCTGTGTGGCACACGTTATGGACGGGCAGGAGCGTTTGGAAGCTCTGCACGGCATCTTCCACCCGGACGGCGAACCGTTCCGTTTTAGCTGGGACTGGCTGGCACCCTCCGGCCTGTCTACCAAGGATTTTGTGGCCCCGTCCTCCCTCTGTTTCGGTACGGCCAAAACCTTTGGTTTGGGCGGCAAGTATGGAGCTGTGAGCTTTTTACAAATCCTTGCGCCGGAACTTTCGGACGAAATGCTGGCCGACTTCCTCAAAACGGAAAGCGGGATTCTCGTCAATCTCCATGTGCAGGCCATCGACCAGACCGAGGCCATCAAAACCATCAAGCGAAAAATCACAGACCTTGATGCCATGAAGATTCAGGAGCAGAAAAAGGCTGTCCGTTCCGGGTACGACATGGATATCCTCCCCAGCGACCTTGCCACCTACGGCGAGGATGCCAAAAAGCTGCTGAACAAACTGCAAACAAGAAATGAGCGATTGTTCATGCTGACTTTTTTAGTGCTGAACGTGGCCGACACCAAGCAAAAGCTGGGCAACGATGTGTTCCAAGCCGCAGGTGTGGCACAGAAGTATAACTGCTCGCTTGTCCGGCTGGACTACCAGCAGGAACAGGGCCTTGTGTCCAGCCTGCCGCTGGGCATCAACCAGATAAAGATTCAGCGCAGCCTTACCACCTCCAACGTGGCGGTGTTCGTGCCCTTTGTAACGCAGGAGCTTTTCCAGAGCGGTGCGGCCATGTACTACGGAATCAACGCAAAATCCCACAACATGATCATGCTGGACCGCAAGCAGGCCCGGTGTCCCAACGGCTTGAAGCTGGGCACGCCCGGCAGCGGCAAATCCATGAGCTGCAAGTCCGAAATCGTCAGTGTGTTTTTAACGACTGCTGACGATATTTTTATTTCAGACCCAGAAGCCGAGTATTATCCGCTGGTCAAGCGGCTGCATGGGCAGGTCATCAAACTTTCGCCCACCAGCAAGGACTATGTGAATCCTTTGGACATCAACCTGAACTACTCCGAAGATGACAGCCCTTTGGCCCTAAAATCGGATTTTGTGCTGTCGTTCTGTGAACTGGTCATGGGCGGCAAAACAGGTCTGGAAGCGATTGAGCGCACCGTGATAGACCGTGCCGTGAAAGCCATCTACCGCCCCTATCTGGCGAATCCCTGCCCGGAGAATATGCCGATTTTGTCTGACCTCCACCAAGCCCTGCTCGACCAGCACTTGCCGGAGGCGGACCGGGTAGCGCAGGCATTAGACCTGTATGTGTCCGGCTCGTTGAATGTGTTTAACCACAAAACGAATGTGGACATCCACAACCGGCTTGTGGCCTTTGACATCAAAGAGTTAGGCAAGCAGTTAAAAAAATTGGGGATGCTCATTATCCAAGACCAGATATGGGGCCGTGTCACCCAGAACCGCAGTCAGGGCCGCGCCACATGGTATTTTGCAGACGAGTTCCACTTACTCCTGAAAGAAGAACAGACCGCCGCGTACAGCGCCGAGATTTGGAAGCGCTTCCGCAAATGGGGCGGTGTGCCCACGGGCGCCACCCAGAATGTGAAGGACCTTCTTTCTTCGCCGGAGATCGAGAACATTCTGGAAAACAGCGACTTCATCACGCTGCTGAATCAGGCATCCGGCGACCGCAAAATCCTTTCGGAACGGCTGAACCTCTCCGCAGACCAGCAGAAGTACAT
>OCQZ01000635.1_pt1 | contig 10623 bp, 9 predicted proteins | sample 1538921 | NCBI WGS metagenome assembly OCQZ01 (sample SAMN03418269, study PRJEB22391) | human gut metagenome | biome: human-gut; feature: organic feature; material: feces | host: Homo sapiens | place: Tanzania | collected 2013-01 | reverse complement strand
CCGCGAGGCGCTGGGCGTCGAAGGGAAGGTCCGAGCGCTGGAGCTGGCTCTTCACGCGGTTGTCCTCGCCCATCATCACGACGATGAAGCTCTGTTCATCCACAGCGATGAGCTCAAAGCGCTTGACGCTCGCCTCGCGCCGCCCGCCCGTCACGCTGTAGACGGGGTAATTGACAATGGAGGACACCATCTGCCCCGCCCGCGCGATCACACTGTCCGTGCCGCCGAGCTTACTTTTGAGCTGCTCGTTGATCTCCTCCGCTTCCGTTTCGGAGACCTCGCGCTTTTCCATCAGCTCGTTGACGTACAGCCGGTAGCCCTTCGGGGACGGGACTCTTCCGGCGGAGGTGTGCGGCTGCTCAAGGTAGCCCATTTCGACCAGGTCCGCAAGCTCGTTGCGGATGGTCGCGGAGCTCACCGAACCGCCCATCTCCTCAGCCAGCGCCTTGGAGCCGACCGGTTCGGCCGCGGCGATGTAATCTTCGACCACGCGCTTGAGAATTTGCTTTTTGCGCTCCGTCAGATCCATACGCCGCGCTCCTTTCTTAGCTTTAGCACTCCTTTCCCCTGAGTGCTAAACGCAGTGTACCACCGAGGTTTCCCATTGTCAATAGCCCCCGGTGTAAACAGTTTGTGAACTACTCAAAAGTCGGGCGGCCAGCGGCCTCGGGGCGCAAAAAAAGAAGAGAAACGCTCGCGCGTTCCTCTTCTTTTTCGTGTTTTTTACTCCGCCTTGGGAGCCTCCGCAGCGCCTGCTTCGGCGGCTGCCTTGGCGGCAGCGGCCTTGCGCTCGGCGGCAGCCTTCTGCGCGGCCTTGAACTTCTCCTTCTCCTCGGGAGTCGGGATGGGCTCGATGGCATTGCGCGGGCAGGCCTTGGCGCACATGGTGCAGTTTCTGCACTTCGTGTAGTCGACGACGGCCACGTTGTTGACGACGTGGATGGCGTCGAACTTGCAGGTCTTTTCGCACAGGCCACAGCCGATGCAGGAGTTGGCGCACACCTTCGTGACGGCGGGGCCTCTCTCCTTGTTGGCGCAGTTGACGAAGACCTTCTGCTTGTAGGGCACCTCGACGATCAGCTTGCGCGGGCAAACCTCGCGGCAGGCGCCGCAGTCGGTGCACTTTTCCTTGTCGACCTCGGCAACGCCCTTTTCGTTGATGTGGATGGCGTCAAACTGGCAGACGGCCACGCAGGTACCGTAGCCAAGGCAGCCGAAGGCGCAGGCGGTGGGGCCGCCGGCGACCTTCGTCGCGGCCACACAGTCGTGAAGACCGACATACTCAAAGCTCTTCACAGCGGCGTCGCCGCCGTTGCAGGTCACGTGGGCGACCATCTTTTCGCCGCTGGGGGCTTCCATACCCATGATGGCGGCGATCTTCGCAGCGCCCTCCGCGCCGGCGGGCGCGCAGGCGTTGACGGGAGCCTTGCCGGCCAGAATGGCCTCGGCGCAGCCCGCGCAGCCGGGATAACCGCAGCCGCCGCAGTTCGCGCCCGCGAGGCACTCCTGAATCTTGGGCAGGCGCTCGTCGACCTCGACCTCAAAGGCCTTGGCCGCAACGGACAGGACGAGGCCGAACACAACGGCGATCACGCCCAGCACGAGAACAGCAAAAATTACATTCATCATTTCTTCGTTCCCTCCTTACATGGGCCACACCTGCAGGCCGGAGAAGCCCATGAAAGCAAGGGCGATGAGGCCTGCGGTGATGAGCGCGATGGGGAAGCCTTCAAAAGCCTTGGGATAGTCGGCAAACTCCAGACGCTCGCGCACCGTGGAGAAGAGGTAGATCGCCAGCAGGAAGCCAAGGCCGCCGGTGATGCCGTAAACCACGGACTCGATGAAGTTGTAGTCGTTCTGCACGTTGAGCAGCACCACGCCGAGCACGGCGCAGTTGGTGGTGATCAGCGGCAGATACACGCCGAGCGCGGTGTAGAGCGTCGGCATGGACTTTTTGAGGAACATTTCGATGAACTGCACGAGGCTCGCCACCACGAGGATGAAGGCGACGGTCTGCATGTAGTCAAGCCCCAGCGCAACAAGGATCTTATTCACGCCGAAGCAGAACGCCGAGGCAAGGCCCATGACGAACGTAACGGCAAGACCCATACCGACGGCCGTGTCGCTCTTTTTCGACACGCCGAGGAACGGGCAGATACCCAGGAACTGCGAGAAGATGAAGTTATTCGTCAAAATCGCGCCGAGGGAAATAGCAAGAAGTTTCGTGACACTCATTTATTTGCCCTCCGTTTCGTTTGCTTTTGCCTTTTTCTTCTCGCTTCTGGCGAGCGCCCACTGCATGATGGCGATCAGCGTGCCGAGGCACAGGAAGCCGCCGACGGGCAGCGTGAGCATACCGGCAGGAACATAGGAAGAAGGCATGACCTGAATGCCGAGCAGCGTGCCCGCGCCGAGCAGCTCGCGGAACGCGCTCAGGATCAGCAGCACCACCGTGTAGCCGATGCCCTGGCAGATGCCGTCCACCGCGGAGGCGGCGACGGAGTTCTTGCTGGCAAAGGCCTCGGCGCGGCCGAGGATGATGCAGTTGACGACGATCAGCGGGATGAACACGCCAAGGCTGTTGGCAATGTCAGGGAAGAACGCCTGCAGGCACAGATCAACGATCGTAACGAAGCCCGCGATGACGACGATGTAGCACGCGATACGCACTTCATTAGGAATGATTTTGCGCAGAAGGGAAATAAAGATGTTGGAAAGCGTCAGGATGATGAGAACGGAGATGCCCATGCCAAAGCCGTTTGCAACGCTCGTCGTGATGGCCATGGTGGAGCACATACCGAGCACCTGCACCAGAACGGGGTTTTGGTAGATCAGACCGTCTTTGAGCTGTTTGTTGAAATTCATAGATCGTTCCCCCTTTCTCAGTTCATGGCCTCGGCGGCAGCCAGAGCGGCGTTGACGCCCTTGGTCACGCCCTTGGTGGAGACCGTCGCGCCGGTGACGGCGTCGATGTTCTGCTTGACGACGAGCGTGCCCGCGCCGGACTTGCCGACGAACTGATCGAGCGCGCCGGTGCCGGCGGAGGTCGCTTCATTGTCGATGACCTTGGAGCCGATGCCCTTGGTCTCGGAGTTGTTGACGATGGAAACGCCCGTGACGGTGAGGTCGGCGTCCACGCCGACGATCATCACGATGCTGCCCTGAGAGCCGCTCGCGGTGACCTTGAAGGCATAGCCCGCATTCTCACCGCCGACGAGGATCTCATACATCTCCGTCAGCTTGCCGCCCTGGGCGTTCGCCGCGTCGATGACCGCCTGCGGGATGTCCTCGACCGGCGGGAACTCGCAATCGGTGGAGGAGACGACCTTGGCGAGCGCCTCTTCCGTCTTCTGGCGGTTGATGGCCTCGATCTTGTCGGCCGTGAGCACATTGGTGAGGCCCAGCAGCAGCGCCACGACCAGCGAGATCGCCGTCAGCGTGCCTGCCACCTTAAAAATGAACTTTCCTTCGATTTTCATTTCTTTGCCGCCTCCTTCGCTGCTTTCTTGTCCACGCCGAAGCGGGTGGGCTTGGTATACTTGTCAATGATCCACGTGCAGCAGTTCATCACAAGGATGGAGTAGCAAACGCCCTCGGGATAGGAGCCGAAGTAGCGGATGAACACCGTGATGAGGCCGCAGCCGAGACCGAAGATGAGCTGGCCCTTCTTCGTCACGGGGGAGGTGACATAGTCGGTCGCCATGAAGAACGCACCGAGGAACAATCCGCCGCCGAAGACGTTGTAGAGCATCCACGTCAGCGCGTCGTTGCCCTGCGGGAAGAGGAAGGTGAGGATCGCCACGGTGCCGATGTAGGCAACGGGGATCTGCCAGGAAATGACCTTGCGGAAGATGAGGTACAGTCCGCCGATGAGCAGCATCATCGAGGAAATCTCACCGAGAGAGCCGCCGATGTTGCCGATGAACATATCGCGCAGGCCGTACTGTGCGGTCAGCGCCTCGAACTCGCCGCCCTTCATCATCGAAAGCGGCGTGGCGGCGGTGACAACGTCGGCAAGGCCGCCGAAGAGCGGGGCCTTGGTGCTCGGGTCGATCCAGCTCGTCATCTGGCTGGTGTAACACGCGACGAGCGCGGCGCGGCCGGCGAGGGCGGGGTTCAGGAAGTTCTTGCCGAGGCCGCCGTAGAGCTGCTTGACGACAAAGATCGCAAAGAAGTTGCCGACGATCAGCATCCAGTAAGGAAGCGTCACGGGGCTGACGAACGCGAGCAGCATACCGGTGACGGCGGCGGAGAGGTCGCCGAGCGTCTGCGTCTTGTGCAGGAGCTTGCGGTAGAGCCACTCAAAGAACATGGCGGACGCCATGGAGACGGCAACCGCGATCAGCGCGCGGAAGCCGAAGCGGATCACGCTCATCAAGAGCGCGGGGCACAGCGCGATGATCACGTCGAGCATGATCGAGCGCGTGTCTTCATTGTTGCGGATGTGGGGGTTGGAGGAAGCGATCAGCTTCAGACCCTTATAATCATTCAGCATCCCTTATGCCTCCTTCTTTGCTTCTTCGGCAGCCTTGGCCGCTTCCGCCGCGGCCTTGGCCTTGGCGGCGGCTTCCTTGACCTTCTGCTTGCCGACCTTGAACGAATGCGTCAGGTGCAGGCGGCCCGGGCAGATGTAGGAGCACGCGCCGCACTCGATGCAGTCCATCACGTGCGCCGCCTCGAGATCCTCGATGCGGTTCTTCTGCACATATAAATAAAGGTACAGAGGCTCAAGGTGCATGGGGCAGGCCTCGACGCAGCGGCCGCAGCGGATGCAGGTCGGGTCAGCGGAGACCTTGTTCTCGTTTCCGGCAAAGGCCAGCACCGCGCCCGTGCCCTTGGCAACGGGGAAGTCGGCGGAGGCCTGCGCCATACCCATCATCGGGCCGCCGGCGATGAGCTTGAACGTCTCGTCCTTCAGGCCGCCGCAGGCGTCGAAGAGGAGGGCGACCGGCGTACCGATCGGGCACTCCAGGTTCTTCGGCTCCACAACGCCGCTGCCGGACACGGTGACGACCTTGCGCACCACGGGCATACCTTCCTTGATGGCATGGTAGATGGCGATGGTGGTGTTGATGTTGAACACGGCGCAGCCGATGTTCGCGGGAAGACCGCCGGGGGACACCTGCTTGCCGGTGACCGCCTGGCAGAGCTGCTTTTCGCCGCCCTGCGGGTAGCGGCAGCGCAGCGCCTCGACCACAACGGGAGCCTTCTGCTCCTCGATGACCTTGTTGAGGGCCTCGATGCCGTTTTTCTTGTTGTCCTCCACGCCGATGATGACCTTGCTCACGCCGAACATCTTGGCAAGGTAGCAGCAGCCGCCGATGATCTCAGCGGGGCGCTCGAGCATCGCGCGATGGTCGCCGGTGATGTAGGGCTCGCATTCCGCGCCGTTGATGATGACGGTATCGACCTTGCCGATACCGCTGGAGATCTTCGTGTGCGTCGGGAACGTCGCGCCGCCCATACCGACGATACCGGCCTCTTTGACCATCTCGACCATTTCCTCAACGCTCAGTGCGTCGGGGTCGGCGGGTGCCTTCACTTCTTCGCTCAGCTCGTCTTTAAAGTCATTGTCAATGACAACGGACATGACCTTACCGCCCATGGAGTAGGGGCGGGGCTCCACCGCAGCGACCGTACCGGAAACGCTTGCGTGAATGGGAGCGCCGAGGCCCTTGAATTCGCCGATCTTCTGTCCGAGCTTGACATAGTCGCCCTTGGAGACCGTGGGAGTGCAGGGTGCGCCGAAGTGCATCGACATGGGGATGACCACCTGAGCGGGTGCTTGAAGCTGCTCGATGGCCTTTTCATTTGTGGCAGCCTTCATATCGTTTGGATGAACGCCGCCAAAGAAAGCTTGTGCCATAGTCTTCACCTCATCTTTATACTGCCAGAGCAGCAGAAACACTGCTCCATAATCGGACTGATTATACAACCATTCCTTTCCGTTGTCCAGAAAATATTCTGCCAGTCCAGCAAATTCCTTCATATTTTATCAGATTTTGACCCGCATTCCGAACAAAACTGTCATATTGTACCATGGTTTTCCCCTTTTTCTGCCGCCGTCCGCCGCGCAATTTTCCGCAGGAACTTGACGCTTCTGTGCCAGAATGCTACAATGAAAAATGACAATTGGCAATTTTTCCGTCCCTTCTCACCCGCTTTTTTCACAGAAAGGAAAGGTGTTTTTTATGCCCGCCTCGCTCGATCTGCGCGCGATCAGGGCGCACGCCCGCTCGCTGCTGCGCAGCGGCCGCGTCAGCCCGCTGAGGATGTCCGCGCTCTATCTCGTCATCTCCCTCGTCCTCGACCTCATCGACACCACCGCGAGCTTCGCCATCGACTCCTCCGGCGGCTTTACGCTGCTCTCGTTCAGCTTTGTGAGCATTCTTGTGAGCCTCATCTCCAATGTGCTCGGCGCGGGCTTTGTGTGCTACTGCCTCGGCATTCTGCGCGGGGAAGATATGCCCTATGACAGCCTGTTCGACGCCTTCCCCTTCGCCGGGAAGGTCATCCTGCTGACCATCGTTCAGGGGCTTTTCATCTTCCTCTGGTCGATGCTCTTTGTCATCCCCGGCATCATCGCGGCCTACCGCTATTCCTTTGCCATGATGAACCTCTGCGACGATCCCGGCATCGGCGTGATGGAGGCGCTCCGCCGCAGCAAGCAGCAGACGGATGGCAACAAGGGCACGCTCTTCCTTCTCACGATGAGCTTTCTCGGCTATTTTCTGCTCGCGGGCGTTGTCGTTGCGCTTGCGGAATATCTCCTCTTCGGCGGCGTCAGCTTGCAGCTTGAAACCGCCGCCACGCTTTCGCAGGCGCTTTCGACCACGCTCGTCGACCACGGCATTGCAAGCCTCGCCTCGCTCTGGCTCATACCCTATATGCAGCTCTCGCTCTGCGCGTGCTACCTCTCCTGCACGTCGGGCGGCGCAGCGCAGCAGCCGCCGCTCCCCGGACGCGACCCGTGGGACGACGCGGCCTTCTGACCTCCCTTAAAAAACTACACAGCGGGATATCCTGACGATATCCCGCTGTGTTCTTTTCCTTATTTGAGAATGTAGACCGTCTTCACGCCGAGGAGCGCGCAAAGCTCGGTCTTTTCGGCAAGGCCGGCCTCGCTCTCGTACCACACGCAGACGGTCGAAGCGCCGCTTTTGTTATAGAGATACGAGCTTTTATACTGCGTGGAGCGGTGGAGGGTGGTGTTCTTCGTGTCGGAGAGCAGCTCTTGCAGCTTCTCTGCCGGAAGCTCCTCCGCATCGCCGGTCGCCATTCCCTTTTTGTCCGTCTTCTGCACCACGCTGTCTGCGCACAGGAGGACGCTGCCGCCCTTCCCCGCCAGCACCGCCGCGGCGTAGACCTCCTCGAGCGCGGCGCGCGGGCTCACAGCCTGCTCGCCCTTGCGCGCGGTGTGCGAGACGGCAGCGATGCAGTCCTTCGGCACGTCGAGTGTTCTCGGCTCGCCCTCGGCTTCGACCCAGTGCGCGTCCTTGACGCTCACGTTCGCGTGCAGGCGCTCATAGGTGCGCAGCAGCACCGCCGCGGCCTGCTCGCGCGTGGCCGTGCCCTTGGGGTCAAAGTTATATTTGCTCACGCCCGTCATGATGCCCATGCGGTAGGCGAGGGCGATGTAGCCGCGGTTGGTCGTGCAGTCGCCGAAGGGACAGTTTTTGCCGATGCTCCCCGTGAGCCCTGCAAAGCCGCTCACGCCGCTCTGCACCGGCTGCGCGTCCGCGTCGGCGATGATGCCCGCGAGCACACTGTAGCCGAGCGCGCGCATGGTCATCGCGGCCATCTCCTCGCGCGTCACAGCGTCGTTCGGGCGGCACTTTGTGCCGCTGCCGGGGAAGACATCGTGCGCCGCGGCGGTCTCAACGGCGCTGTAGTACCACTTTTTCGTGTCCTGATTGTCGGAAAAGCTGCCCTTTTCGGGCGTGACGGTCTTCCAGCCCATCAGCCGGCAGAGCGCCGAGGCATAGGCCGCGCGCGTCATCTTCTGCCCAAGGCCGAACTTGCCGTTCCCCACGCCTTGCAGCAGGTCATACTGCCTGCACTGCGCGATGCTTTGGCTCGCCCAGTGCTTGTCCGGCACATCGGAATAGCCGGACTTGTTCGCCGCCGAGACCGCCGTCGCCATCGTCAGCACGGCGAGCAGCAGCGCAAGAGAGCGTTTTAAGAGCTGTTTCATCTTCATTTCCCCCTTTTTGGGTGATCTTTCTGCCGTATTGTAGCACAAAGTTCCGCAGATAGTCAAATTGCCTCTTTACCTTTGCCGCTCTCTTTGTTAAAATAATAGATTGTATTAGTATGATGAGGACGTGTTGCCCGCTGCGGCAGCACCCCATCGGAAAGGAAGGTGAGCAAACCGTGAAATACGAGCGCTGGCAGATTCCCGCCGTGCCGGAGCAGGCCGTCAAAGCGCTGACGGAGGCCGGATACCCGTATCTTGTTTCATCGGTGCTGGCCGCGCGCGGCGTGCAGACGAGCGAGCAGGCCGCCGAGGCGCTTGAGCGCGAGCAGACGCTCTCCTACTCTCCGTTTCTGATGAAGGACATGGACAAGGCCGCCGCGCGCATCACGCGGGCGCTGGAGGGGGGCGAAAAGCTCGCGGTCTTTGGCGACTACGACGTGGACGGCATCACCTCCACCTGTCTTCTCACCGATTATCTCCGCTCGCGCGGAGCGGATGTGACGATGCACATCCCCCGCCGCATCGAAGAGGGCTACGGCCTCGGCTGCGACGCCATCCGCGCCCTCGCCGAGTCCGGCGTGACGCTGATCGTCACGGTCGACTGCGGCATCACGGGCGTGGAGGAAACGGCCTACGCCGCAACGCTCGGCGTGGACCTTGTCATCACCGACCATCACGAGTGCAAGGAGCAGCTCCCCGCCGCCGTGGCCGTCGTCGACCCCCACCGGCCGGACTGCCCGTATCCGTTCAAGCATTTGGCGGGCGTGGGCGTGGCGCTCAAGCTCGTTTTAGCCCTTGGCGAAGGGCGCGAAGCGCCCCTTTTCGCGCGCTACTGCACACTTGCCGCCATCGGCACCATCGCAGACGTTATGCGCATGGAGGGCGAGAACCGCACCATCGTGCAGTGCGGTCTCGAGGGGATCGACCGCAGCGACTTCATCGGCCTGCACGCGCTGCTGCGCGAGGCGGGGCTCACGTCGCGTCCCATCTCGTCGATCCAGATCGGCTTTGTGCTGGCCCCGCGCATCAACGCCGCGGGCAGAATGGGCCGAGCCGAGCTTGCCGCAGAGCTTCTGCTCACCGACGATCCCGCCCGCGCGGAAAAACTCGCGCGCGAGCTGTGCGAGCTCAACCGTGAGCGGCAGAGCGTGGAGCAGGACATCTTCCGCCGCGCCATTGAGCAGATGGAGTCTCTGCCCGAGAGCGAGCGCAGCGCGCTCGTGCTTTCGAGCGAGGACTGGCATCAGGGCGTTGTGGGCATTGTGGCCTCCCGCCTTTCCGAAAAATTCTCCTGCCCGAGCTTTATGATCCACCTCTCCGGCGGCTCCGGTAAGGGCTCGTGCCGCAGCTACGGCGGCTTCAACCTCTTCAACGCGCTTGAAGCCTGCTCCGATCTTCTGGTGAGCTTCGGCGGGCATGAGCTGGCCGCGGGCTTCACCATCGAGGAGAAAAATATCCCCGCCTTCCGCACGCGCATGAATCAGTATGTGCGCGCCCACACGGGCGAGCATGCGCCGGCATCGCTGCTTGATGTGGACGTTGACTTGCAGCACCCCTCGCTCATCACGCTTGAGGAGGTCGAGGCACTCTCGCTCCTCGAGCCCTACGGCGCGGGCAACAACCGCCCCGTTTTCTGCCTGCGCGGAGCAACGCTTGAAAGCGTGCAGGGCGTGGGCCAGAACCGGCACTTAAAATTGAAATTTCAGAAAAGCCACGTCAATTTCGACGGCATTTTCTTCTCCGTCACCGCCGGCGAGTGCGGCGTGTGCGCGGGCATGCGCGTGGACGCGGCGTTCTACTTGCAGGTGAACGAGTTCCGCTCCCAGCGCTCGCTGCAATTGCAGCTGATCGACCTGCGCCCCTCGCTCGACCCCAGCGGCCGCGAGAACGAGGCGCTTTCCCTCTGCCGCACGGTGCTGGACGGCGGCGCGCTCTCCCCGCGCGACGCGGCGCGTGCGCTTCCTTCGCGCGATCAGTTCGTGCGCGCCTGGCGCATTTTAGAGCGCGAGGTGGGCGGCAGCGGCGTCAGCGCCCCCATGCTGCCGCTGCTGAGAAAGCTCAGCGCAGAAATGGTCGGCGCAGAAACCTTTTTGCGCACGGCGATGTGCTTGCAGGTCTTTGCCGAGCGCGGACTTTTGACCATTGAGCACGAGGATACGACCCTCACCCTTCGCCTGACGGCGGACGGAAAAAAGGTCGAGCTCGACAAGAGCCCCTACCTTTCCGCCCTGCACGGCTTTCTTTCGTAATTAAAGGAGACGATTCGGATATGACAGCACAGGATAAAGCATTAAAAGAGAATACCGCTTCGGCTCCCCTCCAGATCGTCGCGCCCGGCACCTGCGTGGAGACCGGCGAGCAGGCGGCGCTCGTGCTCGGCATGTACGACCACCTTGTCGAGACGATCCACCAGTACAACCCGAGCG
>OCQZ01000634.1_pt1 | contig 10636 bp, 8 predicted proteins | sample 1538921 | NCBI WGS metagenome assembly OCQZ01 (sample SAMN03418269, study PRJEB22391) | human gut metagenome | biome: human-gut; feature: organic feature; material: feces | host: Homo sapiens | place: Tanzania | collected 2013-01 | reverse complement strand
GAGAAATGAATTTCCTGGTGCGCGCCGATTTCGCACATAGGAGGGAGCGACGCCCGCGGAACGCTTTGTAATGACTGTTCCGGCTTCCTGGTGTGCCAAAACCTTCACAAACCTAAAGGTGGAATATTAATGAGCGAGGTCTCAAAAAAAATGCGTACCTTTGTGGTTTAGTGGCGTGAAATGTGCAGTTGGCACGCCGGACATATTTGTAAATAATAAAAAAACATAGGTGATAATTATGTTGTTCCAAGTTTTGCAGGCCGTGGGCCTGGATTCTGCGGCGGCTGAGATGGCCGAGGATATGGCACAGGGGGCCGCGCCTGTGGCGGATCTTGCTCCACAGCAGGTTGAGCAGTCGTTCTCACTCATCGAGATGGCGACCAAGGGTGGCTGGCTGATGATCGTGCTGGCGATTCTGTCGGTGATCGCCATCTACATATTCGGAAAGAAATGGTGGATGATCCACAAGGCGGGGCAGGTTGACAAGAACTTCATGCGCGACATACGCGACTATATTCATGAAGGGAAGGTGAAGTCGGCTGTCTCGCTCTGCCAGAAATATGATTCTCCGGTGGCGCGTCTCGTGGAGAAGGGAATCGAGCGCATCGGAAGGCCTTTGGCTGACATCCAGACTTCCGTTGAGAATATGGGTAACGTCGAGATCGCGAGGCTTGAGAAGGGGCTCCCTATGCTCGCCACCATCGCCGGTGGAGCGCCGATGATCGGATTCCTCGGAACCGTGCTCGGTATGGTGCAGGCCTTCTTCAATATGGCGAACGCGGGCAACAACATCGACATCACACTGCTTTCGAGCGGTATCTACACGGCGATGATCACCACGGTGGGCGGTCTTATCGTCGGCATCCTCGCCTACTTCGGCTACAATTATCTGGTCGCTCAGATCTCCAATCTGATGTTTATGATGGAGAACGCGACGATTGACTTTATGGATCTTCTGCACGAACCTGCAGGCAACGAGGAGGAGAAGTAGTCAATGGCATTCAAGAGAACCACAAAGGTCTTGTCGGACACAGCGATGTCTTCGATGACTGACTTGGTGTTCCTGCTGCTGATCTTCTTCCTGATCACCTCGACACTGGTCAATCCGAACGCGCTGAAGCTCCTGCTTCCTAAGAGCACAGGGCAGGTTTCGGCCAAGCCTACGGTCACCGTCTCGATCAAGGATTGGGGCGACGACACCTACACCTACCATCTGAACGGCAGCGAGACGCCGGTGCAGTACTCCGAACTGGAGGATGACCTTGTCGATCTGCTTCAGACAGAGGAGGATCCGACATTCTCGATCTACTCTGACGAGAGCGTGCCGATCAAGGAAGTCGTGTCGCTGATGAACATAGCGAAACGTAACCATTACAAGGTAATCTTAGCGACGCAGCCTGAATGATGAAACCATACCTTCGTGACAGACAGAAGGAGGCCAAGGTCTCCACGGTGACCGGGATCGTTCTCACGGTCGCGGTCCACGTGCTTGCCTGCCTGCTCTGCGTGTTCACGGGGATGAAGTACATCTACCCTCCGCCACAGGAGCAGACGTTCCTCGTGGATTTCAGTGAGGAAGAGCCGCAGCCGATCAAACGGCAGAACAGGGGCCGTCAGCCTCAGGCCGAGGAGATCGACAGGACGAAGCCGGTGGAACTGATCCAGAGGAGCGAGTCGCCGCACAAGGCGGATGCCGCCAACAAGACGGCAGAGGCCAAACCGGATGCCTTCGGGGACGTTGAGACTCCTGTGCAGAAGGAGGAAATCAACAAAAACGCCCTGTTCCCGGGAATGAGCAAGAAGGACTCCTCGAACGCACCTCACAGCGCCACCGAACCTAAGAACGAGTTCAAGGCAGGACACCCTAAGGGGAACACTTCCAGCGGGAAGGCCGAGGGTACGCCTAACGCGCGGCTGAAAGGCAGAAACACACTTGGAGCGATTCCAAGGCCGGCATATTCAGAGCAGGACTACGGAACTGTCGTGGTGGACATCTGGGTTGACAACTATGGAAACGTGACGAAAGCTGTTCCGGGAGGACAAGGGACAACCGTGAACAACTCCAAACTATGGGCGGCCGCGAGAACGGCTGCGTTGCAGACTCACTTCAACCAAAGCGCAGACGCGCCGGCGTTGCAGCAAGGAACTATAACATACGTGTTTAAACTTCAATAAACTTTTATATTCAATTATTATTTTTTAATGGCGTGAGCCACAAACATTATGGAAGAAAATTTGAATGGTGGTCAAGAGAACCACGAGGAGCGTAGGGATTACGCTGCTGAAGGACCAAAAACAGGTTATTCATCTGAGGGCAGGAAACTCAGGCCAAGAAAGAAGGTAGTGCCTGCCGCTTCATCCTCCGCTGACGGAGAGTACAAGTCTTACGATAATCACAGGAGTTACTCCAGCGACAATCGTGGCGGCTACGGCCAGCGCGGTGGTTATCAGAGCCGTGGAGGCAACAGCAGAGGAGGATATTCATCAGACCGCAGAAGCGGCTACGGAGACCGCAGCGGTGGCTATGGCCAGCGCAGAAGCTACGGTGACAACGCTGAAGGCGGAGAGAGAAGAACTTCATCTTACGGACAGGGCCGTCCTACTTACGGGGACAGGCCGTCCTATGGACAGAGAAGAAGCTATGGCAACAACAGCTACGACGGTGGAGAGAGGAGATCATCTTACGGACAGGGCCGCCCTTCATTCGGCGAAGGCCGTCCATCATATGGACAGCGCAGAAGCTATGGCAACAACAACTCCGAGGGAGAGGAGAGAAGATCATCTTATGGACAGAACCGTCCTTCATTCGGCGAGGGCCGTCCATCCTATGGACAGAGAAGAAGTTACGGCGGCAGCCAGGAAGGCGGCGAGAGAAGGCCGTCATATTCAAGAAAACCGGCCGGCGGCCACGGATTCGGCCCTAAGCAGGGAGGTTTCTCAGCCGGCAGAGGCGCCGGACATCAGGGACCTAAGAAGTTCGGCCGCAAGGACGAGCCGCATTTCACCGAGGCTGACGAAGCCGGAATCAACCAGATGCTTTCAAGGAAGCCACAGATTGACGCGGCGTTTTCCGACAACGACAACGTTCCTACACCTATCAAGGAAGAGATACGTCTGAACAAGTACATCGCCAATTCCGGAGTGTGCTCACGCCGCGAGGCTGACAACTTCATTCAGGCCGGCGTCGTGACCGTAAACGGCGAGGTTGTGACCGAGCTTGGGACAAAGGTCAACGTCCTCAAGGACGACATCCGTTTCAACGGAGAGAGACTCAAGGGCGAGGAGAAAGTTTACATCGTGATGAACAAGCCGAAAGGCTTCGTCACCAGTGCGAGCGACCCTCACGCCGAGAAGACCGTCATGGATCTTCTCAAGGGATGCAAGTTGAGGGTGTTCCCTGTCGGAAGGCTTGACAAGAACACCACTGGTGTGCTGATGTTCACCAACGACGGTGAGATCGCCGAGCAGCTCACACACCCTTCCTACAACAAGAAGAAGATCTACCAGGTCATTCTCGACAAGCCGCTTGAGGAGGCCGACAAGGAGAAGATCCTCACAGAGGGTCTCGACCTCAACGACGGCAACATCAAGGCCGACGAGCTTGAATATATCGACGCCGAGGACCACAGACGTCTCGGCATCGAGATCCACTCCGGCAAGAACAGGATCGTCAGAAGGATCTTCGAATCCCTCGGCTACGACGTGAAGGCTCTTGACAGGGTTTACTTCGCGGGTCTCACCAAGAAGGGCCTCAAGAAGGGCGAGTGGAGATACCTCAGCGAGGGCGAGGTCAATGTCCTCAAGATGGGGGCCTATGTCTAGTCCGGACAAACACACTGAACACAGAGCTGGATTTGTCAACATCATCGGTAATCCGAATGTTGGCAAATCCACGCTTATGAATGCCCTGGTAGGAGAGAAACTGTCCATCGTCACGGCGAAGGCGCAGACCACCCGGCACAGGATCATGGGCATCGTCAACACCGACGACTGCCAGATCGTCTACTCGGATACTCCCGGTATGCTCAAGCCGAACTACCGCCTGCAGGAGGATATGATGAAGTTCGTGGACGCCGCCATCGGGGACGCGGACATCATCCTCTACGTGACGGACGTGGTTGAAAAGAGCGACAAGAACATTGAATATATTCAAAAACTCCAGAAGCTGGATTGCCCGGTGGTGGTCGTCATCAACAAGATCGATGTCAGCGACCAGAAGACGGTGACCGACCTGATCGCCTACTGGCAGGAGCAGCTTCCGAAAGCGACCATAATTCCGGTGTCGGCCAAGGAGAGGTTCAACCTTGAGAGTGTGCTGAACGCAGTGATGAGCGGGCTTCCGGTCGCGCCGCCGTGGTTCGACAAGGACCAGTTCACCGACAAGAACCTCCGTTTCTTCGCCTCCGAGATCATCAGAGAGAAGATTCTGGAGAACTACAGCCAGGAAGTGCCTTACAGCTGCGAGGTGGCCGTGGAGGCTTTCAAGGAAGGCCGTGAAAGGTACGAGATCAGCGCCGTCATCTACGTGATGCGTGACTCCCAGAAGGGCATCATCATCGGCAAGGGAGGCTCGGCTTTGAAAAAGATCGGCACCGAGGCCAGGCTGGAGATGGAGGACTTCTTCCAGAAGAAGGTCTTCCTTCAGCTGTTCGTGAAGGTCAATCCGGACTGGAGGGAGAACCGCAAGGAACTCCGCAAGTTCGGGTACGAGGAATAGCTCCTGACACAAAGGACAACTCCGGTCGCGAAGGACAATAAAAGGAATAATCAAAATATTAAAGAGGAATATTCAGGTATGGCAAAGGACGAGTGGGATGACATTGAGACTCCGGAAGGAGGCAACGAGGACGAGGAACTGAACGAGGAGCCGATTGACGAGACATCGGCGAAATCTTCAGGGAAATACGACAAGCTGCTTAGTTCCGACAGCAGGAAGTACAAGCTTTCGGGAATGTTCAAGGACTGGTTCCTGGACTATTCCTCATACGTCATTCTGCAAAGGGCCGTCCCACACATCGTTGACGGACTCAAACCGGTGCAGAGACGTGTGCTTCACGCCATGTTCAGAATGGACGACGGAAGCTACACTAAGGTGGCCAACATCGTCGGCCAGGCGATGCAGTACCACCCGCACGGTGACGCGTCCATCCTCGGAGCCCTCGTACAGCTCGGCCAGAAAGGCCTTCTGATCGACTGTCAGGGAAACTGGGGTAACATCCTTACCGGTGACAGCAACGCTGCGCCCCGTTACATCGAAGCCCGTCTGAGCAAATTCGCCAAGGAGGTCGTCTTCGACCCGAAGATCACCAACTGGATGACATCCTACGACGGACGTAACCAGGAGCCGACCGAGCTTCCGGTCCGTTTCCCGCTCCTGCTCGCTCAGGGCACCGAGGGAATCGCCGTCGGAATGGCCTCCAAGATACTCCCTCACAACTTCAACGAACTCATCGACGCGTCAGTGAAGATTCTTGAGGGCGAGGATTTCACGATCTACCCGGACTTCCCTACCGGTGGCTCGGCTGACTGCAGCAACTACAAGGACGGAGCCAGGGGCGGAAGCGTGAAGGTCCGCGCCAAAATCGAGAAGATCGACAAGAACACGGTGGCCATCACCGAGATCCCTTACGGAAAGACATCCCACATCCTCATCGACTCGATTCTGAAAGCCAAGGACAAAGGCAAGATCAAGATCAAGAAGATCGAGGATATGACCACGGAAAAGGTCGAGATCCTGATCCATCTTCCGAACGATGTGTCACCGGACAAGACGATCGACGCGCTGTACGCATTCACGGACTGCGAGTGCAACATCGCCCCGAACGCCTGTGTCATCGTGGACAACAAGCCTCAGTTCCTCTCTGTCAAGGACATACTGATCTACGACACGAACCACACGAAGGATCTTCTAAAGTGGCAGCTTGACATCAGGCTCGCCGAGCTTGAGGACCAGTGGCACTACACATCCCTCGAAAGGATATTCTTTGAGAACAAGGTCTATAAGATCCTGGAGCAGAACCAGAACAGCTGGGAGCAGCAGCTGCAGGACGTGTTCACGGAGATGAAGACCTATCAGGACATTCTCCGCCGCGAGATCATGATGGAGGACATCGAGAAACTTGTCGAGAAGCCTGTGCGCAAGATCTCCAAGTTCGACACCAAGGCCATCGACGAGAAGATCGCCGCCATCGAGGCGGAGATGGAGACCGTCAAGAACAACATAGAGCACATCACAGAATACACCATCGACTGGTTCAAGATGCTCAAGGCGAAATACGGCAAGCCTTTCGTAAGGCAGACCGAAATCACAGCGTTCGAGAGCATAGCCGTCACCAAGGTGGTCAGCAACAACGCGAAACTCTACGCAAACTACGAGGAGGGATTCGTCGGGCTGAACCTCAAGAAGGACGACAACGGCACCTACATCTGCGACTGCTCCGACCTTTCAGAGGTCATCGTCATAGGCAAGGACGGCAAGTACCGCATCACCAAAGTCACGGACAAAGCCTTCTTCTGGAAAGACCTGCTTTACGTCGGAGTGTTCAACAGAGGCGACAGCAGAACCATATACAACGTCATCTACCGCGAGGGCAAGAGCAGCGTCTCCTACGCCAAAAGGTTCGCGATCACCAGCGTCACCAGGGACAAGGACTACGACATCACCACCGGCGAGGAAGGGTCCAAGATCCTCTGGTTCACCGTCAACCACAACGGCGAGGCCGAATCTGTACGAATATACCTGCGTCCGCGTCCGAAGCTGAAGAAAACGCAGTTTGAATATGATTTCTCTACCCTTGCGATCAAGGGCAAGGCTTCCAGAGGCAATCTGGTGTCCAAGAACCCTATCGCCAGAATTCAGCTGAAATCCAAGGGCGTTTCGACAATCGGCGGCAAGGACATTTGGTACGACGCTGACATCCAGAAGCTTAACGATGAGCAGCGCGGTCAGTACCTCGGCGAGTTCGGCCCGGAGGACAAGGTTCTGGCAATATTCAAGGACGGAACCTTCTACACGACTTCGTTCGATGTCTCGAACCGCTACCAAGGCGAAGTGATCAAGATCGAGAAGTTCGATCCGAACAAGACCTACACCGCCCTCTACTACGACGCGGCCGCCAAGGCATTCTACATCAAGAGGTTCAGCTTTGTCCTGAGCGACAACACACCGCTGTCGTTCATCGCCCCGGGCACGAAATCCTATCTCGTGGCCCTTTCCGAGGACAAGCATCCTCAGTTCCAGGTGATCTTCGGCGGGAAGTACGAGCATCGTGATCCGGAGAACATTGACGCTGAGGAATATATCGCCAAGAAGGGCTATGCCGCCAAGGGCAAGAAGTGTCATCAGTACGACCTCAAGGAGGTGAAGTTCATCGAGCCTCTGCACAAGCCGGAGGACGACATCGAGGACGAGCCGCTGGACATCATTGACGATGTGGAGTCTGACGAGCCACAGGGTGACTCCAATGAGGTTTCTGGTGCCACCACTGACGGCGGTCAGACCAGCGCCGCTGACCTTCTGGACTCCGGAGACATTCCGGATGTAGGTGACATTGACGAGCCTACGTTGTTCTAAACACTGGCATATTCATAAACCATCAGGGGCATTCGTGGCTCCAAGAGACGGACGTTGCAAGGTGAATATGAAAGACATATCCCTCATAGGCTTTATGGGCTGCGGCAAGAGCAGTGTCGGGAAAATCCTTGCGACGCTGCTCCCGGAATGCCGCCTGATTGACCTGGACACCTACATTGAGGAAAAGCAGGGCAAAAATATTCCCGAAATATTCAATGAATATGGTGAAGCGGCCTTCCGCAGGATGGAGCATGAGGCCCTTGAGGAGATATTCAGTGACAAGTCCCGTCCCCGCGCCATCCTTTCCCTCGGCGGCGGCACCGTGACTTCCGAACAATGCCGTCAGCTCATCCGTCAGCACACCGACTGTTTTTATCTCCGCGCCACCACCGACACCCTCCTTGACAACCTCGAAGGACACTCCGATGGCCGCCCGATGCTGAATCCCACACAACCAGTCGAAGCGCAGTCAACCGAAACATCAAGCGAACGAGAAGCCCTCCGCCGCCGCATAGAATCCCTGATGCAGACCCGCTCACCGCAGTACATCGCCACCGCCCACCACATAATCGACATCGAGGGCCAGACCTTCGCCCAGATCGCAGAGGCCGTGGAGGACAACATATTGAATATCAAGTAACAAAGCATTTATCTTTAGTTGATATCCGCCAAAGACAATTAGCTATTTCATTAATAGTAAAGCAGTTATCCACCACGCGACACCTAGTAGCGCTGTCGATAAAACGGAGGCACTATGGGGGCATTGGATTTGACGAGTTCGCTCCGGAAGCGATCAACCCAGCACTTTGGAATGGAGAGAATCTTCTTGGTTTTGCTCTTATGGAAGTCCGCGACCGACTGAGGGAAATCAGCACACAGGGTTAGAATCGTAAATGTTACCGGAACCAAAACAAGAGTAAACGATATGGCTGAGAAGAACAATATCTGATTTTTAGGTTTGTCCTTTTTGTACTCCAGAAGCGTATCTCCTGTACCAATGGGGTGTTTATGTCCATTTGGTACACATATAGGCCTTCTGCTGTACGACTTCAATCCTGGAAAGTCTGATGTAATATCGCTCATTACGAGGGAGCGATACTGCATACCTAAAACAGCATCTACATGACAATGGTTTAGTATATATTCCAAGTATGAGGATAATCGCACACATAAGAGTAGGTGGCATCGTCTCCATAAGTGGTAATCACCACTGACACTTGCGGCAGCAAGAACCGAACGGTGAGGAAATATATTCCTAAATAAACTCGTCGCGCTCCTTGATGTCTTTGATGCGAAGCTGGAGGGTGGTGTTGCCGCGGTAGTAGTTCTCGACGATGGAGTAGCAGATGTCGAACGGGTTGCCGGCTTTTATGTAGTCATAGAACTCGGCCATATTGAAGGCTATGGCAGGAATCTGGTGGAAAGGCTGCTTCTCGTCGATCAGGTCTAGCTTCATGTGGACTCCACCGGCGCCGACCTTACGGCCGTTGCCACCGTCGGAGACATTCTCGGTAAGGAATACCGGATTGGTGTTGCCGGGACCGAAAGGCTGGAACTGTTTCAGAAGACGGAAGAATTTAGGGGTGATCTGGCTGAACTCCAGTTTGGCGTCGATGTCGGTAACCGGAGTCAGCATCTCATCGGTGATCTTCCCGGAGATGAACTGGTCTATTCTGCCGACGAACTCATCCAAGTTGCCCTCTTTGAGAGTCAGGCCGGCCGCATAGACGTGCCCGCCGAAGTTCTCAAGAAGGTCAGCGCAGCTCTCGATGGCCTCGTAGAGATCGAAACCAGCCACACTGCGGGCGGATCCAGTGATGAATCCGTTCGACTTTGTCAGTACAATTGTCGGTTTGTAGAACGCCTCGACAAGACGTGAGGCCACAATCCCGACAACGCCCTTGTTCCAAGTCGGATTGTAAACTATTGTCGCCGCGTCAGTTGACAGGGCGGAGCCGTTCTGAACCATCTCCAGAGCCTCCTGTGTGATCTCCCTGTCTATGCTCTTACGGTCATTGTTGTTGTCGTTGATCTTCTCGCCGATCATTGTGGCGGTGTGGTCGTCGGAGGCGGTCAGGAGCTCCACGGCCAGGCGGCCGGTCTCCATTCGTCCGGCGGCATTGATCCTCGGACCGATCTTAAACACAATATCATCTATGGTCAGATGCCCGAGTTCCAGCTTCGAAAGGGCCGCCATCGCGTGAAGTCCCTTTCGCGGATTCTCATTCAACTGCTTGAGTCCGAAGTGCGCGAGAACCCTGTTCTCCCCCACCATCGTCACGAGGTCCGCCGCGATGCTGACCACCAGAAGATCCAACAGCGGAATCAAAGTCTCGAACGGAATCCCATATTTCTGTGAATATGCCTGCACAAGCTTGAATCCCACCCCGCAGCCACTCAAATCGTCAAACGGATAGGTGTCATCCTCCCGCTTCGGATCCAGCACAGCCACAGCCGGCGGAAGAGTGTTCTCCGGAAGATGGTGGTCGCAGATAATCACATCTATTCCCTTAGTGGCGGCATATTCAACCTTCTCGTTGGCCTTGATGCCGCAGTCCAAAGTGATTATGAGCCCGAAGCCGTTGTCTCCAGCCCAGTCAATGCCCTTGTAGGACACGCCGTAGCCCTCGTCGTAACGGTCCGGAATGTAGAAATCCACCTTTGAGGAATATCTTCTGAGGAATGAATATACCAACGACACGGCGGTTGTGCCGTCAACGTCGTAGTCGCCATAGACCAGAATCTTCTCCTCCGTGGTGATGGCTTTGCGGACCCTTTCCACGGCCACACCCATATCCTTCATCAGGAACGGATCGTGGAGGTCATTCAGGCTCGGACGGAAGAACGAGCGCGCCTGCTCGAAAGTCTCGACTCCCCTCTTGACAAGAAGGTCAGCGAGAACCCGGTCTATGCCCAGCTCGGCGGAAAGCCTTCCCACCTTCTCTGGATCAGCCGGCTCTTTCAATATCCATTTGCGCTCTTTTCCCATAATAGACAAAGGTACGGATTTAATTTCAGAATGTGAATTAAAAGTAGTATTTTTGCATATTCAGGACGTATCTT
>OCQZ01000620.1_pt1 | contig 10722 bp, 10 predicted proteins | sample 1538921 | NCBI WGS metagenome assembly OCQZ01 (sample SAMN03418269, study PRJEB22391) | human gut metagenome | biome: human-gut; feature: organic feature; material: feces | host: Homo sapiens | place: Tanzania | collected 2013-01 | reverse complement strand
TTTTTCGCCGTGAAACGGCGAGCGGTTTTTATCCTTGGGGCAAAGTGGAAGGCCCTCGTAAGAGGGTGGCGGAGGGATTGTGTGGTTGGCGGCATGGAAACTCGTTTCCAATGACGCAAAGCGCACAATCGCACCGCCAAATGCGAAGCATTCCACTTTGCCCCAAGGCTGTTTTTTAGGTTTTTGTTTTTGATTCCATTCACGATTCAGCAACAATGCAGAATCTATCACCAGGACTTTTCCACTGAGCCGAAATTTTGGTGAGAATTTTGGTGGGGGAGTGGGAATTTTTTGTGGGAAAAATTTGGAAATAGGCAGTGGAATCATTAATTTTGTAATACAAAAGTTCATTGAAAATTCTGCCACGTCAAAGCTGATTGGGATACTCTTCAAACTTAATGAAATCCCGAGCAAGCGCCCTTTTTCCAATGGCAGGCCTCGACCGAAAGGTGTATCTTCGGATACCGGAGGATTACAAAGGTGTGGGTGCCCTCAAATCCTGTATTTATCGGAGTTTCATCACATCCCTTTGATGTGGCTTCATATAGAAGCGATGGCTCGCGTATGGCATACAAGCCACGAGCTATCGCTTTTTTTATCGTATCTAATTATATAGAAAACAATGCAAAGCCCTATTCAACTGACCATTGAGTCGCAACTGAGAGAATATCTGCTTCGTGACGGAAGTATCGACCCAAAGCAAATGCCCGACCTTACCGATATTGAGGCGTGCTGGAAGTCGGTTGCCGAAGCCTATCTCCCCGACGGTGTGCCCGAATACCAAAACTATCCGCTGGCATCGCTGGGCTGGATGATGTATGTGGGCATGGCTGTGGCTAAGCTGTGGGACACCGACTGGGAGCGATACACCAAGGAGGGAAACCTCTACATTATGCTTCGTGATAAGCGTGGCTACGACGCTATGGACGAAGCCATTGCCGAGGATGTGCTCCGTGTGGGTAAACCAGAACAGGAAGCTATAGCAAAGCTGGTGATGCACTGCGCACAGACCGCCTACGACATCGTTTCCCATGCGGGAATAGAGCCGTCCACCCCAGAGGCTTATGTGGCTTATGTGGATGCGCTTCATGCGCTCTATCGCATAGGTGCCGCCACCGAACTTTTCCGCCTTGGCTACAGAATGCAGCTGCTGTAATTGAACCAAGTGTGATGATGTTTCTTGTGCTGAATATGAAACATTTGGGCTCTAATCCCATATTTTTTTGTAATTTTGCATAATCGATTATAAAACACTGCATTTATGGCTGATACAAAACTTCAATACGACGAGGTGATAGCCACCTGTCGCGACCTGTATATAAAGAAAATGGCTGATTATGGTCCATCGTGGCGCATTTCACGCCCTCAAACCATCACCGACCAGATTTTTATCAATGCCAAGCGTATTCGCACCATTCAAATCAACGGCGAGGCGAAAATCGACGACGATATTTACTCGGAATACATCGGCATTGTGAACTATGGCGTGATAGGCATGATTCAGCTTGAAAAGGGATTCTCCGACACCATCGACATGACGCGCGAAGAGGCGATAGCTCTCTACGACAAACATATTGCCGAAACCAAGGCGCTTATGGTGAATAAAAACACCGACTATGGTGAAGCGTGGCGCGATATGCGCCCCAGCAGCTATGCCGACTTCATTCTCACCAAGGTGGAGCGCACCAAGTCGATTGAGAATCAGAACGGAAAAACGCTTGTGAGCGAAGGCATTGCCGCCAACTATCAGGATATGATCAACTATGCAGTGTTTGCACTGATTCGTCATAACGAAGGCACGGAATAATAGATGACAATATTTAAATTACCACAGTGGGGCGAGAAAATTGCCAAAAAGAAGTGGAATCGCACTTTGGTGTGGCTGCTTCGTGTGGCTCTGGGCTGTACATTCATGTTCTCAGGGCTCACAAAAGCTATCGACCCATGGGGCGGATTCTACAAGTTTGCCGAATACTGTAATGTGTACGGCTTCGAGAGCTTAGGCTCGGCGTCGCTCGGCCTGTCGTTTGCCTTGGCAGCCTTTGAATTTATGTTGGGCGTGTTTGTGCTCACTGGGTCGTTTCGCAGAGGCGCGCCTGTGTTGCTCATCGGCATGATGGCAGTGATGCTGCCTATCACGCTCGATTTGGCGCTCACCGACCGTGTGCCGCATTGCGGCTGCTTTGGCGATGCGCTTGTGATTAGCAACTGGGCATCGTTCTGGAAGAATGTGGCATTGACAGCAGGGCTCGTTTATCTCACATTTTTCAATCGCCGAGTGCATGGCATCTATGGCCCAGCCGTCAACTGGGTGGTGGGTGTGATATCGTTCACATTCGTGGCCTCGGTGGCGTATAACGGCTATTTCAAGCAACCGCTTGTGGATTTCTCTCCATATCATGTGGGAAGCCAGTTGGGCGTGTCGGCAAGTGCCGACGGCGATGCCGCCGACATGGTGTTTGTGTATAAGAAAGACGGCGTGGAAAAAGAGTTCAGCCTCGACAGCGTGCCCGACGAGGAAGATGGTTGGGAGTTTGTAGAGCGTCATTATAAGAAAGGTAAAGAGCCGAACGACTCGTCAGCCACCCAACCATTGGCTATCTACGACAATGGGGTGGAGGTGACGGAAGATGTGCTTCCCGACACTGGCAAAGTGGTGATGTTCCTGTTCCCCGACTTGAGAGGGGTGAACATCAGCTACTCGTTCGACCTCAATGAGATATATGCCCACGCCACCGAGCAAGGCTATCAGGTGTTTTCGGTCACTTCGTCGAGCACCGACGATATAAAGTGGTGGAACGACATTTCGATGGCGGCATACCACACCTACCGTATGGACGACAGCGAACTTAAAACCATAGCTCGTGGCAATCCTGCCGTGGTGCTGGTAGAGAATGGAAAGATGGTGTGGAAGCGCACACTTGCATCGCTCGACGAGGATAAGGTGAGGGTGGCAGACACTCCTGTGGCGCAGTACAACTCCGACTATCAGCGTGACGAGGTGATGTCGGGCTTGGTGAAGCTGTTTTTGTTGGCGTTGCTTCTGCTCTTTGTGCTGAATCGCACACATGTGTTGGCGCGCCTGTTCTATCGCTATGTGCGCAAGCAGCCTGCTCCACAAGTATCGGCTGAAAGCCAGGAAACAGAAAATGCCATAGTAGAAGAAGCCCCAGAGCAGAGCGAAAATGAGGCGCATAACGAAAGCGACCATTCGGCTTATCTGCCCAAGAACGACGATTCCATCGGCGAAAATAGTGATAAAGAATGATAAAAGTTTGGTTAATTCCGTAACCTCAAGTAACTTTGCATAAAATTTCGGAATTCAGGGAATAAATTTTTTAAAACTATATATTTTTATTTACAATTATGAGAAAGAATATTGTAGCAGGTAACTGGAAAATGAACACTACAGTTGCCGAAGGCGTACAACTCGCAAAGGAAGTGAATGAAGCAGTGGCTGCTGCTGGTGAATTGAAGTGCGACGTAGTGATTGGCGTTCCTTTCACTCACCTCACAGCTGTTAAGGACGTTATCGACATTGAAAAGGTAGGTCTTTCTGCTGAAAACTGCGCAAACAAGGAAAAAGGTGCTTACACAGGTGAAGTAAGCGCAGCTATGGTAGCTTCTACTGGTGCTAACTATGTGATTCTTGGCCACAGCGAACGCCGCGAATATTATAACGAAACTCCAGAAATCTTGAAGGAAAAAGTGGATTTGGCACTTGCTAACGGTTTGAAGATCATCTTCTGCTGTGGTGAAAGCCTCGAACTCCGCAACGCTGGCACTTACGAAGAATTCATCAAGGCTGAATTGAAGGACTCACTCTTCCACCTCAGCGCTGAAGAATTTGCTAACATCGTTATCGCTTACGAGCCAATCTGGGCTATCGGTACTGGTGTGACTGCAACCAGCGACCAAGCTGAAGAAGTGCACGCATTCATTCGCTCATTCCTCGCTGAAAAGTATGGCGAAACTGTAGCTAACGACACCACTATCCTCTACGGTGGCAGCTGCAAGCCTTCTAACGCTCCTGAACTCTTCGCTAAGCCAAACATCGACGGTGGTCTTATCGGTGGCGCTTCATTGAAGGCTGCTGACTTCATGGGCATCGTTACCGCTTTCTAATTTTAGAGGCAGGAAAGAAATGCTAAGGTGAGCCGTTTACGCTGATAAACGGCTACTTAATACACAAAAATTGGTTACAATGATAATTTTTTATTATCTTTGTAGCCAGTTTTGTTTTATTGCTTTTTTGCAAGCTTTTAAAGGTATTATGGCTATGAAAAAGTGTAGCAAAGGAAGAGCGTTGCGCTGCATGGTTGTGGCAATGGCGATAGCTCTTTTAGGATTTTCGAATGTTGAAGCTCAAGTGAGCGTGAATGCCCCCAGCGGACTTTCTAAGCGAAGCAACTCTGCGGCGAAGAAGAAACACTCTTCTCCAGCGCATGAGGAGGCTGCTGCGCCAGTTAAGGCTGCGCCAGCTGCTCCTGCCACAAAAAGAGCAAGCAGAGGCATAGCGGTGTCGAAGAGCGGCTCTGTCACAGGCATGACCATCGTGGGTCAATATTCGGGCTATCGTGTGCAGGTGCTATTCACATCGGCTAAAAACGGCCGTGCCATAGCGCAGCAACGAGCCAAGAAAATAGCATTGAAATATCCACAATACCGAGCCTACATGTCGTATGTGGCACCTCGCTGGCGCTTGCGCTTTGGCGATTTCAAAACCTACGAAGAGGCAAGAAACCTGGCAAGACTCATCAAGCGCTCGTTCCCAGAAATGCGTTCCGACGTGGTGGTGGTGACCGATAAAGTAAACAAATTTAAGTAAATTCGTCTGTAGCTTCTCGATTCAAGCTCAGCATTAGTATGGTGATGGAGAACAAAAATAGACTTTCCAATCAAGAATTAATCAACAAAATAGCCGAACACTACAAGGCAATCCTCGAATTGATAGGCGAAGACCCTACTCGTGAGGGATTGGTGAAAACGCCACAACGCGCCGCAAAGGCTTTGCTTGAAAACACCGTTGGCTACGATATGTCGGGCGAAGACATCATCAAGGCTGCCGTGTTTGAGCATCCCGGCTCGCAAATGGTAATCGTTAAGGACATTGAGTTTTATTCCCAATGCGAGCACCATGTGCTCCCATTTTTCGGTAAAGTGTCGGTGGGCTATATTCCCGACGGCAAGATTGTGGGGCTGAGCAAGGTGGCACGCATGGTGGATGTGTTTGCGCGCCGATTGCAGGTGCAGGAACGCCTTACCGCTGAAATTTGCGAGGCACTTGCCAAATCACTGCCCAACAAGGGCGTGATTGTGAGATGCGAGGCTCAACACCTGTGCATGAAGATGCGTGGAGCCGAAAAGCAAGAGTCCACTACCGTCACACTTGAATATAGCGGGGCATTTGAAAATGTGGAATTGAGGAACGAATTTTTCGGACTTTTGAAGTAAAAGCACGGAAAAACCGAAGAAAACAGACATATTTTTCATTTTTGCTTCAAAATATTTGGTAAGTTTGATAAAAAGCACTAATTTTGTACCCGCAAACGAGAGATAACCTCTCTGATAATGCGAAATTGCGAAAATAGCTCAGTTGGTAGAGCACGACCTTGCCAAGGTCGGGGTCGCGGGTTCGAGTCCCGTTTTTCGCTCACAGCAATGTCCAGGTGGCGGAATTGGTAGACGCGCTACTTTGAGGGGGTAGTGAACAATGGTTCGTGTGAGTTCGAGTCTCATCTTGGACACCAGAAAGTGGTAGGAGCAACAGCTCTTGCCACTTTTTTATTGCATATAGTTGAAAACCCCGAAAATTGCATTACTTTTGTTGTGCTTAATTAATTATTGAAAATATGAAAAGTTTGCTCCTCGGAAAAAAGATGGTTTTCACAGTATTGTGCATGGCTTTTGGGATTCTTGCCCAAGCCCAGAAATTGGCGGAATTTAATCTCAATAGCTTTGATAACTGGGTTTATACACGGTCGGGCGTGGAACTGAACACCAACACTATTTGCACTAACAAGGTGAATCTGTACGGCAACTATATGCTTATTTCGCCCCAATTCAGTGCGAAAACAGTGAAGTTTGTCAAGGTGCAGGCAAAGATTGTGGTGAAAGAGTACGCACAGCCTAAATACAGCATCGCTAAAGCCTCGCCCACATTGGAACTGCTCAACGAGCAAAGAGAGGTGGTGGCTACCAAAAAGCACGCTTATAGCGAAGTACTGCCACAGCAAGTGTTTGAAGACTATTTGGCGGTTCCAGAGGGCGCAAACAAGCTCACCATGCGCATATCAGCCCCAAGGGCAGATGTGAATAGCTCAGGAGCTGTTCACGAGCTGGTGCTGACGGCAAGCAGCAGCGATGGCAGCATCGTTGTTGGCGACCTGAATGGCGATGGCGTGTGCGATGTGACCGACGTTACAGCGCTGATCAACATTATTTTGGAAGAGAACGTGACAGCCGATGCTGCCGATATTAATGGCGATGGCAACATTGATGTGAGCGATGTAACCGCCCTCATCAACAAGATTCTGGGATAACCGAATGTCGCTATACTTTGCGGCGAGGAAGATTGAATGCGATAGAGATAATCACCATCACGCTGAGCGCCCAGGTGTAATAGAGGTAGGGCAGGAACGCCACAGGGCTGAGGTGGGCAAGGCCGGCAGCCATCAGCGACTGCGCTCCGTATGGGATAAGACTTTGAATGATGCACGAACATGTGTCGAGCAGGCTTGCCACCTTTCTTCCGTCGAGCTGAAACTGCTGTGAAATTTTGTGGGCAATGTCGCCAACGGTGATGATGGCGATGGTGTTGTTGGCGGTGCAGAGGTTCACGAGGCTCACCAGCGTAGCCACCACGGCTTGTGCGCCACGGCAGCTATTGATGCGGTGGGTGAGCACCTGAATGATGTATTTCACGCCCCCATTGTGGCTGATTACGCCCAACAGACCAGCCGCCAGCAGCGTGACGATAATCAGGTCGCTCATATCCTTGATGCCACCGCCCATATATCCGCACATGTCAATCAGGCTCGCATCAGCTAGTCCACAAAGCGCAATGGCGATGCACGAGATAATGCCCATGGTGAGCACCACCAGCACATTCACGCCCATCATAGCTGACACAATCACAATCAGATAAGGAGTGACATTCCACCACGATGCTGTGGTGATAGGAGCGTGTGCGGTTTGCTGAATGTCGCCCGTGAAGATATAGATGCCCAAAGTGGCAATAGCCGCAGGGAGCGCAATCCAAAGGTTGGTCTTGAATTTATCATTCATTTTCACCTTCTGACTGCGTGTCGAGGCGATGGTGGTGTCGCTGATAAACGACAAGTTGTCGCCAAAAAACGAGCCACCCAGCACCACCGACACAAGGAAAGCGGTGTCGACACCAGTGCTTTGAGCCAGCTGGCACGCAAAAGGCGTGAGTGCCACGATAGTACCCACAGAAGTGCCTATCGACATGGATATGAAGCACGCTGTGATGAAAAGCCCAGGCACAAGAAACGACGACGGCAGCGACGCTAATGCAAGGTTCACGGTGGCATCAATCGCCCCAATACCTTTAGCGAGTGCAGAAAAAGCGCCTGCCAAGAAAAATATCCATATCATGTAAAGCACATTGGAGTTGGCTGCGCCTTTTGAAAATATCTCGATTCGTTCGGTGATTTTCTTCTTTGGCGTAAAAAGCAATGCCCACATCGATGCGATGATGAATGCTATGGACAGTGGCATTTTGTAGAAATCGCCGATAATTACCGATACAGCCACATAGAGCAGCAGAAACACCACGATGGGCGAGAGAGCCAATAATCCTTTACCTGTGCTGATATATGAAGCCGTTTGCTTATTTCCCATTACTTTAATATTTTATCTTGCTTATTTTGTGAAACGATGTGCAAAATTACTGCAAAATCATAAAAGTGCAAAATAAATCTCTTTTTCTTTTGAGAATTATAGTTTGTTTGTTGTTAATCTCCGCCATTCTCGCTATCTTCGTAGATTAATATAATGTAAAAAATGAAGTTACGAAACAGCCTATCAGCTATCCTCTTGGCGATGTGCGCCACATTCTCGTTAGCCGCCCAGCGATTAGCCGCCGACGGCATCAGTTACACTGTAGATGAATCGGGCAGAGCCACGGTGGTGTTAGGCGATGATTATTATACTGGAAAAGTTACCATTCCGGCTGTGCTGGGAGGAAAGCAAGTGGCGTCGGTGGGTTTTGGCGCATTTAATGCGTGCCATGGCCTTACAGGCGTAGTGCTTCCCGACGGCATCACCACCATTGGCGATTATGCCTTCAACGCTTGCGATTCGCTCACCGCCATCACCATTCCCGAAACGGTTACCGGCATCGGCGCATTTGCATTTCACGGTTGCTCACGGATTGTGGATATTGTAATTCCCGAAGCTGTGACCAGTATTGGCGAAGAGGCGTTTTTCGGTTGCACAGCGTTGAAAACGGTGAAAATTGGCAAAAATGTGACCAACATTGGCAAACGAGCCTTTCAGCGTTGCACCCAACTGAAAACGGTGACCGTTGACCCCGAAAATCCCAACTATTCCGACATCAACGGCATATTGCTGACCAAAGATGCTCAAACACTGGTGGCATTCAGCCGTAAAAACGCTTCGTGGCGCAGTTATACCATGCCGTCGTCGGTGACCAACATTGCCGACTTTGCCTTCTATGGCTGCGATGCGATGAAGTCGATCACTCTGCCTGAAGGGCTGGAAACGATAGGGGAGTGGGCTTTTGCCAACTGCGGCATTATGGGCTCGTTCACCCTTCCCACAAGCGTGAAGCATATTGGCGCAAACGCATTCTTCGGAATGAAGAGTTGTAAATCATTTTATTGCGGCACGGTTGAGCCACTTCCGCTGCGTGAGGTGACCACGCCTTTCGGCATGTTTACCGACCTTTCAGCCCGCACCCTCTACGTGCCCAACGCCGATGCCGTGAAGCGATACAAGGCGGCACCAGTGTGGAGGGAGTTTGGCAAGATTGTGGCATATCTTGGCGATGTGAATGGCGATGGCGAAGTGAATGTGGGCGATGTGACCGCGCTTATCAACGCCATTTTAGGCGATACCACCTACGAGCAGAAGGTGTGCGACATCAACTGCGACGGAGAGGTGAATGTGACCGACGTGACGACATTAATCAATACAATTCTTGAATCATAACACACTATTTTTATCATGAGTTTTCAACCTTTGGCAGAGCGATTGCGTCCAAAGTCGCTCGACGAGTACATAGGACAGCGTCATTTGGTGGGTCCCGGAGCGGTGATTCGCCGAATGATTGAGAGTGGCAACATTGCGTCGTTTATTCTTTGGGGACCTCCAGGAGTGGGCAAGACCACGCTTGCGCGCATCATTGCCGAGCAAACGAAAGTGCCTTTCTACACGCTTTCGGCAGTGACTTCGGGCGTGAAAGATGTGCGCGATGTGCTCGACCGATGCAAAAAAGATGCGCAAAGCATGTTTACCAAAGGCCGCCCCATACTGTTTATCGACGAAATCCACCGTTTCAACAAGTCGCAGCAGGATTCCCTGCTTGGTGCTGTGGAAAACGGCACCGTCACGCTTATAGGTGCCACCACCGAAAATCCATCGTTTGAGGTGATTCGCCCGTTGCTGTCGCGCGCACAGGTGTATGTGCTCCAGTCGCTTGACAAGGACGACCTTTTGCGCCTCCTTGACCATGCCCTCCAGACCGACCCTATTTTCCAGGGCAGAGAGGTGAGAGTGGAGGAAACGGAAGCACTCCTTCGCTTTAGTGGTGGTGATGCCCGAAAATTGCTGAACATCCTCGACCTGCTCCACCAGTCGCTGGGCGAGAAAGAACCGTTTGTGCTCAACGATAAGGTGGTGACCGAGCGATTGCAACAGAATCCGATGGCGTTCGACAAAGACGGGGAGATGCACTACGACATTATTTCGGCTTTTATCAAGTCGATTCGTGGCAGCGACCCTGATGCGGCGGTGTATTGGCTTGCACGCCTTATTGCTGGCGGTGAAGACCCAAAATTCATCGCTCGTCGCCTCTGCATTTCTGCCGCAGAGGATATTGGGCTGGCAAACCCCAACGCCCTGCTCTTGGCGAATGCCACATTCGATATCATCAATAAGATTGGTTGGCCTGAGGGGCGAATACCGCTGAGCGAGTGCGCCATCTATCTTGCCGCATCGCCAAAGAGCAATTCGGCATACAATGCCATTAACAGTGCGCTGCAACTGGTGGAGCAAACAGGCAATGCTCCTGTGCCACTTCACTTGCGTAATGCCCCCACAAAACTGATGAAGCAACTTGGCTACGGTCGCGACTATATGTACTCCCACGACTATCCCGGACACTTCGTGCGCCAGCAATATATGCCCGACGAACTGCAAGGCACCCAACTATGGGCACCCCAAGACAACTCCGCCGAGGCTCAAATGGCAGCGCGCCAGCAAGCCCGCTGGAATCCCCAACCCCCAAAAGAAGAATAGCACCAAGAAATACGGTGGAATTTGATGGATGTTGAAAAAAACGGTTCAGAGGATAAATACTGGGGGCACAGAAACAAAAACATAAAAAACAACCTTTTGGCGATGCCAGTGCTTCGCACCTGTCGTTAGTGCTGTGGTATGTCTGATTTCAAGCCGAGGCTTGAATCAGCCACACCACATCACCAACGCCGCCCTCTTACGAGGTCGGTGGCATCG
>OCQZ01000619.1_pt1 | contig 10732 bp, 7 predicted proteins | sample 1538921 | NCBI WGS metagenome assembly OCQZ01 (sample SAMN03418269, study PRJEB22391) | human gut metagenome | biome: human-gut; feature: organic feature; material: feces | host: Homo sapiens | place: Tanzania | collected 2013-01 | reverse complement strand
TGAAGATGATGGCGGGGGCGGACTTCTTCGCCTGCTCAAAAAGGTCGCGCACGCGGCTCGCGCCGACGCCGACATACATTTCAACAAAGTCCGAGCCGGAGATGGAGAGGAACTGCACGCCCGCCTCGCCCGCGACCGCGCGGGCCAGCAGCGTCTTGCCCGTGCCCGGAGGGCCGACGAGCAGCACGCCCTTGGGGATGCGCGCGCCGAGGTCGATAAACTTGCCCGGCTCCTTCAAAAAGTCGACGATCTCCTGCAATTCCTCCTTTTCCTCGTCCGCGCCGGCAACGTCCGAGAAGGTCGTGGGACGCTTGTTGTCTCCGCCGGTCTTAAAGGAGGCCGTGCCGAACTTTGCCATGCGGTCGCCGCCGCCACCGCCCGCGGAGCGGAGCGTGAGGAAGTACCAGAGGCCGAAGATGCCGAGCACCGCCAGCACATAGGGCGCGAGCATCGCAACATAGTTGATCGAATGATCGGCGGAGATGTCGTAATCCTCAATGATGCCCTCCGCCGCCTGCTGCTCGATGAGCTCGCCCAGATCGTCATAGAAAAGGGAGAAGCTGAAAAGGTCCTTTTTGACCTCAGTCTTGCCGTCCACGCTCTCGCGCAGCGTCAGGCGCAGGGTGGTGTCCATCACGGTGAAGGATTTCACCTTTTCCTGCTCAAAGAGCTCGCGCACCTCGGCATAGGAGGGCTCGGGCTCGGTCGGGCGGCTCATGAAGCCGTAAACGCCGATGAGCACCAGCAGCGCCATCAGGTACAGCAGGAGATTGGGACGCTTGGTCTGTTGAGTCAATGGGATATCCTCCTTGCACTGCAAAGGTAAAAAGCCTCAGCTGTTTTTTGAATCAGTTCGAGTAGACCTCGGGCTTGAGCACGCCGATATAGGGCATATTGCGGTACTTCTGCGCATAGTCGAGGCCGTAACCGACGACGAATTCATCGGGTACTTCAAAGCCCGCAAGGTCGGCGGCGATGGGCTTTGCGCGGCGGGAGGGCTTGTCGAGCAGCGCCACGACCGTCACGCTGGCCGCGCCCTTGGTCATGAAGTAGTTCTTGAGGAAGTAGAGCGTGTTGCCGGAGTCGAGAATGTCCTCGATCACAACGATATCGCGGCCCGTGATGTCCTGCTGGAGATCGTGCGTGATCTGCACCACGCCGGAGGAGGTCGTCGCGTTCTGGTAGGACGAAACGGCGATGAACTCGATGTCGCTCTTGAGCTGGCAGGCGCGCACGATGTCGGCCATGAAGATGAACGAGCCCTTCAGCACGCCGAGGAACAGAGGATTCTTGCCCTTCAGGCGCTCATAGAGCTCATCGCCCATCTCCTGCACGCGCGTTCTCAGCTGTTCTTCGGAATACAGTACCTTCAGAATGTCCTGATCCATATTGTTCTTAGCCATAGCTTTTTTCTCCATTTTCTTTATATTCGTGTTGCTTGTATCGGATGCGGCGTTCCGCCGCGAGCGTGCAGAATGATTCAAAGCGGGACGATGCGCACAAAGCGCGCCTCCTCCTTGCTCTGCGGCAGGAAGGAAACGTCCGTTCCCAACCGCCAGACGGCGGCGAGCCGGCCGCCCAGGTAAATTGCGGGCAGCGTGTCGCGCTCGGGCAGTGCGATCTTTTTGTCCACGCACAGGCGCTTGACGCTGCGCGCGCCGTTCGCGCCCTCGAGCGTCAAACGCGCGGAGAGATCGCAGGGGGCAGCGAGGAATCCTTCGCCCGCCTTCGCTGCGCGGAGCGTCAGCCCCTCGCCCTGCGGATATCGCAGCAGCGTCAGCTCGAAGTTTCCCCAGCGCAGGGGAACGCCCTCCGTAAGCGCCGCTCTTTGCGGCGCGGCGGGGGAGAGGGACATGGTAAAAAGACCGTCTGCCATGCGGACGGTCGCCCCGCGCGGCAGCGCGAGCTGCCGGGCCGCCGCGTCGTCTCTTTGTGCGAGTGCGAGAACGGCGCTCAGCGTTTCGCGGCCAATGTCCCGTCGCCCGACGCCGCTCTCGTCCGCCATGCGCAGCACAGCGCGCGCCTGCACCGATGCATCGAACACGCGGAAGGCTGCAAGCGGCAGCGAAATGCCTCCCTCTTTCCGCACTGCGGCGGAGAGAAGCTTATCTGCCTGCCGCTCGATCGAATCGTCGAGCGAAGCAAGCGAGCGCGCCGTTGCGGCGATGTGTTCGCCTGCACGGGGATTGATCTCACGAAGGCGGGGCAGAATTTCAAGGCGCAGATAATTTCGCGCGGCAGCGTTCGGGTCTGCGTTCGTGCGGTCCTCAACGTGCGGGATGCCGTGAGAGCGCGCGTAGGCGGCAAGCTCCGCGCGCGTCTGCTCCAGAAAGGGGCGGACGAGGCCATCCTGCTTTGGGCGCATGGCGCAAAGCCCGCGCAGATCCGTCCCGCGGACGAGGTTCAGAAGCACCGTTTCGGCGTTGTCGTCCGCGTGATGCGCCAGCGCAAGCTGCGCATTCAGGGCTTTCGCCGTTTCGCGCAGAAAGGCATAGCGCAGGTCGCGCGCGGCCTCCTCCTCGCTCTTCCCCGTCGCCCGCGCGTGCGCGCGCACGTCGCCGGAGCCTGCGTAGAAGGGAACGCCCTCCTTTTCGCACCACGCGCGGACGAAGGCCTCGTCACGCGCGGCCTCTTCGCCGCGCAGACGGTGGTTGAAGTGCGCGCAGCAGACCGCATAGCCCTGCGCGCGCAGGAAGTGCAGCAGGCACATCGAGTCCACGCCGCCGGACACGGCGGCGAGCACGGGGCGGCCTTTTTCGAGATACTGCGCGCAGAGCGCACTTGCCCGCGGCAGCTCAGTCCTCTTCATGGCGGTAGTCGAGAGAGGAGAAGGTCGTATACTGCGGCGACCAGGCGAGCTCTACCTTGCCCGTTTCGCCGTGGCGGTTCTTGGCGAGGATGCACTCGGCGATGTTGCGCTTTTCCGAGTCCTCATTATAGTAGTCGTCGCGGTAGAGGAACATGACGATGTCCGCGTCCTGCTCGATGGCGCCCGATTCACGAAGGTCGGAGAGCATGGGGCGCTTGTCCTCGCGCTTTTCGTTCGCACGCGAGAGCTGCGAGAGACACAGCACGGGCACTTGCAGCTCCTTTGCCATGATCTTGAGCATACGGGAAATGTCGCTGACCACCTGCTGGCGGCTCTCGCCGCTGTAGCCCTTCGTGCCGGAGGAGGCCATCAGCTGCAAGTAGTCGATGACGACGAGACCCAGATTGTCGATGCGGCGGCACTTGGCGTTCATGTCCGCGGCGGTGAGCAGGGGATTGTCGTCAATGAGAATGTCGAGCCCCGAGAGGATCGAGGCGGCGTTTGCGATGTTGACCCAGTCCTGCTCGCGCAGGTTGCCCGTCACGAGCCGCTGGTTTTCGACCGTCGCCTGATTGGACAGAATGCGCGTGACGAGCTGCTCGCGCGACATTTCGAGCGAGAAGATGGCCACCGCCTGCCCGCTCGCGCGGGCGACATTGAGCGCAAGGTTCAGCGCCATACTGGTCTTACCCATACCGGGACGCGCGGCCAGCAGCACAAGGTCTGATTTATTGAGACCGTTCATCTTATCGTCGAGCACGCCAAAGCCTGTGGAAAGGCCCGGCAGCGTCTTGCCGCCGTTCGCGCTCAGCTCGCTCAAGTGGTCGAGCACGCCCTGGAGCACCACGCCGATGCTCGTCATGCTCTGCGCGCTGCGCCCGCGGCGCACGGCGTAGATCTTCTGCTCCGCCGCGTCGAGCACGCCGGAGGCGCCGCCCGTGCCGTCCTGCACCATGGAGGAGATCTCCCCCGCCGCGGTGTAGAGCGCGCGCAGCAGCGCCTTGTCGCGCACGATGCCGACGTATTCCATCACGTTTGCGCTCGTGGGCGTCACGTCCATGAGCTGGGCGAGGTACGGGCGCGTGGTGTTTTCATCGTAGGTGCCGTTTTTCTCCATCTCGCCCGCGACGGTCACGCCGTCGATGGGCTTGGAGTAGACGAACATGGAGTAGATCGTCTCGAAGATCTCGCGGTTCTGCTTTAGGTAAAAATCGTCGGGGCGGAGCTGCTCCATCACGTCCTTGACGCAGTTTGCGTCGATGAGCATCGAGCCGATGACGGCCTGCTCCGCCTCGAGGGAGTGAGGCATCTGCCGGTAGAAGATATCCTCCACGTAGAAGCCCTCCTTATCGCGTAATGTTGCGCCTTTTTTACTCCTCGCTCACGCTGACGGAGAACTTGGCGCTGACCTCGTAGCCGAGCTTTGCCTTCACTTCATAAGTGCCGTAGGCCTTGATGGGCTCGTCGAGCACGATCTTCTGCTTGGGCACGTCGAGCTGGAACTGGTTGGCAAGAGCCTCGGAGATCTCCTTGCTCGTGATGGCGCCGAAGAGCTTGCCCTCCTTGCCGCCCTTGGCCGTGAGCTTCACGGTCACGCTCTTGAGCTTCGCGCCCATCTCAACGGCGGCCTGACGGTTCGCGGCTTCCTCGGCTCTGCGGGCCTTTTCCTTCAGGTTCATGGTGTTGATCGCGTCGGCCGTGGCGAGCACGGCGAGCTTGCGCGGCAGCAGGAAGTTTCTGGCGTAGCCTTCGGCTGCGTCGATGAGCTGGCCCTTCTTGCCCTGACCTCTGACGTCCTGCGTTAAAATGACTTTCATGTGTATGTCCTCCTTATGGGTGATTTACTCTTCTGTATATTCGTCGATGGCGGTGAGCAGACGCTCGCGCACCTCGTCCACGGTGGCGTCAGCCACCTGTCCGCCGGCGGTGGTGGAATTTCCGCCGCCGCCGAGCTTTTCCATGATGAACTGCACGTTGATCTCGCCGAGCGAGCGCGCGGAAAGGTTCACGCCCGTGCCGAGCTTGAAGAGAACGAACGAGGCGTGGATGCCCGAGAGCGTCAATAGCTCGTCGGCCGCCTTGGCCGCCGTCACGCGGTCGATCTCCTTTTCGACCGCCGCCACCGCAATGTCGCCGTGGACGAGCTCTGCATGGCGGATGATGTCGTAGCGCTCGATCATGCCGGCAAGGTCGCTCTGGAAGAGGCGTTGCACATCCGAGGTGTCCGCGCCCGCGCGGCGCAGGAAGGCGGCGGCCTCGAAGGTGCGCCCGCCGGTGCGCATCGTAAAGTTCTTCGTGTCGAGCACGATGCCCGCGAGCAGCGCCTCGGACTCCGCGCGAAGCAGGTCGGTGGGGTCGGCGAGGTACTGCAAAAGCTCCGTGACAAGCTCGGACGCGCTCGAGGCGTAGGGCTCGTGGAAGTTGAGCGCGGCGGATTCAATGTAATTGGCGGCTCTTCTGTGGTGGTCGATGACCGCCACGCGGTTGCACGCGTCGAGCAGCTGCTCGGATTCGACAAAGTCGGGGCGGTTGGTGTCCACCACAACGAGCAGCGCGCCGGGCTGGGCGGAGATGAAAGCGTCGCTCCCGGAGATGAACACATCCTTATACTCGGGCAGGGAGGCGAGCTTTGTGAGGATGGGCTTTGCAACGTTGTCCTCCATGTCGATGACGATCTGCGCCTTCTTGCCGCGCTTGCGCGCGATGCAGCAGATGCCCGCCGCCGCGCCGACGGCGTCCATGTCCGCGTGCTTGTGGCCCATGACGAAGATCTGCCCCGCGTCGGAGATGAGCTCGCCGAGGGCGTTGGCCATCACGCGGGATTTGACCTTCGTGCGCTTTTCGGTGGATTTCGACTTGCCGCCGTAGAACTCAAAGTCGAGGCGGTTGCGCACAACGACCTGGTCGCCGCCGCGCGAGAGCGCCATTTCGATCGAGAGCATGGCGTTCTGGTAGAGCGTTTCATAGTCGTCCACATCCTTGCCCACGCCGATCGAGAGCGTCGCGGCCACGCCGTCCTCGGTGACGACGCTTCGCACCGTGTCGAGCACGGAGAATTTGCCCTCGAGCAGCTTCTGATACTCCTGCTCGGTCGTGACGAGCATATAGCGGTTGCGGTCGAACTTGCGCAGCAGGCTGTGGGAGTCGGTGAGCCATGCGCTGAGCTTTTCGTCGATGGCGGCGAGCACTGCGCTGCGCGAGGCCTCGCTGCCGGCCTTCATCAGCTCTTCATAGTTGTCGATGACGATGACCGACACGATGGGGCGGCGGCTCTCGTTCTCCTCGCGCAGCGCGTCCTGCTCGGTCACATCCATCCAGTAGGTCGTTGCGAGAAGACCCTGCCCGCCGCGGCGGGAGGAGGGATGACTCAGGTTGCCGAACACGCGGAAGTGCCGCCCGCCGAGCATGACCGTTTCGGGGCATTCGCTCTTGCCCTCGAGCAGCCAGTGGGTCGGGAAATCGGGCAGGACATCGTCAACGCGGTTGTCGAAGATGTCCTCCTGCACGCCCGTGAGCTGCAAAAAGCTGTCGTTGCTCCAGAGGATCTCCTGCGTGTCGGGGCGGAAGACCATCATCGCAAACGGGGCCGAGAGCATCGAGGCCTTGTCGGCCGAGGTCATATCGTCGGTCATGTCGTCGATGTAGCGGCGGATACCCTCGCGGCGCTTCTGCGCCGTGTGGCGGAAGTACCACAGGAGGAATGTGACCGCCGCGGCCTCGCACACGGCGAGCGGAACGTTCACGCGCAGCGTGACGGCGGCAAATAGAAAGCCGACGACAAAGTAGAGCCGGAAGCTGGGGTCCACCAGCTTGCTGATCTTTTTGTTCTTCATAAGGGGCTGCCTCCCGTCCGGATAATGATTGCACAGGGGAATAATCCATTTCATTATAGCACGCCGCATGGAGCGGTGACAAGGGGTGACAAGGCGGATACACCTATAAAAAACAAAAATTTATTCGCTCGACAAAAAATGTGGTATACTTTTTGCGCGGAATGTGCTATACTATCCCGTGCACAGCAGGAAAACGCGCGATTTTCTCCGCGCGGGGCGCTGTTCTTTCTACGGTTTTGGCCGCGGCTTGATCGCGGTTTTTATAAAAAATGTCCATATGGGTCTTCAAGGCGCCGCAGGTGCAATTGCTTCGTGATGCAGGGCGAAGTATGCGCACGGACGTCTCTTCTGCCTTGCGCCCGTTGACCCGGACAGAGAACAAATTCAAAACAAATCTATCGTTTTTATACGTCAAACGAATCAAAGGAGTTGAACCAGCATTGGCTGAACAGTTAAAAATCATCCCCCTCGGCGGTCTCAATGAGATCGGCAAGAATATGACCGTGTACGAGTACGGCGGCGAGATCATCGTGGTCGACTGCGGCATGGCCTTCCCCGGCGACGATATGTACGGCATCGACTGCGTCATTCCCGACGTGAGCTATCTTGTTAAGCACAAGAACCGCATCCGCGGTATGTTCATCACCCACGGGCACGAGGACCACATCGGCGCCGTGCCCTACATCCTCAAAAAGGTCAATATGCCCATCTACTGCACGCGTCTCACGGCAGGGCTCATCCGCTTAAAGCTCGAAGAGCACGGCCTTCTTAAGTCGACGAAGATCGTCACGGTGGAAAGCGGCATGACCGTCAAGGCCGGCAAATTCAGCGTGGAGTTCATCCACGTCAACCACTCGATCGCGGACTCTGTGTCCTTTGCCATCCACACGGGACTCGGCACGGTCGTCCACACGGGCGACTTCAAGATCGACTCGACGCCCATCGACGGCGAGGTGATCGACCTTGCCCGCTTCGGCGAGCTCGGCAAGCAGGGCGTTCTCGCGCTGCTTGCGGATTCGACGAACGTTGAGCGCCCCGGCTACACGATGAGCGAGCGCACCGTGGGAAGGACCTTCAACCGCCTTTTCCAGGGCTGCAAGCAGCGCATCATCGTCACGACCTTCGCCTCCAACGTCCACCGCATCCAGCAGATCATGGACGCGGCGGCGGAGTGCGGGCGCAAGGTGGCCGTCACGGGCCGCAGCATGGAGAATGTGACAAAGGTCGCGATGGACCTCGGCTATATGAAGCCGCCGAAGAACACCGTCGTCGAGCTCAATAAGATCAAGTCGATGCCGCTTGAAAAGCAGGTCATCGTCACCACCGGCTCGCAGGGCGAGGAGATGTCCGCCCTGTACCGCATGGCCTTCTCCCAGCACAAGCAGATCGAGGTCGGCCCCGGCGACCGCGTCATCATCTCGGCTTCCGCCATCCCCGGCAACGAAAATACCGTCTCGCGCGTCATCAACGAGCTCTTCCGCAAGGGCGTGGAGGTCATCTACGACCGCGCGGATATGCTGCACGTTTCGGGCCACGCCTGCCAGGAGGAGCTCAAGATCATCCACGCGCTGACAAAGCCCAAGTACTTTATCCCCGTCCACGGCGAGCAGCGGATGCTCCAGATCCATAAGGACCTTGCCCTCCAGATGGGCATGGACCGCAGAAACATCGTCATCTGCGACAATGGCGACGCCGTTGAGATCGGCGCGCGCTCGATGAAGTGCGTGCCCGGCTACGCGCCTGCGGGCGAGGTGTTTGTCGACGGCTACGGTGTCGGCGACGTCGGCGCGGTGGTGCTGCGCGACCGCAAGCACCTTGCAGAGGACGGTATGGTCGTCGTCGTGCTGCCGGTCTCCGCGCAGAACGGCGACCTGCTCGCAGAGCCGGAGATCATCACGCGCGGCTTCATCTATGTCAAGGATTCCGAGGAACTCCTGCAAGATCTCAGGAATCTCACGATGTCCACGGCGGAGGCGTTCCGCGGCAAGCGCGGACGCGACATGAACGAGCTCAAGGGCGCGATCCGCAGCGCCGTGAGCAACTATCTCTTCAAGGCGACCAAGCGCAGCCCCATGGTGCTGCCGGTCATCACGAGACTTTAAAACTTCAAAAAAGCGGCTTTGCCGCTTTTTTGAGGGGGAACGCAGTCCGCTGCGCGCATAAAACGCCCGCCATCGGCGGGCGTTTTCCACACTTGCGGCCTGAGAAGTGTAAATTGTCACGCGCATGTCGTGACAATTTACGATTTGAATTGATTTCGCGTCTGCGGACGCGAAAGGTTGCGGTGCTATGGAAAAGGGCAGGGAGTGCAAATTTTGCATTCCCTGCCCCTTTTTTCTATTGACAGACTGCGCACGGTGTGATAGCTTATCGGTAGACGATATATCGGCTGCCGTTATATCGGGAGACGAAAGGAGAGATGCGGCATGGGAACGACGGCGCTGACCGAAGCGGTCTTTTATATCCTGCTCTCGCTCGACGCACCGCTGCACGGCTACGGCATCATGCAGAATGTGGAAAACCTGAGCGGCGGGCGCGTGCGCCTTGCCGCGGGCACGCTCTACGGCGCGCTGGCAACGCTCACCGAGCGCGGCTGGATCGCATCGCTCGGCGATGAGAGCGAGGGGCGCAAGAAGGAATATCAGCTCACGCCCGCAGGGCGCGAGGCCGTGCGCGCGGAGCTGCGGCGTCTGCACGAGCTGACGCAAAATGGCGACAAACTGACGGAAAGCTGGAGCTGAAAGGAGGACGCGCGATGGCGAAGGACAAAAAGACAAGGCTGCATCTGTCGAGCTATGCCATTGACCCCGAGCGGATCGAAAGACGGGCAAACGAAATGGCGAAAGAGGGCTGGCTTCTTGAAAAGTTTGGCTCGCTACTTTCCACCTATCGCCGGGGGGAGCCGGGCGAATACGAGTACCGCGCGCAGGTGAAGGAGGCGGGGATAGACCGCCTCACCTACATCGCAGAGCTTACGGAGTTCGGCATTGAAGAGGTCGGCAGCGTGGGCGACCTGCTCGTTCTGCGCAAAAAGGCGGACGGCACGCCCTTTGATCTGTACTCAGACCTCGACTCCCTCATCGCCCAGCAGAAAAAAGCCGTGCGCTACCTGCGCGCGGGCCTGATCATGAGCTTTTTCTGGGGAAGCATGATGCTGATGAATGTGTTGACAACACTGATGAATGCGAACGTCATCGGTAGGTATGCGGGCGTGGCTGCTATCAGATTCAGCTCAGCGCAAATCATTCTCCTTACGGCAGCTTCGCTGCTTCTACTCGTTTGTATTGTGGGGCTTGTCGATTGTCCGCGGGGACTGCGCCGCGCGAAACGGAAGATCGCATCGCTCGAAGCCGAGCGCGTCGTGCAGGAGTAAGACACCTTGCAAAATGCCGCCGGGCGTTGTACAATATCTCGTCGAAAGAAACAAACGACCGGGAGGAAAGCCGACATGATCCAGGATATCGAGCCGAAGCATCTTTTTAACGAGTGGAAGAAAAACGCCGTGCCGAAGGACAGCAGCGCCGTGGTGCAGTTCCGCGGGAACGAGCTTTTGTGCCGCGTGGACGATACGGGGTTGCATTTCCCCTCGCGCGCGCAGTTTGCAGAGAGCGACGCGGCGTTCATCTATCTCTTCGAGCTGGACGGGCGGGAGTATTACCTGCTCTTTGACGAAGAAATGCGCGCGCTCGAGGGCTATTCCTACCGCAATATCGCCCTCTTCCGCACGGAAAAGCCGCAGGAGCTTGCCTACGCCGCCGTGAGCGCGTGGCATCTGTGCTCGTGGTATCGCAGCGCGCGCTATTGCGGCTGCTGCGGAGAAAAGCTCGTCCACGACGAAAACGAGCGCATGATGCGCTGCCCCAAGTGCGGCAACATGATCTTCCCGCGCATCAACCCCTCGGTCATCGTGGCGGTGACGCACGGGGACTACCTGCTGCTCACAAAGTACGCCAACCGCCCCGGCGCGCAGCGCACGGCGCTCGTTGCGGGCTTTACCGAGTTTGCCGAGAGCTTTGAGCAGACCGTGCACCGCGAGGTGATGGAGGAGGTCGGGCTCAGGGTCAAGGACCTGCGCTATTACCGCTGCCAG
>OCQZ01000617.1_pt1 | contig 10750 bp, 10 predicted proteins | sample 1538921 | NCBI WGS metagenome assembly OCQZ01 (sample SAMN03418269, study PRJEB22391) | human gut metagenome | biome: human-gut; feature: organic feature; material: feces | host: Homo sapiens | place: Tanzania | collected 2013-01 | reverse complement strand
GTTCTCCCCGTTTGGGGCAAAAAAAAAAGAGCAAAACCCCACCCCCCCCGACACCAAAGCCCGCCACTACGACCCCATCATCCCCCGCACCACCACCATGGACCCGCTGGCAGAAAAATACTACAGCCTCAGCCCCTACACCTGGTGCGCCGGAAACCCTTTGAGGTATATTGATTTTGATGGTAGAGATAATTACCAAGTGGATTCTCTTGGTTACATATCCTTAATTCAAAAAATCAGAAAGTAAGAAAGTAAATATTAAAGATTATGAATGACAGATTACGTTTGAAAGTTGCCATAATGGCAATTTGTTTCGTTTCGCTTATTTCTAAAGGCATAGTCTTGGAACGGTTGACACATAAAAACGATTTGCTGGATGTGTACCCTTCATTCAATATCCAAAATGTGGATATTAAAAAAACTGAATTAGAAGAATCGCTAAAGATGATAATGGACAAGGCTGCCCTTTCAAAATATTTTAAAAAATTTTCAATACAATTCGTTAAAACCAACTATTGTAAAGAGCCCATAATCATTGTTATTGATTTAAGGTCGATTTTTGAAAATAAGGAAAAACCTATAGGGCTGTATTGTTCGGATCATCAACAATACTTTTTTATAAAAGAAGACTCTAATCGGTTATGGGAAAAATATTTTTCATATTCGGGCTCAGAAGAAAGTGTGGAACTACGCCAAATTATAGTACCCGACTCCGTTTATATAATGGAACCGGATGTCTCATTTGTCTGCGTAGCAAAAATAGAGGGAAATCTATGCAAAATACTTTATTGTGAAATTGATGGTAAAATTGATGAAGCAGATGCATACCAAAGGGACGATTCTTTTGGTTTGTTTTCTATGCGGTGATATTGGTGCTTGCATTGAAACATGCCGAAGGTATGTCCCTACGTTGTGATGTGATTTGCGCCATCGCTTATTGTGGCTGGCATGAATCTTCGCAAATTATTAAGGCTCACACGGATTCAACGAGAAGATTATTTGTGAAAATTTGTGTTAATTCGTGGCTGATTTTTTAGAACACGGATTGCACGGATTATACGGATATGTGGGTTTGTTGAATCTTGTTGAATCTGTGTGAGGGGTTTTGTTTGTTGAGGGGGGCGGTTTTATGAATTTGTGGAATTTGTGGGAGTGGGGGTGTAGTCGGCGTGGATGCTTTCTGCCATGAGGCGGTAGATTTCTCTCATGCGCTCGTTGGTGAGCATGTTCATTTGTTTGTTCATCACATTCACGTCGTAGCGCACCATAGGACCGGTTTGTGCTTCCTTCGGCTGCATGGTTTGCACTTTGTTTGCAGTTTCGGCAATCAGTGGCAGAAACAGTTTGAAATCAAGGTTTTCCGCTTCCAGAATCTGCTCCGCCAAGCGGTAGCAGTGGTTGGTGAAATTGTTGGCAAACACCGCTGCCAAGTGCAGGCGTTCGCGCTTGCGTGAGTCGGCTTCCTGCACCGTGTCGCACACTTGTTGCGCCATTGCCTTAATCACCGCCATTGCCTCGATGTCTGATGCCTCGATGAAGCATGGCACACTCCTGAAATCCACTTCGCGCGTTTTAGAGAACGTCTGCATAGGGTAGAACACGCCGTAATGCTTTGCCGCACCGTCGAGCACCGCCATCGGCACACTTCCTGCCGTGTGCAGCACCACGCCATTCTGCGCCACGCTGGCTATCTGCTTAGCCACTTCGGCGATGGCGTCGTCTTTCACGGCAATGATATATGCATCGGCACCAACCACCATATCCGAAACCGTACAGATAGCTTCGCAATCCAGCCTGTCGGCAAGCGTCAGCGCATGTGCCAATGTTCTGTCATACACTTGTGCCACTTCCACTCCTGCACTCTTCAATGCGAGTGAAAGGTGTGTTGCCAAGTTTCCTGAACCTATGATAACTACTCTCATAACTCTTTAGTGGCGTGAAATATGCCTTTAAATTGAAGATGTGGCTCAACGGCGATTTCGTGTTTGCAATGGGGCATGATCTGCTTCGACATGCCGCCAGTGGCAACAATTTTCACTGGCTGATTGCCGAACGAGGGCAGAATGTCGCTGATAATGCCGTCGATCATTGCCGCTGTGCCGTGAATAATGCCGCTTTGCATACACTCGATGGTGTTGCGGCCGATAATGTGTTTTGGCTTCTCGATATTGATGGTGGGGAGTTGCGAAGCCCTGCTGGTGAGCGCGCTCAGCGAAGTTTTCACGCCAGGGATAATCATGCCGCCAATGAAGCATTTGTCCTCGTTCACCACGCCCACGGTGGTGGCTGTGCCCAGGTCGAACACAATCACTGGCGCACCGTAGCAAGCCACAGCGCCAATAGCATCAGCCACTCGGTCGTTGCCCAACTGTGTGGGCGATTCCACATCTATGTTGATTACGCGTTTGGCGTCGTGCACGCTGAAGAAGTGTGGAGCCTTGCCGATGACCGAAATCACCGCCTCGCTCAATTCCTCTTTCACTTCAGGCACCACCGAACTCACCACTACTGCCTCAATTTGTGAGGGTGTGATGCTTCTGGGCGTAAGTCCGCCGATGATTTCGTTGCGGAAAAAGTATTCCGTACCGTTTTTCTGCGTTTTAAATCGCCAAGTGCTTTCAATGCTTCCGTCGGCTTTCGCAATCGCCATCACGGTGGTGGAGTTACCAATATCTACCAATAGACGCATGTGCTGATTATTTTTCTTTCTGAAGTTCTACGATGTGCGACAATATGAGGTCGGCTGTTTCCTCTTTTGTGCAGAGGGGCAGCGTTATCACCTCGGTTTCGGTGATGAGTGTCACTTGGTTGGTGTCTACGGCAAACCCTGTGGCACCACCGTCGGCGATGGTGTTGGCGCAAATGATGTCGGCGTTTTTCTTGCTCAACTTCTTGCGCGAGTTCTCAATCAGGTTTTCCGTTTCCATTGAAAATCCCACAAGCATCTGACCCTCTTTTTTCTTCATTCCGAGCGTGTGGAGAATGTCGGTGGTGCGTGCCAATGGAATCGACAGTTCACCATCGCTCTTTTTCACCTTCTGCGCGGAATAGTGCGTGGGGGTGTAGTCGGCCACAGCACTGCACATCACCACTATGTCGCTTGCCTCGCTTCTTGCTGCCACGGCTTCAGCCATGTCGGCGGCGCTTTTCACGTTCACCACGTCGATGCCGAGAAATGGCTCAATGTTCACCGGACCCGACACGAGCGTTACGCTCGCGCCGCGCATCACCGCCATTTTCGCCAAGGCATATCCCATTTTGCCACTTGAGTGGTTGGTGATATATCGCACAGGGTCGATAGCCTCTTGTGTGGGGCCGGCAGTTACAAGTATGCGCTTGCCCTGCAAGTCTTTTTCCTTGCCCACATGCAGCAGGATATGACTCATCAGCACCTCTTCCGATGGCATTTTGCCGCTTCCCACAGCGCCGCAGGCCAGTCGGCCCGAAGCAGGGCTGATGATGTCGTAGCCGTAATGCTTGAGGGTGGCCAGATTGTCTTGGAGAATGGGGTTTTCCCACATGTTGGTGTTCATCGCTGGCGACACCAGTTTGGGCGCTTTAGTGGCAAACACGGTGGTGGTGAGCATGTCGTCGCAAATGCCGTGTGCCAGTTTGCCTATCACATTGGCTGTGGCTGGCGCAATCAAAAAGAGGTCGGCTTTCTGTGCGAGCGACACGTGCTCCACCTGAAACTCAAAGTTGCGGTCGAATGTGTCGATGAGGCATTTGTTGCCTGTGAGGGTTTCAAACGTGGTGGGGGTGATGAAGTTGCACGCATTGCGTGTCATAATCACGTGCACCGTAGCCCTTTGCTTCACCAGCATCGAAGCCAAGTTGGCAATCTTGTAGGCGGCAATGCTTCCCGTCACGCCCAGTACGATGGTTTTACCTTGTAGCATACTTTTGCGAGTGGATTATTGGTCGCACAGCAGTCCGTGCTTCTCGTAGTTGGCTTTTCGTGAAATCTTGTTGTCGTCGTCCACAAACACCACCATTGGCTTGTGCGTTTTGGCTTCCTCTGGGGTGAGGTTGGCATAAGCCATGATAATCACCTTGTCGCCCACGCTCACGCATTTTGCGGCGGCTCCGTTCAGGCAGATGATGCCCGAACCAGGTTCGCCCGCTATGGTGTAGGTCTCGAATCGGTTGCCGTTTTCGATGTCCACTATCTGCACTTTCTCATATTCTAAAATGCCCGACTCTTGCAGCAAGGTAGAGTCGATGGTCACACTTCCCACATAGTTCAGATCGGCTTGTGTGACCACAGCACGGTGAATTTTTGCTTTTAAAAGAGTAATTTCCATGTGCTTTGCTTTATCCGATAATGAAGTTGTCGATGAGGCGTGTTTTGCCGATATACACGGCTATTGCCACGAGGGTTTCGCCGCTGATGGTGTCCACGCGCTGAATGTTTTCAAAATCCACCACTTCCACATAGTCGATGCGTGCCAGTGGCTCGGTAGCGAGGTTCGCCTTGATGATTTCAATCACCTTCTTTGCGTCTTTTTCGCCATTTTCAATCGCTTCCTTACCCAATTTCAAACTCTTGGAGAGAATGAGCGCGGCTTGGCGCTCGGCTGGGCTGAGGTAGGTGTTGCGGCTCGATTTTGCCAGTCCGTCGGGTTCGCGAACGATAGGACATGGCACAATCTCGATGCCGAAATTAAGGTCGCGGACAAAGCGGCGAATAGTGGCCAACTGTTGAGCGTCTTTCTGACCGAAGTATGCACGGTCGGGGCGGACGATGTTGAACAGTTTGCCCACCACGGTGCAAACGCCACGGAAGTGGATGGGGCGAACAGCGCCACACAGCAGTTCGGTGGTCTCGGTGGTGTCGATGAATGAGGTGAAATGTGGTGGGTACATTTCGCTTGGCTCTGGGTTGAAGATGAGGTCGCCGCCTGTGGCTTCCACCAGTTGCATATCGCGGTTCAAATCGCGTGGATATGCCTCAAGGTCTTCGTTGGGGCCGAATTGGATTGGGTTTACAAACACCGATACCACGGTGCGGTCGTTTTGGCTAACTGATTTTGCAATCAAACTTTGGTGACCTTCATGAAGATAGCCCATGGTGGGAACCAAACCCACGCTGAGGCCTTCTTTTCTCCATGCGGCAATGATTTCTCTTGCCTCTTGAATTGTTTTTACAACTTTCATGTTGCTTCTGTAAATGTGTATATATTTATTAAAATATGATTTTCAATATAATTTTTCAAGCACTTCTTCGCTGATTTTGAAGGTGTTGCTTGGGGTGGGGAAGGTGCGGTTTTCGCACTCTGCCTTGTATTGCTTGAAGGCTTCGAGCATCACTTCGTGAAGATTGGCGTATTTTTTCACGAATTTCGGGGTGAAGCCGTCGGTGTAGCCCAGCATGTCTTGATACACGAGCACCTGACCGTCGCAGCCATTGCCTGCGCCGATGCCGATGGTCAACGCTGGCACGCTTTCCGTCACCTTCTTGGCAAGTGCGGCTGGCACACACTCAAGCGTGATGGCGAAAGCACCTGCCTCTGCCACCGCTTTTGCGTCGTCGATGAGGTGTTGAGCGGCTTCCACCGTCTTGCCCTGCACTTTGTAGCCGCCGAGCATGTTCACCGATTGTGGGGTGAGGCCGATATGCGCCACCACAGGTATTCCTGCCTCCACTATGGCTTTGATGCGGTCGGCATACACCGCGCCGCCTTCCAGTTTCACGGCTTGGCAGTTGGTTTCCTTCATGATGCGCCCGGCGTTGCGCACTGCGTCGCTTACCGAAGTTTGATACGACATAAATGGCATATCCACCACCACGAAGGTGCTTTTTGCGCCACGGCACACGGCTTTACCGTGGTGGATCATATCCTCTACGGTCACTGCCAATGTGTTTTCGTAGCCGAGCATCACGTTGCCGAGCGAATCGCCCACGAGTATCATGTCGATACCGGCTTCGTCGATTGTGCATGCTGTGTGATAGTCGTAAGCGGTGAGCATACTCAAAGGAGCACCACCCTTACGGCTCAATAAATCATATATTGATTTCTTCATTTCCTTTTTTCGTCTTACTATTTACAAATGCCTCTTGTGTAACAAGCCTACAAAGTTATATATTTATCATAAACTATGCAATTCTGTTTATATTTGTTCACAGTTAGCGTTTGTGGTTGCGCGCCTATTTGCCACGCATCAACTCGTCGTAATTCCGCTTCTCGGCACCCACGAGCCGTGGTCGCTTGGCGTTGTATTTGTCGTTGATGAGGCTGCGCGAGGGATTGAAATATGTGCACCGTATGCCTGCCAGTTCCAGCAGCAGGTGCGGCATATCGTCGGTTTCGAATGGGCGGTTTGCCGCGCGCTTGATTTTCTCCACCATATCGGGGTGCAGCGCCTTGTATTTGTCGGAATACCATATCCACATCGGCACCTCGTACTCCGATTCGAGCATAGGGCGTGAGTAGTCGTTGTGGATGCGCCCAAGCGTCTTGCCGTCGTCGTACACGTTTTCGCCGTGGTCGCTCACAAACACCATCACCATATCCTTGTCCCTGAAGCGGTCGATAAGTGCGCCCATTATCGAGTCTTGATAGAGCGTGCTGTTGTCGTAGTCGGCAATCGATTGCTTTTGCTCTTGGTTCAGTCCCTTGCGGTGGGCGTAGTCTTTGATGGTGAAATGTGGGCGGTCTTCGGGATAGCCGTACATAAATTCCACATGCTGACCGCGCACATGGAAAAGGATGAGGTTGCGCTCGGCTTGTTTTCGCATTTGTGCGTCAAGTTCGGGCAGAAGTCCTTCATCGAAGCGGTAATGTTGGTCGTTGTGGTAGTCAAGTATTATTCTCGTCACTTTCGGATTGGTGAGGAAGAATCCGCCAGTGCTGTTCCAAATTTCACTGTTGAAGCGTGTGAACTGGTTGGAGAGCAGGCTCACACGGTATTTCGCCAGTCGGAACAGTTGTGGCATCATTGGCACCGACGACCACGAGCCTTCTTGGTCCACGCTGTGCATCGAGAGCATTTCTTTCATCACATTTGATGTGAGGGTGTAGGGCGTAACTGCATTGCTGAATGCCACTAAGTTGCCTTTCTTCATTTCCTCCATCATTCGTGGGGTGGTGGGTTTTTCGTAGCCGTAGATTTGGGCATGGCGCTTGATGTAACTTTCGCCAATCATCAGCACGATGTTGCTCGCCTTGTAGTCGCAGCCCTCAATCCTCGTTCTTGCCGACACCTTTACTAGTTCGTCGCATTGCTTGGAGGTGAGTTCGTAGAGTCTGATGCCGTGCATCACTCGGCTCAATGGCGTGCACGCTCCGCAGCCACCGGCTTGTTCGCCTTCGGTGAATCGCTTCTCAAATTCGCTCACCGATGTACTCGTCATCGAGTACCAGTAGCGTGGCTGCATCGAGAGCCAGCCGGTGCGCACATAGTAGAATGTACCCACAGCCACTATCAGCACCACTTTCGCCACTATGGTGCAGCGAGGGTATTGCGCCAATTTACGGAACAGCGGCAGCAATGTGCCTTTCGCCCGAATCAGATACAGCACTGCCGCCACAGCCAATCCGAGAAGGAATGCAATGAGGTATCGGAGTGTGTAGGACTGAAGCACGAATCCGTGGAAAAACTCGCTCGATTCGCGTGGGTTGGTTTCCATCAGCAGTTGTATGGCTTGGCACGATAGCGGCAGGTTGAAGTGGTTCGACAGCCACACCTCCACCGTGCTCAGAAAGCCGAGCAGAATGATGAACACCCATTCCAGAGCCGTGCGCCATTTGTCTTTCTTCACCAGCGACAGGAGCAGCGACAGGGTGAACAGTTCGGGAATCACGAATTTCAATTGCAGGATTTTGCCTTCCAATCCCCATTTTAGAGCAACGTAAACAGCCATTACCGACAAGGTGAACGCCCACATTCGTGTTAGCGGACGTGCTAAAAAGTCGATAATGGCTGTTGCCGTTGTTTTGATTCCAATCATCTTCGTTGATTGAACGTAGTGTATCTTTATTTGGTGATTTCCACTTCCACAGTAGCAGGTGCAGACTCGTTGTTGCACTTATCCACTGCGGTCACGGCATACACATATTTGCCTTTAAGTGTGCCGTGGGTGTGGTAGCAGGTTTCGCCGGTGATTTCCACAATGGCTTCTGCCTTGTTGGTATCTACTGTCTCGCCCTTTTTGAAGCGATACACCACATAGCGAGCTGCCTTTTGCATTGCGTCGGTGGCTTTTGGGGCGTTCCAGCGCAGCACGGTTTCGCAGCAACTTGCCTGTGCCTTGAGTTTCTTCACTGCCTCTGGAGCCTTGTTGTCGAGCCAAGTATATACGGGTGGAAGCGCTTGTGTGGTCATGTACTTGCGTTTGAGCATGTCGCCCACGCCCTTGAAGTTGTTGGTCAAGGTGTAGCCTGGCCACCAAACCACGCCGTTCACGTTGTCGAGTTTGTGGAGCAGTTCCATCTTTTCGCCGAGTTGGTTGTCGATGGTGCTGTCGCGGGTGTCTTTATGTGTCATTACGTTGGCCACCGAAAAACCGTAGTACATGCCGCGGCCGTATGCTTCGCCGTTCCACCATGGCATCAACTTTTCACCGCTTGCTCTTGGGTGTTCCTGTTCCCAGTAGAGTTGAGGCACCATGTAATCTACCCAACCTTCCTTGGTCCACTTGGGGCAGTCGGCGTAAAGTGCGTCGTAGCATTCCAATCCGTGGGTTTCGCTACCGCGAGCGTCGGTTTTCTTGTTGCGCCAGATGCCGAATGGACTGATACCAAGTTGCACCCAAGGCTTCACCTCTTGCAGGGTGTTGTGAAGTTGTTCGATGAGCAAGTCCACGTTGTGGCGGCGCCAGTCGCCTTTGTCGGTCCAACCTTCAGCCTTTCCGTATTTCTCCCACGATGCGCTGTCGGGAAATTCTACGCCGGACACTGGGTAGGGGTAGAAGTAGTCGTCCATGTGAATGGCATCCACATCGTAGCGGTTGATGATGTCGCGCACTACCACGTCAATGAAGTTGCGACTTTCGGGCAAAGCAGGGTCGAAGTAAATCTTGCCGTCGGCATATTTCACAAACCACTCAGGGTGCTGATAGTAAATGTGTCCCTGTGCAGGTTTGTCGTCCTTTCCGCTGGTCACGCGGTATGGGTTAATCCAAGCGTGCAGTTCCATGCCGCGCTTGTGGGTTTCGTCGATCATAAATTGCAATGGATCCCACACTGGGGTTGGTGCCACGCCGGCAGTGCCGCTAATCCATTTGCTCCAAGGTTCAAGTTGGCTGGGGTAGGCTGCGTCGGCTTGTGGGCGGATTTGCCAGATAATTGCGTTCACGCCGTTGGCTTTAAGTTCGTTGAGTTGCCAAATGAGGTACTTTCGGGTCTCTTCAGGAGTCATTTTTGCGTATTGGCTCTGACCAATGATGTGGAGCCATGCGCCTCTGAACTCATGTTTCTTTGCATTTTGTGCCATGCTGCCAATTGCCGCCAAGGCAATCAACATGGCTGTGAATAGTTGTTTCATTCTTTTCATTTTATTAATTTTAATGCAAAATTACGACATCGTTAAATTTTCAGCAAATCTTTTTCTGTTATTCGGCTGAAATCTGTATTTTTGTGTGGTCATAAACAAACATCATCGAAAATGCTCACACAAAATCAAAAAATAGCCTTCACAAGCATTCTTATCGAAATGGCAAATGCCGACGGACTGATCGACGCACGCGAATGTGTGGCTGTCAAGAAAATTTTAAGCAGCCTTTGCGTTGACAACGAAACTTTCTTGTTGGCGCGCGAAATTCCGTTGCCTTTGGCGATTGATGTGATGGCGAATGCTTCTACCGAAGGAAAAGTCTTCCTCGCGAAAAAACTCGTCGAGGTAATTGATGCCGACGAAAAAGTGGCAGATACCGAAATCGCGTTGCTCAATGCCGTGGCGCAGCGCCTCAAAATAGATTCCTATTTCAAATAAATTCCCCATACCGTCACCATCTCTCAAAAAAACGCTCTAATATATAATGTGTAAAGCAAACTAATCCCAAACCACACATTTCCACAAATCATCTCCATATTACCCTTGCATAAACACTCTTCCTTTTCCTATCTTCGCTCCCAGAATGCTCAAAACGCAATTTCCGACCTCTAAAATCTAATCTCTAACCTCTAATTTCTAATTTCTGAACTGGTGTTTCGGGTGTTTCAGGTGTTTCAGGTGTTTCGGGTGTTTCAGGTGTTTCGCTCAAAATTCCCATTTTCGCCCTGCCGTCGAAAAACGCCGAAAAAAAAGTGAAAATTTTTCTTTCAGATTTTCAGTGAGTTATAAAAAAGTGCGAAAAAATTTGGCTGTTGACGAAAAAGGGCGTACCTTTGCACTCGCTTTTCGGGAATGACGCCGACGGCATGCGAGCCGGGGCGCCGAGAAGTTAAAGAGTGTTAAACACTGCCTGGTTTTTTGGCAGAGACAAAAAAGCGCCGTAACTTTGCAGACGCTTTCGGGTCGCAAAAATGCGTTCCGAGACACTCGAAAAAAACGAGCACATTGAAAGGATTACAATAGACAAAGTAGTAGTACGAGAGCTTAAAAAAATAAACTCGAGTCAATTCTTAACAACTACTTTTACCTGATAAAGTCAAAGCGCAAAGAGCCCCGGACGCCGCACGACGGCACCGGGCGTCGGAAGCCGAAGTTTCTTTCGGGAAGCACGGGCGGAAGACACAGGCAACAAACAATAATACACGAGTTTGTCTGTCTTGATTTTTGAAAAAAGAGAAAGAAAAGATAAACAACA
>OCQZ01000616.1_pt1 | contig 10771 bp, 9 predicted proteins | sample 1538921 | NCBI WGS metagenome assembly OCQZ01 (sample SAMN03418269, study PRJEB22391) | human gut metagenome | biome: human-gut; feature: organic feature; material: feces | host: Homo sapiens | place: Tanzania | collected 2013-01 | reverse complement strand
AACTCACTGCAAGGCAAGCCGAGATACCGATAGTACCGAGTGTCGAGCCGAGAAAGTGAAAGGTTTGGTATTGTCTATCTCCGCAAACAGCACCTTGGCTGTAGTTGCAGTGAGTTTGCCACCATTGGGGTCGATGAAAAGGTCTGTGCCTTCTGGGGCGGTAAAGCGGATAACCCCTTCCTTCTCGCTCACCTGTTTGTCTGCATCGTTAATCATCTTGGTAAAATGAATGCCTCCAAGCGTGAGGTCGCAATCCTGTACCTCAAAAGCTGGTTTGTAACTTGTTTCTGCCATTTCCTCTTCCTTTGTCTGTTGACATGCCATAAGCGTAACTGCTAACAAGGCAAGAACTATTGTTTTTTTTCTCTTCATACTGAATGTTTTTTATTGTTATACTTTTGTGGGTACAAAAATAATCAGCGTACGGAAAATGCACAATAGTCATTTCTAACCATATAAGGTACAAAGTTCATAGACAAACGTTGCCAAGGTCACAACTATAATTAACCATAAAAAGCAAATGGTTTTGGGCAATCCGAAGTATAGGTTGCATCATTGTTTTTGAATAGAGTCTCTTGACACGTAAACTAATGCCATAATACAATAGGCTGGGGTCTTGACCAATCATGCTCTCCAAGGAGAGAAAGATTCATAAACTGTTCATTCTAAGCTATTCCGAGATTACCGACAAATTATCTGGGCAGTGCTTGGGGCAGTGTATATGCCGGCGGTGGGCTGAGGGGCTGGTGCCACGATAATGAAATAATCGGAGACTTGGTACGGGACTTCGGGAAATAATTGCTAAATTTGTACGTGATAATATAAAAGCCTATGCGCAAGGCATATAAAGCAGACGGAAGCCCCGTGCTTTATATCGCCACGGCACAGTCTATGTACAATAACAAACAACCAATTGACAAATCATTATGAACAAATCGCTTATCCTATCGGCAGCGCTCTGCCTCGCGTCGCTCTTCGCTTCGGCAGAGAACACCCCCACCCCACGTCGACAACTTGCTCCGAAGCCACCAATGGGATGGATGACATGGAACCTCTTCCAAGGCAATATCAACGAACAACTCATACGCGAAACCGCTGACGCCATGGTTGAAGGCGGTTTCCGCGACGCCGGCTACGAATATATCTTCATCGACGACCTCTGGCAAGGCGGACGCGACCGCGAGAACAACATCATACCCGACCCGGAGAAGTTTCCGTCGGGCATAAAGGCACTCGCCGACTATGTACACTCCAAAGGACTGAAGCTCGGCCTCTACTCGGATGCGGCACAGCTCACCTGCGGCGGATGGACGGCGAGTCTGGGTTTTGAGGAGCAGGACGCACGCACCTTCGCCTCGTGGGGCATAGACTATCTGAAGTACGACTACTGCAACGCTCCTGCCGACAGTGCCACCGCCCGACAGCGCTACCGCACTATGGCTAACGCTCTGCAGAACTCGGGGCGCGACATCGTGCTCGGCATCTGCGAATGGGGTCAGCGCCAATGCGAAGAGTGGTGCGAAGAGGTGGGAGGACAGCTCTGGCGTACCTCAGGCGACGTGCGCGATATGTGGAAGGACATCGTGAAGCAAGGCGGCATGGGTATTCTGGACATCATCGACATAACGGCGCCTCTGGCAAAACACGCCCGTCAGGGACAATGGCCCGACATGGATATGCTGGTGGTCGGCCTGTACGGAACGGGCGGCCCGTCGAGCGACCTCGGTGGCGTAGGCTGCACCACGACCGAATATCAGACGCAGATGAGCATGTGGTGTATGCTGTCGTCGGTGCTTGCCATGACCAACGACCTGCGCAAGGTGACCGACGATGACCGTCGCATTCTGCTCAACAAGGAGATTATCGCCATCAACCAAGACGCACTCGGCAAGGCTGCCGAACGCATTGTGAACCTGCCTGCGCAGCAGGTCTACATCAAACCGCTCGCCGACGGTTCGCACGCCGTGGCCATCCTCAACCCCTCGGACGAAGCCCAACGCATAAGCCTCAACTTTGCAAGCCTCGGGCTCAACGGCAAGTACACCGTGCGCGATGTATGGCAGCACCGAGACATAGCCCGGAAAGCCAAGAGCTGGAAAGGAAGCGTGGCTGCGCATGAGACAAAGGTGTTTGTGGTGAAGTAAGAAGACACCTAACCGACGAAAGACGAATAACAGGAGCATCTGGTGGCAAGCGAAGAACGCTGCAACCATGATGCTCCTGTCATCTTATAGCATACTGACAGCAACCGCAACAACCTCCCCTTTGCCTTCGGTGACCGTCGCATAGGAGGAAGGGCGCAGCTATCGTCTGCGGACATCCCGAAAACAAGCCGTGTGGTCACCCGAGACCAGTCACAACGACCCAGGGAAGCCACACGGCTTGTCAATTAGACTCGCACGCCATCGGGGTGCGGAGGAAGGGAAATCAGAGAGCAGCCACAACCTCTACCTCTACGAGCGCATTCTTGGGCAGCGTCTTGACAGCCACCGCCGAACGGGCTGGGTAAGGCTCGCTGAAGAAGGTGGCATAGACCTCGTTCATGGCGGCAAAGTTGGCCATATCTGAGAGGAATACCGTGGTCTTGACCACATGGCTCAGGTCGATGCCTGCCTCGGCAAGCACATGGGTAACATTGGTGAGCGACTGGCGGGTCTGCTCCTTGATGCCGCCCTCGGCAAATTCACCTGTGGCAGGATCGATGGGCAGCTGGCCCGACGCAAAAACGAAGCCACCGGCCACGATGGCCTGGCTGTAAGGCCCCACCGCTTTGGGGGCGAGTTCAGAATGGATTACTTTCATCATATTGTCTGTTAGTGTATATATTGTCCTTCAGGTTACAAAAATACTATTTTTCCACGACAACCAACTATATTTCCCTGTATTTCTACAGCTGCATGGCAGAAGCGGAAGCAGAGACTCTGGAGCCGTAAAGGAAGCAGACAAGACAAGCAGCGGGTGTGCCATATCCTATGGATGACACACCCGCTGCCTCTATGTAGACTCTCTTATTACGGTTTCGCCTCTCAGAGCTATCTCCTCTATCGGCTTGTCTGCATCGGCAAGATGCTCCAACAACAGTCGGCACCCCTCCTGCGCCATCTTGGCGATAGGCTGTTCGACAGCCGTCAGCTGAGGATGTACCAGGGTGGCCAGGGTAGTACCCGACATACAGCAGAGCGCCACATCGTCAGGGATGCGCAAGCCGTGCTTCTGGATGACGCTCTTGGCTCCCAGGACAGCGGTCTCCGTAAATCCGAAGACGGCGTCAAAAGGCACCCCCTTGGCCAGATACTGCTCCATCACCCAACTGCCCTCTTCGGCCGACAATGCCGGCAGCAGGACATCATGCGACTGGTACACGACATGAAACTTCTCAAGCGCATCACGATAACCTCTCAACCGTTCATAACTGTTGCGGATATAAGACGGACCGGGAATATGGATGATGTGCTTGTAACCCTTGCGCAGCAAAGCCTCAACCATGAAAAACGCCATGATATAATCGTCCATGCGCACCTGGGAAGCCCTGACCCTCTCCACGGTTCTGTCAAAAAACACGATGGGGATGCCTCGTTCTATTACCTTATTATATAGATCTACGTTGCGCTCCTTGTCACAGGCACTCATCAGGATGCCATCGACGCGCAGCTGCTCCATCATCAGGATATTCTCACGTTCCTGCTCGGGATTCTCATTGGAGATGGCTATCATCACCTTGTAGCCCTGTCTGCGCAGGATGGCCTGTGCCTCGTTGATAAAGGTCATATAAAACGTGGTGATGATTTCGGGGATGATGATGCCGATATTGTGGGTACTCTGCTGCCTGAGATGTACTGCCAGTTCGTTGCGATGATACCCCATCTGCTCAGCGGTTGCCAAAATCTTCTGCAGGGTTTCGGCCTTCACATTGCCGGTATCTCCCGAGAGGGCACGGGAGACGGTGGACTTGGAGATGCCCAACACCCTTGCAATATCCATAATGGTGACGTATTTTGCCATATCTCTTTGGGTCTTTTGTCTATGCGCTTGTAAAGATACTTATTCTCCATGAGAGCAACAACAAAAATGCGGATCTTTTTGGGAACGGTTGCAGAAAATGGGAACGGTTGCGGAAACGGTTGTGGGAAAAAAGATGCTTTTTTTCTTGAATTGCCTGCGAATTCACGCTACCTTTACAGCGTGATAAGGGAAGAGCAGGCTCTCTCTGAGAGTACTACTTCCCGACACCTAAGAATTAAAAACAACAATACACTACCCAAACCTAAAAAAGATGGAACAAGACAGTAAATGTCAAGCGAACTGCTCACAGATGAACGACTCGCAGAAAAACAATGCAGAGGGGAAAGTTCCCTTCATCAGCAAGCTCGCCTATGGCATGGGCGACGTGGGCTGCAACTTCAGTTGGATGTTTGTAGGCAACTTCCTCATGATATTCTACACAGACGTGTTTGGAATCAGCATGAGCGCTGTAGCCACCCTGATGCTCATATCCCGATTCTGGGATGCTATCAACGACCCAATCATCGGCGCACTCACCGACAAGACCCATACTCGCTGGGGACGATTCCGCCCATGGCTGCTCTTCGGAGCCCCTATCACGGCACTGGTGCTGATACTCACTTTCTGGGCACACCCCGAATGGAGCCAGACCGCCAAGATCATCTACATGGCAGTGACCTACTGCATCCTGGTACTGGGCTATACCTGCGTCAACCTGCCTTATGGCACTCTCTGCGGAGCCATGACGCAGGATATCGACGAGAGAGCCAAACTCAACACCAGCCGCTCGGTAAGCGCAATGATGGCCATCGGCGTAATCAACATCGTAACCGTGCCACTCATCAGCTGGTTTGGCGCCGGCGACACCAAATATGGCTATCTCGCCGTGGCTGTGCTCTATGGCATCATCTTCGCTGCCTGCCATCTGTTCTGTTTCCGCAAAACCAGAGAGGTGGTGGAGATACCTGTGGGTCAGAAGCTCCCGCTGAAGGTACAGCTCTGTGCCATGATGAAGAACAAGCCCTATCTGCTCGCTCTCTTAGGCCAGCTGCTCTTCGGTTTCATCCACTATGGACGCAACGCTGACATGCTCTACTATTTCACTTATGTAGAAGGTTCGGCCACGCTCTTTTCCTTCTATTCGATGGCCATCATCGTGCCAAGTATCATCGGTGCAGCCTGCTTCCCCATGGTATTCAGAAAGACCAGCAATAAGGGTCTGGCTGCAGCCATCTTCGCCTTCCTCACCGGTGTCACGATGATAGCTCTGTACTTCTTCAGTCCCAACGGTAGCGCCATCATGTTCTACCTGTTCTCAGCATTGTCATGGTTCTTCTTCTCTGGATTCAACACAGCCATCTATGCCATCATCCCAGACTGCGTGGAATATGGCGAGTGGAAAACGGGCATCAGAAACGATGGATTCCAGTATGCCTTCATCTCTCTGGGCAACAAGATAGGCATGGCGCTCGGCACATCGCTTCTCGCCATTGCCCTGGGCAGTGCAGGATATGTAAGCAACGCTGTGCAGAACCCGGAAGTGCTGAGCATCATGCACCACGCCTTCAGCACCATACCAGGAGTGTTATGGATCATCACCGCAGGGTGTCTCTGTCTATACAGACTCAACAAGAAACAATACAACCAGATCATGACAGAACTGGAAAACAAAAAGAAATAAAACTCCATCGGTCATCAGGCCGATGGGCGGGACAAGACAAACGAAAATTGCCCAACACACTAACATTAACGATAACAACCATAAAAAAAACAATACAACTATGAGACAAGCAATATTGGTAGAACCCAAGCGAATCGAGTTTAAGGAAATAGCAGAACCCAAGGCAGCTGACCTGACAGCCCATCAAGTGCTCGTCAACATCAAGCGCATCGGCATCTGCGGCAGTGAGATACACTCTTACCACGGTCTTCACCCCGCCACATTCTATCCAGTGGTACAGGGACATGAGTACTCGGGAGTGGTAGTGGCTGTAGGCAGCGAGGTAACCGTATGCAGCCCCGGCGATCACATCACCGCCCGCCCACAGCTGGTCTGCGGCAAGTGCAACCCCTGTAAACGCGGACAGTATAATGTCTGCGAACATCTGCGTGTACAGGCATTCCAGGCTGACGGCGCAGCCCAGGACCTCTTCGTCGTAGACGATGACCGCGTAGCCAAGTTGCCCGAAGGGATGAGCCTCGACTATGGAGCCATGATAGAACCTGCCGCCGTAGGCGCCCATGCCAGCAACCGCACCGAGGTGAAAGGCAAGAATGTAGTGGTGAGCGGTGCTGGAACCATCGGCAACCTCATCGCCCAGTTCTGTATCGCCCGTGGCGCCAAGAACGTACTGATCACCGACGTCAGCGACCTGCGTCTGGCCAAAGCCCGCGAGTGTGGCATCGAGCATACGCTCAACATCACCAAGAAGCCCCTCAAGGCAGCTGCCCAAGAACTCTTCGGCGAAGAAGGCTATCAGGTAGGCTTTGAAGTGGCTGGCGTAGAGGTTTCTATCCGCTCGCTGATGGAGACCATCGAGAAGGGCAGCGACATCGTGGTCGTGGCTGTCTTTGCCAAAGACCCTGCCCTTAGCATGTTTCACCTGGGCGAACACGAACTGCGCCTGATCGGATCGATGATGTACCGCCACGAGGATTATCTCACCGCCATCGACTATGTGAGCAAAGGCATCGTCAACCTCAAGCCTCTCATAAGCAACCGTTTCGCCTTTGAGGAATATGATGACGCATACAGATTCATCGACAGCCATCGCGAGACGAGTATGAAGGTTATCATCGACTTAGACCAGAAACCACAAGAGAAGAAATAGCAGACAGACAAGAAGAGACAGTCTGCACACCATTGGCAGATACAGAGAAAGGATGTACTGACGTGTGCAGACTGTCCAAAAAGATTGGACCGCAGCAATGGGCACCGCCAGAAAGATGCCCACGCAACGGAAGACAGACAATGTATCCAGCAATCTAAAACTAAAAACGACAATGGAAAAGAAACAATCAGTAATAGGTATCGGCGAAGCTCTCTTTGACATGCTGCCAAGTGGAAAGAAACTCGGTGGCGCTCCAGCCAACTTCGCCTATCATGTCTCTCAGTTTGGGCTCGACAGTTGGGCTGTCAGTGCAATGGGTGATGACGAGTTGGGCAAGGAACTGGAAAAGGAACTCGACGACCACCATCTCAACTATGAGATAGAAAAGATAGACTACCCTACCGGCACCGTACAGGTGACGCTCGACGCCAATGGAATACCCTGCTATGACATCAAGGAAGGAGCAGCCTGGGACAATATACCCTATACCCCCGCCCTGGACAGATTGGCCAAGAACTGCACCGCCGTCTGCTATGGCTCGCTGGCCCAGCGCAACGAGGTGTCACGCAATACCATCTACCGATTTCTCGACAATATGCCTGAAGAGAAAGAAACTCTCAAAATCTTTGACATCAATCTGCGTCAAGGATTCTATAACAAGGAGATTATCACTGAGAGCATCAAGCGATGCAATATCCTCAAGATCAACAACGAGGAACTGATCACCATAAGCCGCCTCTTCGGCTATCCAGGCATAGACCTGGAGAACAAATGCTGGCTTCTCCTGGGCAAATACAACTTGAAGATGCTCATCCTGACCTGTGGCGTAAACGGCAGCTACGTATTTACCCCAGGCGAGATATCATTTATCGAGACACCCAGAGTGGAAGTGGCTGACACCGTGGGCGCCGGCGATTCGTTCACAGGCGCATTTGTGGCAAGCATCCTGAAGGGCAAGAGCGTAAGGGAAGCCCATGAACTGGCGGTGAAGGTATCGGCATACGTCTGCACACAGCATGGTGCCATGCCTGTATTGCCCGAAGAATATACCAGATGACACCCCTTCTGCCCCATAGCGGCTGAAAGCGGCCGTGACATTGGGGCAGAATCTGCATGCGGACCGCTGGACTCGGACACGCGCAGAGCAGGAAGCGTTATGAGCACTTGTTATGCCAACGACAACCAACTATATTTCCCTGTATTTTATTTGCGGATGATGAGGAGGTGATGGCTGGGAGGAAGAGGGAAAACTGCAGATAATCGCCTGGATATAAAAAAAATATGGCGATTTTGTTGACAATTCGAGATATTATCACTAAATTTGTCAACAAATATCCTATTAAGATGAAACACAACTGCTTTAGCATACGTCTGCGGGCGGCGCGCCTGATGAGCGGCCTCAGCATGGCACAGCTGGCTGACCGATGCCGAATCGGGCTGACGCGGCAGAGCATATCACGCTATGAGCAAGGGGCGATGACTCCCAAGCCACCTCTGCTGCACGCCCTCGCCGAGGCGCTCGCCATCAGTACTGACTATCTGATGGGCCACGGCGTAGAGATAGACCGCCCCATGCTGCGCACGGGGATAGGAAGCGGCATGGGAGACGAGGCGACAGAGATGATATCGGCCCAAGTGGCATATTGGGCTGAGCAGTATCTGGCTGAAGAACAGCGGACTGGCATAGCCCATACGTTTGCCAACGAGATAGCACCGGTCGTTGTGGGCACCCAAGATGAAGCACTCAAGGCAGCACAACTGCTACGCAAGTCATGGCGCTGCGGCGAGGGCCCCCTGCCCCATCTGCTGCGGCTCATGGAGCGCAAGGGCATAAAGATACTCGACACGCCTCTGCCCAAGGATGTCTACGGGCTCAGTACCTGGGCAGACGCTATCCATCCGCTCATCATCATCGACTCGCGCCCGGAGAAGACTACCGTCGAAAGACTGCGTTTCACCGCCTGTCACGAGTTAGGGCACCTGATACTCACCATTGCCGACGGCACAGAGGCTGCGATGACAGAGAAACTATGCAGCAAGTTTGCCAGCTACTTTCTCTTCCCTCCTGACACATATATAGAAGAGGTAGGCGCCCACCGCAACAGCATCACCCTCGCAGAGTTGGCCGACCTGCGCGGTGTCTATGGTACCTCGATAGCCGCAATGGTGCATCAAGCCTACGATCTGGGCATCATCAGTCGCGAGCACTACGACTGGTGGTATGACGAGATGATCAAGAAAAATCCACGGGAAGAAGGATGGGGGCAATACGACATCGCCGAAACCATAGGCAGGGAAAATCGTATCAAGTCTATCGCCGAAAAGGGTATACCGAGAACCCGATAACAATCAACTAACACATACAACTATGAAACATCTATTATGTACATTGCTGCTGACATTGACAGTATGCCTCTGCTCAGCCCAGACCGAACACATGAAGTTTAAGGGAATCCCTATGGAAGGAACCCTGCAGTCGTTTACCCTCAAGCTCAAGGCCAAAGGATATGTGCCATTAGGCACCAAAGACGGCGTATCGGTGCTGAAAGGCGAATTTGCCGGCCATATCTATGCCGTGGCCGACAAGAGTGGCATGATATGCCGTGTCTGCGTAGAGTTTCCTAAGATGGACAAATGGGCCGACCTCGAAAGCTGCTACTCCAGCTACAAGGACATGCTCACCGAGAAATACGGCGAGCCCAAAGTATGTGTGGAGAAATTTCAAAACGAGTATGTCGAAGACGACAACAACCGCATGTACGAAGTAAAATTTGACCGTTGTAAATACTACTGCGCCTTTGCCTGCAAGAACGGAGAAATAACCCTCGAGATAACCCAGCAGAATTTCGACTGCTACGTGCAACTCTGCTACTACGACAAAGCCAACCAGGACAAGCTGAGACAAAACATTATGGAGGATTTGTAAAGTCAAGGGGGCTAAAAACAAAAAACTCCCACCGAAGCGGGAGTATAGGTTTTACCCTTCGGCATTACTGCCTTATTGTGATAAGATGTAGGAATCTTATTCTCTGCTGCAAATATATAACAAATAATTTGTTCAAACAAACAATTTTCTGTATTTTTACCGAAAATAACTAAGAAAACATCATCATAACTCATTATGGCACGAATTCTTGGCATAGACACCGGCACCAACAGCCTCGGCTGGGCCATCGTAGATAAGGACGAGAAGGGCTATCATCTGATAGACCGCGGTGTAAACATCTTCCAGGAAGGTGTAAAGATTGACAAAGGTATAGAATCATCAAAAGCCTCAGAACGCACGCTGCACAAGAGTACCCGCGTACGCTATTACCGCATCAAGCTGCGCAAAATAAACCTGCTGCACATTCTGAGTGACAATCATCTCTGCCCTCCACTCTCACATGAAGAACTGAGAGACTGGCGCCTCAAGAAGAAATATCCCAAAACCGAGCTCTTCATGCAATGGCAAAGCACCGATGACGCAGCTGGAAAGAATCCCTATGCCTGCAGACACAGATGTCTGCACGAAGTGCTGGATATGGACAAGCTGACAGACCGCTACGAACTTGGTCGCGCCTTCTACCACATCATCCAACGCAGAGGTTTTCTGAGCAACCGCAAAGAACAGGACTCTGATGACAGTGGCAAAGTGAAGGAAGGCATCAGCGACCTTACCAAAGAGATGGAGAAAGCCGGCTGCGAATATCTCGGCGACTACTTCTATACATTATATAATAATAAGGAGAAGATACGCAATCATTATACTGCACGTATAGAGCATTACCATGCCGAGTTTAAGGCTATCTGTGAGAAGCAGAGGCTTCCTGAAGACCTCGCGCAGCAGATAGAAAAAGCCATATTCAACCAGCGGCCGCTGAAATCTCAGAAGAAGCAGGTAGGCAAATGTGTCTTTGAAAAGAACAAGGCTAAATGCCCGGTGTCTCATCCTAAAT
>OCQZ01000615.1_pt1 | contig 10773 bp, 5 predicted proteins | sample 1538921 | NCBI WGS metagenome assembly OCQZ01 (sample SAMN03418269, study PRJEB22391) | human gut metagenome | biome: human-gut; feature: organic feature; material: feces | host: Homo sapiens | place: Tanzania | collected 2013-01 | reverse complement strand
CGCAAGAAGTAATCTAAAAATCCTCATACGGCCTAATGACCGATTTGGGTTTAATCCCCAAACACTTTGAATTATGAAATAACACACATCACATACGAAGTAACAGAGTAAAAAAGCAAAATAAACACACACATTTTTACGGAAAAATAGAAAAACACACGCAGGAAAAGTTTTTGGAAACACACAATAAAGCAAACAGTGGTGGCTGTGTCGTAGAAAGCGAATTTCTACGGCACAGTCGTTTTTTTGTGCCTATCGGTGGCAAAATTCGTGGCATCATCACAATAATAAAAAAAGAAATACGTTATTTATAATAATATTTGAACACGAAATTTTAGATATATGAATTTAAATCGACTTCATATCCAAATATCCACCATTGCCTGCGTGGCAATTTTTGCACTTTACAGCAGCGTGAACGCACACGCTTTCTCAACAACTCATTATGCCGACAGTTCGAAGTTGGCTACTGGCAAATGGGTGAAAATCAAGGTCACTAAAAGCGGTATGCATGCCATCACAAGTGCCGACGCACAGAAATGGGGTTTTTCCGACATCAGCAAACTCCACATCTTCGGATTCGGTGGCGCGCCCATTTCCGAGAAACTCACTGAAGACCAGCCCGACGACTTGCCACAAATTCCAGTGGTGAGAAGTGGCGGCAAAATCATATTCTATGCACAAGGTCCAACTACATGGAAGAATGTTGACGGCAAGGTGAATTTCACACCTGTGCAGCACCCCTACGCCACAGCGGGCTACTATTTCGTGACCGACGATGCCAAATACACCGACATCGCCGTGGATAAAGCATCGAATGTAGCTACCGGTCCAACCACCAGCACCTACACCGAACGAGTTTTCCACGAGGAGGAATTGGTGAATCCGGGCGAAACCGGACGACTGCTGCTCGGCGAGGACTTCCGCTACAATAAATCGCAAACTTTCAAATTCTCGCTCCCAGGATATATCAGCGGAACCAATGTAAATGTGCTCACCAGTTTCGCCTCTAAAACGATGGGCGGCAACTCGAAGCTCACTTTCCAGCAAAACGGCACCAACATTCCCGGTGATGGCACCGACAACATTGGTGCTGTTCTTGATGTGGCACACACCCACTATGCGTGGGGCAGTTCCGTGAAGAGTTTTGTGCCCACCAAGGGCGAGAACCTGTCGTACACAGTGACCTACAACCCTTCAGGCACGGTGTATCTGGCGCGACTCAATCACATAGCCGTGAACTATGAGCGCGCTCTCGCTCTGCAAAACGGCACTGTGGCATGGGGGCAGCACGACGGTAAAGCCGAGTCGCAACTCAAGGTGAGTGGCATGACCGACGAAACCCTGGTGTGGGACGTGACCACCTCACATCAGCCCACCGAAATGAATGTGACCAAACGCGATGGCAAGGCAGCGTTCAGCCCCATCAGCAGCGGCAATCGTGAATATGTGGCGTTCAACCCATCAGCATCTTTCCCCTCGCCCACTTTCGACAGCAAGGTGAGCAACCAAAACATTCACGGTGAAGCCACCCCCGATATGGTAATTATTTCGCCAACCGAATTTCTCGACCAAGCCCGACGCATCGCCTCGATGCACGAGTCGGTGGATTCGATGCGTGTGCTGGTGGTGGATCAGAAGTTGGTGTTTAATGAGTTTTCAAGCGGCACGCCCGACGCTATGGCGTATCGCAAGCTGAATAAAATGTTCTACGACCGTGGCGCCGACAGTAAGGGCCACAAGTTAGGATATATGTTGCTTTTCGGCAACGGCACCTACGACAACCGACAACTGAGCAGCACCGTGAAGACGGCAAGTTACCCCATGCTGCTCACATGGCAGAGCGAGGCAAGCAACGATGAGAACACATCTTTCACCAGCGACGACCCATTTGCCGTGCTTGCCGACGACTCAGGAACCGATTTCGCCAGCTTCGACCTCGACATCAGCGTGGGCCGCTTCCCTGTGAAAAGTGTGAGCGAAGCACGCACTGCCGTTGACAAACTCATCAAATATGTGACCACGCCCAACAATGGCTCTTGGAAAAACAATGTGCTTGATGTGGCTGACGACGAAAACCAAGCCATTCACATGAAGCAATCAGAGGAAACCACTGCTATTTCGAAGGAGAACGGTGGCAACGACTATATTTACAACAAAGTGTATATCGATGCATTCAACGCCGTGAGCCAAGGCTCTGGCCGCACCTATCCCGATGCACGCGCCAAGATGTTTCACTCGCTGAGCGAAGGCGTGGTGTGGTGGAACTACACCGGCCACGCAAGTCCTAACGGTTGGACTGGCGAAGGACTGCTTACCTCTCCCGACGTGAGCAACAATCTTTTCTACAAGCGTCTGCCTATTCTCTACGCAGCCACTTGCGAATTTACCCGATTCGACGCGCTGAACCTTTCGGGAGGCGAGAAGATGTTTCTCAACGGTCAGGGCGGTGCCATTGCGCTGATTTGCCCTCCCCGTTTGGTGTATATCACCCAAAATGGCGAACTGCACAAGCGTGTGGCAAAATACTCGTTCGCTCGCGATGCCGAAGGTATGCCTCACCGATTGGGCGACATTCTACGTTGGGGTAAAAACGACTACCGCAAAGCCACTACCGAAGGCCGAGAGGACAACAACATGCGCTATTTCCTCTTTGGCGACCCTGCCATGCGCCCAGCTTTCGCTCCACTGAAAATCAAGGTTGAGAGCATCAACGGACAGCAGTTGAGCGAGGACAACAAGCCCGAATTTAAGGCTCGCCAAACCCTCACTTTCGCTGGCAAGGTGACCGACAGTAAGGGTAATAAGGTTGACTTCAACGGTCCTGTGATTGCCACGCTCTACGATTGCGAACAATCGGTGCTCAGCCACGGCTATGGCGACGGTGGCGAGGAATATGCCTACCTCGACCGCCCCAACAAGCTTGCTGTGAAGGTTGATACGGTGAAAAACGGCGATTTCTCGTTCAAAGTGACCGTGCCATCTGAAATTTTGGCCACATTCGACAACTATAGCCCCTCGCTCATCAACCTCTACGCCTACGACAATTCTCAGACCAGCAACGTGATGTTTAACGGCGGCTCACGCGAGGCGATGGGCAGCAACAGCCAGTTCTACATCTACGGCTACGACGATACCGTGGTGCCCGACACCATCGGACCTAACATTGAAATGATGGTACTCAATGGCGAGGAATTTAAAGACGGCGACCTTGTGAACGAGTCTCCACTGCTCATGGCGCGCGTGAGCGACGAGAGCGGCATCAACCTCTCATCGAGCGGTATCGGACACGCCATCACCCTCACCATCGACGACAAGACCACCATCGACGACCTGTCGGCATACTTCTCGCCTATCAACACCGACAACGAGAACGGCTCGGCTGGCAACATCAACTACCAGCTTTCCGACCTCGACCCAGGTGCACACACGCTGAAACTGAAGGTGTGGGACGTGTTCAACAATTCGTCGAGCAAAACCATCAATTTCACCGTGATTCGTGGCATGAAGCCCGACCTCTACGATGTGTATTGCGACGCAAACCCTGCATCCACCTCGGCTAACTTCTACTTGAAGCACAACCGTCCCGATGCTACCGTGACTGTGGGTATCGACATCTACAACCTGCTCGGACAACTGGTGTGGACCGCCACACAGACTGGTCGTAGCGACTCTGGCACATCATTCCCTGTGACCTGGAACCTCACCGACATGAACGGCAACCGTGTGCAACGCGGCATCTACATCTACCGCGCGCGCATCTCCACCGACGGCATTCAGGAGGCCACCAAGGCGAAGAAAATTGCCGTTACGGCACAATGACGGCAGCGCATTTCGGCATGTGAATGAATTGCACACAAATCACACATTAATAAATAGTAATTTTTGAGCATATACAGATTTTTTATTAATTTTGTGGTTTGGAAAATGCAAGAAACAACTCAACGAATTAATGAACGATAGTAAAAATATCCAAAAAATCATACTTCCAGAGCCCACTTTGAGAAGACTTCCGTGGTATCTCGCATACATCAGAATGCTCGACAATCAAAATATTGAGTATGTGTCATCTACCCAAATCGCGAAAGAAATCAATGTGGACGCATCACAAATTGCCAAAGACCTGTCATTCCTCAACATCAAGGGCAAAACCCGCATCGGCTACGAGGTGCATTCCCTTGTCCGCGAACTGGTCGACTTCTTGGGCTTCAAGCGCAAGCACCGTGCCTTTATGATTGGCGTGGGTAGCCTTGGAGCAGCGTTGATGCAAGACGTGGGTTTGGCTCAATACGGTCTGAACATTGTGGCTGGTTTCGACACCAACGACGAAATAGCAGGAAAAAGCATCTGCGGTGTGCCCATCTACCACATGGACGAACTGAAGGCGCGCCAGCAGGAATATGGCGTGTCGATTGCTGTGCTTGCCGTGCCTGTGGAGCACGCACAAGATGCTGCTAACCAAGCCATCAGCGGAGGTTTGAAGGCGATTTGGAATTTCACCCCTTACCGCATCAAAGCCCCTGCCAACATCGTGATTCAAAACACATCTATCTATGCGCACTTGGCACTGATGTACAACCGCATGGACGAGATGAACAATAAATAATTCTCCCCCCCAACATCTGATAGCGAGTGAAAATAATAGTAATAACAGGCAACGGTAATGACAGATGCTATCGGCTGATGGCAGACTCCACTATGCTTGTGGGCAACAAGCCGTTCTTCATTCCCGACTTTGCCCCCGAATTTGTGTTGCACCCTGCTTTGGCGGTAAGAATCGACCGTCTGGGCAAAAACATTGCGCCACGGTTCGCTCACCGCTACTATCAGAGCGCATCGGCTTGCGCAGTGGTGGAGGCGAAGGTGGAAGCGCAATTTGCCCACCTCGATGCCCGATACACTGCCTTCGACGGCGCTTTTATGCTCGGTAAAGCCCTTCCCATCACCGACCTCGATGCCGACGGCGGACTGAAGGTGCAAACTCGAATCAACGACGACCAATCTTTATCCACAAGCCTTATCACCACACGGCAAATCGACGACATCATAGCCGAGGCAAGCGAATACTTCACGCTGAAGATGGGCGACATGATAGTGATTGGGAGCGACAACGAAGGGCACAGCCTCAGCATAGGCGAGCACCTGAGTGGCACTATCAACGAGAAAGACTCCCTGACGATGAGAATAAAATGAGCTTACAAAAAAAATAGAAGAACAAACTAATATCTACATATATGCGTAAATTCCGTTTCATATCGTTTCTTGCCATTGCCACAGCATGTGTCGCTCTCTCGCAGAGCGCGATGGCATTTTCCATTTCGCATTATGCCTCAAATTCTAAATTGGCAACAGGAAAATGGGTAAAAATAAAGGTCACCAACACCGGTGTGCATGAAATCACGGCTGAGGAGCTGAGCGCCATGGGCTTTTCCAACATCAGCAATGTGAGAATTTACGGTTCTGGCGGACAACTGATCAATGAGGTGCTCAACGGCGATGCGCCCGATGATCTCGTGAAGGTGCCTGTGTGGCGCAATGCCAACAAAATTTGCTTCTACGCCAAGGGACCGTTGAAATTCAAACTCGATGACTCGCGCACATCAAAACCAAGATACAGCCGCACCATCAACCCCTACTCCACAGCTGGTTACTACTTCCTCTGTGAAGGCGATGGCGACGACGCTACGAGAAAAGTGACGCCAACCGAAACTGGCGAGAACGCCCGCGGCACCAGCCTCGACTATTTCTACCACGAAAAGGAGGAAACAAGCGTGGGCTACACCGGCAAGGCTTTGCTGGGCGAACGCATCAACGAGAACACCACTTTCGACTTCAAGATGCCGGGCAGAGTGGAAGGCACCGCCTTCACCGTGAACCCATGTGTGGCTACTCGTATCGCACGCGAGGGCTCTGGCTACAGCAATAGCGGCAATCTGCAAGCATTTGTCTTGACTGGCAACGCCATCGACACGGTGAAATTCCTGTCGTCGGCCTCATCGGCCCGCTACAGCGAGAGCGCATTGATTTACTACAACTCCACCAACCCTGCGGCTGCCATCACCCCAACGGTGTTTAGCGACCAAGGCAAGCTGAAGTTGAATGTAGATGTGCCATCTGAACTGGTGGTGAAATGGACACGCCTCGACTGGTTTACCATCACTTTCTCGCACTACAACAATTTTCAACATGCCGAGAACGGACAGGTGCGCATGGGTTTCAACAAACTCACCAACACCGACCGCATCGAGATTTCCGAGCCAAACACTGACATTGTGGTGTGGAATATCGACAACGAGGCTTCGCCTGTGGAATACCAGTATGCCGACTTCAACAAGGAAGATGGCACCACAGTGAAGGCATTCACACCGGGCTACAACAAGGAATGGTCGCAATACGTGGCTTTCGACCCTAATGCCACTCTCTATAAAATCAGCGGTTTTGAGACGGTTGCAAACCAAGACATTCACGGTATGCCCACTCCCAACATGGTGATTGTCACCAGCAAGGAACTGAAACCACAAGCCGAGCGCATCGCACAGATGCACCGTGGCAACGACGGTTTCATCGTGCATGTGCTTGACCAAGACGAGGTGTTCAACGAGTTTTCAAGCGGCACACCCGATGCTATGGGCATTCGCTTGATGAACAAGATGTTCTACGACCGCGATTCCAAGCGTTTCAAGTATCTCTTGATGTTTGGCTGTGGCTCGTTCGACAACCGTGGCATCACTACCACCAAGAAAAATCGCGTAATCACCTACCAAAGCGACAACAGTAACGACGAGAACAACTCTTATGTGTCCGACGACTTCTTCGGCGTGCTTTCCGACAATTCGGGCTACAACATCACCAACGAGGCGTTGAGAATTGGCGTTGGCCGCATTCCATCTGCCGACGTGGCAGAAGCACGCTCCGATGTGGATAAGTTGCTCAACTATGTGAACGACCCCGATTATGGCGTGTGGCGCAACAATGCGCTCATTTCATGCGACGAGGGCGACAGCAATAAGCACTTGTTCCAAGCGGCGGGCATCAACGATATTCTCAGCACCGACATAGGCACCGGCTTGTTTGTGGACAAGGCATACGTGGATTTGTTCCCCAACGCCACCAGTACAAGTGAGCCTGGCGTGTCGAGTTCCAACCTCACCGCCATCGAGGCTCGCCGCCACATTACCGAGGCACTGAAGAAAGGTCAATATTTCTACACCTATATCGGCCACGCTGGCTCTATCTCTTACACCAAACTGCGCCACATGTGGACCATGACCGAGGCACAGACCACCGAATATGAGCATCTGCCCATCTTCACCACCGCATGTTGCGATGTGGCTCGTTACGACAGCGACGAGCGTGGCATTGCCGAGGTGCAGTTCCACAAGAAGAACGGTGGTGCTATTGCCCTGTTCACTTCACCTCGCTCGGTATTTGCCGACAACAACGACAAACTGAACCGTGCTTGGGTGCAAGCCATGTTCAGCTACGAGAAAAAGAAGGAAATGCCCCGACTGGGCGACATCTACCTCCAGACCAAGCAATGCTTCGGCACCAACAGTGTGCCCGACAAGGTGAAATTCTTCCTCTTGGGCGACCCAGCAATGGCAGTGAACTATCCAAAGCCTTTGTTTAAAATCACCGAAATCAACAATGTGACGCTCAACGAAAACTCCACTGCGAAGATTCGTCCGCTGCAAATGCTGAAGGTGAAGGCGCAAGTGAATAAACTGGAAGGTGGCATCGACGCAGGATTCAACGGCGACGCAGTGCTCACGCTCTACGACCAGGAACGCTTCTACAAAGATGTAACAAGCACTTTCAACAGCAAGAGCACCACTCGCTCGGTATATTACCCTCGCAACCTCATCGCTCAGGTAAGCGGTCGCGTGGTGAATGGCATTTTCGAAGCATCAGTGATGGTGCCTCGCCACGTGGAAGCATTGTGGGAAAAGGGTCTGATTTCAGTGTATGCACACAAGGACAACTCCACCCACATGGTGAACGGTCAGTTCAATAAAATTGAGATTTCACCTTACAGCGCATCGGAAGTGACCGTGGTCGACACCACTGCCCCTGTCATCGAAAAGATGTTCTTCAACGATGAGAGCAGTTTCACGGAAGGTGCTTACATCCCTGCCAACTCCACACTCTACATCACAGTTACCGACGATGTGGCTATCAGCAACATGTCGGTAGGACTGGGCAACGCCATGACACTGAAACTCGATGGCGGCAAGGAAACTTACCGTGAAGTGCAGAGTCACGCCACTTTGAGCGAAAACGGCAAGCGGATGGATATCGCCCTCCCACTCACGGGTATCACCGCAGGTCAGCACCGCCTCACCTACACCGTGCACGATGCTGCCGGCAACGAGGCAACGCACACCATCAACTTCCTCGTGGGTCCTGCAAGCAAGGTGACGCTTTACACCGAAGAAGTGCCTGCTATCGACAAAGCCACTTTCAACATCGAAAGCGAAACCAACGACACTCCAACCGTGACCGTGAAGGTGACCGATGCCGCTGGCAACCTCGTGTGGACCAACACCACCAGCCAATTCCCATTGGTTTGGGATTTGAAGGACAATGCCGGCAACAAACTCGCTCCAGGCCTCTACCGCTACTTCGGCACCTACAAGAGCGCAACCGAGTACGGCGGCACCGAAATCAGCAAGCTCATCGTAATCGACGACTACAAGCACGCCACCAAATAATAGAACGACAATTAACTTTTTTATACACCTAATAAACATAACTCACTATGGAGAAAAAAACAATTGAACTAAAAAGTTCCGAAATTGAAATGATCCGTTCGGGCATAAACGACAGTGTGAACCTTCTTGCTGACGATGAACTAAGCGAATTATTTGGAGAATTACATTGTGGGAATGACTATTGCCCCCCCCAAATACTATAACATCAACGAAATCTTCTCCAAAATATATGAGAATCACTAAGACCGTAATAATGCTCGCTGCTCTTGTCGCATTCGGAATTCCGAATGCCTTTAGCGCACAAGTAAAAGTAGAACTGACAGCCAACGGAGTGAAAAAAATCCCAACAAAGGTCACTCTCTTTCAAGATACCACTATGGTGGCAAGCCAATCGTTTACAGATATGGCATTCGTTTTACCCAATGTGCCATTCAACAGACTTAAGTTGGAGGCACGCAACTATCAGACCTTAACGCAGGACTACAACCAGGCTGACTCTATTTTAAAATTCACCCTCAAGCGCGATACTACAGTGAGTCTCAACGAAGTAGTGGTAACAGCCACTACCACCATGATAACCAATGGTGCAAACACGAAATTACTGAATGTAGCTGACGGCTATTTAGGACAGTTCCATACTGGTCTGGAAACACTGGAATGGACACCGGGACTCATGAAAACGAATGGTGTGATTTCCGTGCCAGGGCGTGGTGTGCCACTGATTTATATTGACAACCGCCGCATCACCTCACAAAAGGAACTAAAAAGCATTCTGTCGAGCGACATATCCTCAATAGAGATTTTAGAGAGCCAGGCGGCGAGTATCCTCCAGGCACAACAAGCGTGGTGCGCATTAAGATGAAAAAACACCTCAGCGACTATGTATCGCTCTCGCCAAGCGCCGACTACACGCAACGCAGCCACAATGCTGGCGCAGGAGTTGCACTGAACTCCGACTTTAGATTCAACAAGGTGTCGGGAACGCTTGCGGTGGACTACAGCCATGGTGGTAGCAATCCGTCAAGCAAATCAAGCACCGTGGTCACCAACCCACTCTCTGCCGCCCCTGGACCATCGGAAGAATACCATTCAAGAGAAAAGAACCGCTACCGCAGCAACGATGTGAGCGTGTTTGCCGGCATCAGCTACGACATCAGCAAGAGTTCACGACTACAGGCACAGTATTCTGGCAGTTTTGAGCATAGCAAAACACGCACTGCCACGGCGATTGAGACACTCCTGCCAGAATACCAACTCAAATCGTACACAGAGTGGCAAAACGCCAACAACCACTCCCACAACGCTGGCATTGGCTATTATCTTGATGTCAACAACACTACATTCTCCATACGCTCGTCATATAGCGACATTCAACGCAAAAGCCACGACATTTTCTCCAACAGCTCCACAACGATATTCAACCCCACACGCTACAAAGCATGGCTGTCGTATGCCGAACTCACACAAAAGATAGGAGGCAATGGCTCCCTGTCGGCAGGATATACGGGTGTACATTCATCCAACAGCAATAGCTACGTCACAAATGGTGCAGAAAGCCTTGTGGATGTGACAAGCACGGTGGTTTCTGGGTATGCCTCATATTCCCACGACATAAAAAAAGTGACCGTGAGCGGAGGATTGTCGTACACCTACGACTACCTTAAAAGCGAGATGGCAGGAATTGCGCCATTCGACAAACGTTACCACATCCTTAAACCATCGGCTTCCATCAGCTGGAGAGTGAAAGACAAGAACCTTTCGCTTGGCTATCGACGCTACGACTACGCTCCACAATACTATCAGCTTAATCCAAATATAGAATTTTCCGACTCGCTAAACTATTATGTGGGCAACCCAAACTTAAGCTACTCTAAATCAAACGAACTGTCGCTTAACTTCGGCTCTTGGAAAAATTTTTCCTCTACATTGGAGTTTAACTGGACCAACAATCCTGTAATCGACACTTATTCACAATTCGATGGTGTAAAAAACGCAATTCTCACCCGTCCTGAAAATAGTGGCAAAAACAGAAATCTTAGTTTTGATATAACCTACAGTATCT
>OCQZ01000614.1_pt1 | contig 10775 bp, 10 predicted proteins | sample 1538921 | NCBI WGS metagenome assembly OCQZ01 (sample SAMN03418269, study PRJEB22391) | human gut metagenome | biome: human-gut; feature: organic feature; material: feces | host: Homo sapiens | place: Tanzania | collected 2013-01 | reverse complement strand
TTCAGCTTTTCGTTTTCGGCGGCGGTCTTGGTGAAGGCTACGTTGTACTTTCGCAGCTGATCTTTCATCCGTGCCACGTTGGGGATATAGCTGTCCAGCACCTTGCTGATCTCCGCCGCACGGCTCTTGCCGTTGAAGGGGGTGATGCCCACCAGCAGGGCATCCAACTGCTCCTTCTGCTTGGTCAGCTGGGTCTGAAGATGCGGGGCGGGATGTGCTTCCGCCCGGTCTGATTGGCACTTTCGCTCCGTTCCAACTCCGGGTACTGCTTGACCATGTGCTGCCAGAACTCGTCCTGCCACTTCACAAGGTTCTTGCGGTTGCCGATGATCTCCTTGGCGCTCAATCGTCCGTCAGGGGTCAGGGGCACAAAGCAGAGGTGCAGGTGGGGCTGTTCCGACTGGAGGTGTATGATTTTTCCGAAGCGGTTTTTCAGGAGGCTTTGCTGAATGCGCTGGCGCACCGCTCCTATGAGGATATGGCACCGGTCTACGTCAAGCACTACCCCACAAAGATCGTGATTGAGAACCCCGGCGGCTTTCCGGGGGATATCAACGAAAGCAACATTATCACCCACCAGTCCATTCCCCGGAATAAGCTGATCGCCATGACCCTTCAGCACCTGAAGTATGTGCAGCGTTCCGGGCAGGGCGTAGACATCATGTTCCAGAGTATGCTCACCGAGGGCAAACCCTACCCGGAGTACGCCAGCACGCCCAACTCCGTCCGGCTGACCCTTCGCAGCACGATGGAGAACCAGAACTTCGTGCGTTTTATCGCGGAGACGCAGGACAGGCGTTCCAAGATGTTCACGCTGTCGGAGTTGATGATTCTGCACTATCTGCGGGAGCATCAGAAAATTACCCTGAAGCAGGCGGCAAAGACGATTCAGGAAACCGATGACAATGCCCACAAGGTTCTGAACAGCCTGCGGGATGAAGGACTTCTGGAACTCAACGGCAAGACCTATATGCTGTCTCTCAAGGTTTACGAAACGGTGAAAACCGATGTGGCCTATGTGCAGGATAAGACGGTCAGCCAGATTCAGGCAAAGGATCGGATTCTCGAATATCTGAAGCATAAGCCGTCGATTACGAATCAGAAAGCACAAGAACTGTGCGGGTTTAATAAGAATCAAACCTATTATATCCTGCATCAGATGTGTAAGGACGGCATCTTGCAGCCTGATGGTGTAGGCCGAGGGACAAAATACAAGAGAGTGAAGTGAAAATTTATGCTGACTTTTACGCTGAAAGTTTGATTTGCGCTGAATTTACGCTGACTTTCCGGGATTTACGCTGAAAATACGCTGACTTGGCATGGTTTACCTTATTTACAATGACCCGCTTGACTGTGACCCGGAGGAATATTTGAAGAATGTGGCTGGAAGCCATGGGTGGGTTAGAAATCTGAATGAATGCTGGACATTACCATTTTTTGCGCTGGTGATGTCCAGCATTTGTTATTTGGTGTTGATCGATCAATTTTAATGAAATCTTTATACTTCTACAATTTTCTTTACGGCTCCTTTATCTATTCCATGCTAATCTTTATGCACACGGATAGGTAAAGGAGCTTTTATGATTCAATATCCTCGTTACAGGCAGCACCGTTTTTCTTCTTTTCAGGTCATTATTGCAGGTTTTGCGGCAGTTGATCTGGTGGGCGCATTGCTTCTGATGCTTCCGATCGCTGCACAGCAGCGGTGCATCACACCGTTCCATGAGGCACTGTTTACCTCCACCTCCGCCCTTTGCGTGACCGGCCTTGTGGTACAGGATACCGGCAGCTACTGGTCGGTATTCGGGCAGAGCGTGATCCTTCTTCTGATCCAGATCGGAGGATTGGGTGTCATTACGGTGGGTGCTGCCTTTGCGCTGCTTTCCGGGCGAAAGATCTCCCTCAAGCAGCGCAGCACGATGCAGGAAGCTACGGCTGCCCCGCAGATGGGCGGCATCGTGCGGCTGACTGGCTTTATTCTGCGGATCACCGCTCTGTTTGAACTGGCCGGTGCTGCACTGCTGCTGCCGACATTTTGCGCCGATTATGGTTTGCGCGGGATCTGGTATGCACTGTTTCATTCCATTTCGGCGTTCTGCAATGCCGGTTTTGACCTGCTGGGAACAGAGGGTGCAAAATTTGTTTCGCTGACACGGTATGCAAACAACCCATTGCTTACCACAGTGATCGCGGCCCTGATCGTCTTTGGCGGCCTTGGCTTTCTGACATGGGAGGACATTTGTACATACCGCCTTGATTTTCACCGTTACCGGATGCAGAGCAAGGTGATCCTTGTCACAACGGCGTTTCTTCTGGTACTGCCGGCGCTGTACTTTTATTGCTTCGAGTTCACGGCAGGCTCTGCCCGGCAGCGCATTTTATTGTCGATGTTCCAATCCGTTACACCCCGTACTGCCGGTTTTAACACCGCCGATCTTGCTGCGATGGGCAGCACTTCACAGGCATTGATGGTGGTTCTGATGCTGTTGGGCGGTTCGCCCGGCTCCACGGCAGGCGGCATGAAAACCACAACATTTGCCGTTCTGCTGGCCAATATGTGGGCGACCTTCCGCCGCAGAGAAGATGCCGAATTTTTCGGGCGGCGCATAGATGGTTCCGCGGTCAAGAATGCTGCCACCATCGCAGGGATGTATTTGACGCTGTTCTTCCTCGGAGCCTTTGTTATTGCTGCGGCCGAGCAGCTGCCGATGTCGGTCTGTCTGTATGAGACCGCTTCGGCTGTGGCAACGGTAGGTCTGACATTGGGCATCACACCGCAGTTGGGCATCCTGTCGCAGGGGGTGCTGATTGCCCTGATGTTCCTTGGCCGTGTCGGAGGACTGACTCTGATTTATGCGGCATTTGGCAGCAGCCCTGCCCACTCTCGTCTGCCGCAGGAGAAGATCGCAATCGGATAAAGGAGACAACTATGAAATCGATTCTTTTGATTGGGCTTGGCCGTTTTGGCCGCCATATTGCGCAGGAACTGAATGAGCTGGGTCATCAGGTCATGGCGATCGACAGCAACGAAGACCGTGTGAACGCCGTGCTTTCCTATGTGACGAATGCACAGATCGGTGACAGCACCAGCGAATACTTTCTGCGCTCCCTTGGTGTTGGCAATTTTGATGTGTGCATCGTAACGATTGGCGGCAATTTTCAAAGCTCGTTGGAAACAACATCGCTGCTCAAGGAGCTGGGGGCAAAGCTTGTGGTCTCGCGTGCAGAGCGGGATGTACAAGCCAAGTTTCTGCTGCGCAACGGTGCGGATGAAGTGGTCTACCCGGAAAAGCAGCTGGCAAAGTGGGCAGCGATCCGATACAGCTCCGAACACATTCTGGATTATATCGAGCTGCAGGACGACCACGCCATCATGGAAGTGACCATTCCGCCGGAATGGATGGATCGCACGATCGGTGAGATCAATATCCGAAAAAAGTATAACATCAATATTCTTGCGCTGAAAAAAGACGGAAAGCTCGATATGAGCATCACGCCGGATACGCAGCTGTGCCGGGATGAAAGTATGCTGGTTTTGGGGAAATACGCATCGATCCAGAAGTGTTTCCGGCTCTGAAAAGATAGGACGGATCGTATGGATGTCGTTTTGTTATTGATGGTTCTTGGAGTCATGTTGAGTGGTTTCCGGGCAGCAGATGCGCTGGATCACATGCGGAAGGAGATCCTTCAACAGGAAGGAAAAAGATGCGGCTGGTGGTCGTGACCATCAAATTGTGCTATACTGTGGGCAAGGCAGGTGATCTTTATGAATCGGACCGACCCACCCACCGAACATATTCTGGCGTGTCTGTCGTCCTCTCCCTCCAATGCAAAGATCGTGCGGACGGCGGCAACGATGGCAAAGGCGTTCGGCGGAACCTTTACGGCTCTGTATGTCCGGACTCCGGATTCGGATCAGATGGGAAAAGAAGATCGTCGGCGCTTGCAGCAGCACATTCGTATGGCAGAACAGGCAGGTGCCGACATTTCTACGATCTACGGGGATGACATTCCGCAGCAGATCGCAGAGTTTGCCCGCATCTCCGGCATTACAAAAATCGTACTGGGGCGCTCCAGCGTACATCGCCGCCATTTCTGGAGCGGGCCGTCACTGACCGAAAAATTGACGCTGACTGCCCCCAATCTGGATATTTATATCATCCCGGATGCTTCTGCAGAGACCGGCTACGGTTCCGGACGGAAGCTGTTCACCCGTCCGCTTCTGCCGTCTGTCCGTGATCTGCTGATCACCGCAGGCATCCTGAGCGGCATCACGCTCATCGGCTTCTTTTTCCTGCAGCTGGACTTTGCACGCTACAATATTATCATGCTCTATATGCTGGGGGTGCTGTTCACCGCATTGTTTACCAGCGGCTACACCTGCGGTGTGCTGGGCTCTGTTGCCAGTGTTGCGCTGTACAATTTTTTCCTGACGGAACCGCGCCTGACATTCCATGCGTATGACCCCGGTTATCAGGTCACATTTGCCCTGTGCCCTGATGCTGACCTCTGCAATCATTACCTGTACGTTGACGACACGGCTGAAGGATCATGCAAAAATGTCTGCGCAGGCAGCGTTCCGGACAAAAGTACTGTTTGATACGAATCAGCTTTTACAGAGAGCAAAAAGCGAGGAAGAAATCCTCTCTCAGACAGCTTCCCAGCTGATGAAGCTGCTGAACCGGAGCCTGATCGTCTACCCGGAACAAAACGGAGGCCTTGGGGCAGAACAGTTTTTTTCGGTTGATGGGGAAACGGCGCAAAACATCTTTTCTGCACCGGAAGAACGGGATGCAGCAAACTGGACGTTTGCCAACAAAAAGCGTTCCGGTGCAGGCACGGATAGCTGCCCGGACGCAAAGGGGCTTTATCTTGCACTTCGGACCGGAGGCGGCGTGTTTGGAGTGATCGGGATCGATCTGTCTGAAAAACCGCTGGATGCCTTTGAAAACAGCGTGCTGCTCTCCATTCTGGGTGAAGGCGCGCTGGCCATCGAAAACCGCAGAAACGCACTGGAAAAAGAGCAGGCAACCGTGCAGGCAAAAAATGAAGAGCTGCGGGCAAACCTGCTGCGCACGATCTCCCATGACCTGCGCACCCCGCTGACCTCCATTTCCGGCAATGCCAGCAATCTGCTTTCCAACGGAGAAACGCTGGATACAGAGACCCGGAACAAGATCTGCACCGATATTTTTGACGATGCACAATGGCTGATCGGTCTGGTGGAAAATCTGCTTTCCATCACCCGCATTGAAGATGGACGGATGAATCTGCAGATCTCACCGCAGCTGATGGACGAAATGATCGAAGAAGCACTGCATCATGTCAACCGGAAAAGCTGCGAACACACCATCACAACACAGTGTGGGGACGAGATCCTCCTGGTCAATGTGGATGCACGGCTGATCATGCAGGTCGTTGTCAATCTGGTGGATAACGCCATCAAATACACCCCTGTGGGCTCGGTCATTCAGATCTCGGCTTACCGGAAAGACCATCAGGTCGTAGTGGAGGTGGCAGATAACGGTCCCGGCATTCCGGATCGCGCAAAAGCACAGGTGTTCGAGATGTTTTATACCGGGCAGAGCCGCATCGCAGACAGCCACCGCAGCCTTGGACTGGGCTTGCCCCTCTGCCGTGCGATCCTGACGGCTCACGGCGGAACATTGACCCTGCGGGACAACATTCCCAATGGCAGTGTCTTTTCCTTTGCATTGCCGCAAAGCGAGGTGAACATTCATGAATAAGCCGTCCATTCTGGTCGTAGAGGATGATGTTCCTGTACGGTGTCTGATCACAACGACCCTGAAGACCCACGGCTATAAATATCTGACTGCTTCCAATGGGGAAACGGCGATCATGATGGCCACCAGCCACAATCCGGACATCATGCTGCTGGATCTTGGACTGCCCGATATAGACGGCATCGAGGTCATCCGCAGCGTCCGCACATGGTCGAACCTGCCCATCATCGTCCTGAGTGCCCGGAGCGAGGATTCTGATAAGATCGAAGCACTGGACAACGGCGCAGACGATTATCTGACAAAGCCGTTTTCCGTGGACGAGCTGCTGGCAAGACTGCGTGTAACGCAGCGCCGATTGAATCTGCTGGCTTCTGACGGCATCAACAGTCCGGTTTTTGTCAATGGCCCTTTGAAGATCGATTTCTCGGCCGGCTGCGTCTGGTTGAGCGAGAATGAATTGCATCTGACCCCCATCGAGTACAAACTGCTGTGTGTGCTGGCGCATAATGTGGGCAAGGTGCTGACCCATACCTCCCTCACGCAGAAAGTATGGGGCAGTACGCAGGAAAATGACATTGCCTCCTTGCGTGTTTATATGGCATCCTTGCGCAAAAAACTGGAACGATGCCCGGATGCGCCGCATCTGATCCAGACCCATGTTGGCGTAGGATACCGGATGCTGCGCGTGGAAAATGATGCGGCCATCCCCGAAGAATAACCTGCATAAAAGGTGCCGGTGCCCACACCCGTGCCGAGTGGGTGGACCTGAAAAGTCTCCCGGCAGGGCTTGGCATCGTGTTGAGCCTGATGGACCGATATCTGGATTAAACACAAAATGCCCGCTCACCATGGGTTTCCACGGTGGGCGGGCATGATGGTTTTCCGGGAGAGTGAGACTCAGCGCTGCAGGACTTTTTTCCCGGTCAGCGGGTCGGGGATGCCCAGCAGGGCCAGAATGATCGCCATGCGGATGTAAACGCCGTTGTGCACCTGATCAAAGTAGGCGGCGCGGGGGTCGTTGTCCACGTCCAGCTTGATCTCGTCGATGCGGGGCAGCGGATGGAGCACCGGCATATCCGGCCGGGCCAGCCCAAGCAGCTTTTCGTCCAGCGCGTAGCAGCCCTTCAGGCGCAGGTAATCTTCCTCGTTGAAAAAGCGCTCCTTCTGGATGCGGGTCATGTACAGCACATCAAGGTTCGGCAGCTCTGCTTCAAGATCGGCGGTCTCTTTGTAGGTCTGGTGCAGCGGGGTCAGGGTCTCGTCCTTGACATACTGCGGCACACGCAGCTCCTCCGGCGAGATGAACACGAATCGGTTGCCCTCAAACTGGCTCAGGGCAGCGGTCAGGGAGTGGACCGTGCGCCCGAATTTGAGGTCGCCGCAGAAACCGATGGTCAGATGGTCCAGCCGCCCCTTGCGCTGGCGAATGGTCATCAGGTCGATCATGGTCTGGCTGGGGTGGGCGTGTCCGCCATCCCCTGCATTGATGACGGGCACGCGCGCATACATGGACGCCCGCAGCGGCGCACCCTCTTTAGGGTGGCGCATGGCAATGATGTCGGCATAGTTGCTCACGACGCGGGCGGTGTCGGCAACGGTCTCGCCCTTGCTGGCGCTGGACAGCTGGGCCCCTGCAAAGCCCAGCGTCTTGCCGCCCAGCCGCAGCATGGCCGACTCAAACGAAAGGCGGGTGCGGGTGGAAGGCTCATAGAACAGGGTGGCCAGAATGCGCCCGTCGCACAGGTGGGCATAGGGTGCCGGGTCGGCCTCCATCCGGTCGGCAAGATCCAGAAGGGCCAGCTGCTCTTCCAGAGAAAAGCTGCTCGGCTCAATGAAGTGTCTCACAGCCATTCTCCTTTCAGCACGAACTTCTCGCGCTCGGCACCGGTGGAAACGAACTGGATCTCATGCTCCAGCTGCTTTTCCAGAAATTCCACGTAAGCCTTGGCCTCTTTGGGCAGCTCGTCCCAGCTCTTGCAGCCGGAGATGTCCTTCTGCCAGCCGGGCAGCAGGGTGACGACGGGCTCCACCCGATCCAGGTCGGACAGCGGGTCGAAGACGGGAACTTCCACACCATCCAGCTTGTAACCAGTGATGACCGGGATCTCCTTCATGCTGCTGAGCACATCCAGCTTGGTGAGGGCGATCTTATCCGCGCCCTGACAGGCCAGACCGTAGCGGCTGGCCACGCAGTCAAAGGGGCCCACCCGGCGGGGACGGCCGGTGGCGGCGCCGTATTCGCCGCCTGCCTTGCGCAGCTGCTCGTTCCAGCCTTCGCTCATGGCATTCTCGGCGGCAAAGGGGCCTGCACCCACACAGGTGGAGTAGGCCTTCAGTACACCCACCACGTGATCCAGTTTGCAATTGGGGATGCCTGCACCCAGCGGCGCATAGGCGGCCAGCGTGTTGGAGCTGGACGTGAAGGGGAAGATGCCGTAATCGATATCCCGCATGGCACCCAGCTGCGCTTCCAGCACGATGCGCTTGCCGCTGTCGTGGGCCTGCTGCAGGAATGCGCCTGCATCGCAGATATAGGGGAAAAACTGTCCCGCCTGCATCCGGCACCATTCCAGCAGGGCGTCATAGCTCATGGGCTCCTGATGGTAACAGCCTGCCAGCTCCAGATTCTTGGATTCCAAAATCATGTGCAGGCGGTCCTGCACCCGCTTTTCGTTCAGGTGCAGCAGATCCCCCAGACGCAGGGTCTTTTTGCGGTACTTGTCGCTGTAGGCGTAGGCGATGCCGCGCCGGGTGGAGCCGAAAGCGGTGCCTTTTCTGGCAAGGCGGTCTTCTTCCAGCCCGTCCTGTACCTTGTGCCACGGCATGGAAATGGTGGCCTTATCCGAGAGCTTGAGGTTTTCGGGGCCCTTATCCGAGAGCTTGAGATTTTCGGGGCCGACCCGGATGCCGCGCTGCTCGATGGCGTCCATCTCCCCGGCCAGATGGTCCAGATCGATCACCATGCCCGCGCCCAGCACACAAGTCACGTCCGGGTGCAGGATGCCGGAGGGCAGCAGGTTCAGGATGAACTTGCCCTGCTCCGTGACGACCGTGTGCCCGGCGTTGTTGCCGCCCTGATAGCGGGCCACCACATCGGCGTTTTCGGCTAACAGGTCGATGACGCGGCCCTTGCCCTCATCGCCCCAATTGATACCAGTAACTGCGGTAAGCATAACTCTTTATAACCCTTCTTTTTCGCTGTTTACGATGGCCTGCACCTTGGTGGGCAGACCGTAGATGCTGATAAAACCGGTGGCATCGCTCTGCTTGTAGTCGCCGCCGGCGGCAAAGGTGGCAATGTCCTCCCGGTAGAGGGAGTAGGGCGACCAGACCCCGGCGTTGATGAGGTTGCCCTTGTACAGTTCCAGACGCACCTTGCCGGTAACGTGCTCCTGGGTGGAGGTGACGAAGGCGCTCAGGGCCTTGCGCAGGGGGCTGAACCACTGGCCGTCGTAGACCAGCTCACCAAAGGTGATGGCAAGCTCGCGCTTCTTGTGGGCGGTGAGCTTATCCAGTGTCAAGGTCTCCAGCACTTCGTGGGCCTTGTACAGGATGGTGCCGCCGGGGGTCTCGTAGACGCCGCGGCTCTTCATGCCCACCAGACGGTTCTCCACCACGTCATACAGGCCGATGCCGTTGCGTCCGCCGATCTCGTTCAGCTTTGCGATGATGGCGGCGGGCTTCAACTTCTCGCCGTTCAGGGCCACCGGCACGCCCTGTTCAAATTCCAGCTCCACGAACTCGGACTTGTCCGGGGCGGTCTTGGGGGAAACGCCCAGTTCGAGAAAACCCGGCTTATCATACTGCGGCTCGTTGCCCGGGTCTTCCAGATCAAGGCCCTCGTGGCTCAGGTGCCACAGGTTCTTGTCCTTGGAGTAGTTGGTCTCGCGGCTGATCTTCAGCGGGATGTGATGGGCCTCGGCGTAGTCGATCTCCTCATCGCGGCTCTGGATGTCCCACTCGCGCCACGGGGTGATGATCTTCAGGTCGGGTGCAAAGTGCATGATGGCCAGCTCAAAGCGCACCTGATCGTTGCCCTTGCCGGTGCTGCCGTGGCAGACCGCATCCGCACCCTCGGCGCGGGCGATCTCCACCACCCGCTTTGCCAGAATGGGGCGGGCAAAGCTGGTGCCCAGCAGATAGCCCTCGTAATCGGCCCCGGCCTGCATGGTGGGGATGACGTAATCCTCCACGAATTCGTCGGTCAGGTCTTCGACGTACAGCTTGGAAGCGCCGCTTGCCTTGGCGCGCTCTTCCAGCCCTTCCAGCTCGCCCTTCTGGCCCACATTGCCGCACACGGCAATGACCTCGCAGTTGTTGTAGTGCTCTTTCAGCCACGGGATGATAATGGAAGTATCCAGACCGCCGGAATATGCCAGCACGACCTTTTTGATCTCAGACATAAGAACAGCCTCCGTTCACAAAACTACTTGATACACTTTCGGTTCCCTCTTGCAATGCTCGATTGCAGTGCTTATTATACGAGCAGACAGAGGATGTGTAAAAAGTATCCTGCACATGGCGGCAATATGATTTTTACATAAAAAGAGGGGGGCAGCTGCAACAGATACGATGCAGCTGCCCCCTGCGCAGAATGCGCTCAGGCGTAAAACAAAAAATGCAGAGAGATCATCTGTGGTGCGGCGCGGCGCTCTCCTTTAATTCCTGCTGCTGTTCCTGCAGCTCCTGCCGGAGGGTGCGGTCGATCTCCCGGGTCTCCTGCCGGATCTCGGCAAGGTCTTTTTCGATCACCGGGTTCTCTTCCAGATCTTCGCGAATGAACATCAGCGCAAAGCTGACCAGCAGCAACCCGCAGGAGATCCAGATGGCCCTGCCGCCAAGCCGGACACAGCTCTTGCTGCCAATGCCGGAGCCCAGAGCAAACAGCAGAATGATGCCAAAATAGCGCAGCATCCGGTCTTTGGCCTTGGGTTCGCGGGTGCGGCGCCAGACACACAGGGCCTCCACGCCGCTGCGCAGGTCGCCGATGCACATGGTGCTGGCAAAGGCGTAGCCGTTCACCTTGCGGAA
>OCQZ01000611.1_pt1 | contig 10820 bp, 12 predicted proteins | sample 1538921 | NCBI WGS metagenome assembly OCQZ01 (sample SAMN03418269, study PRJEB22391) | human gut metagenome | biome: human-gut; feature: organic feature; material: feces | host: Homo sapiens | place: Tanzania | collected 2013-01 | reverse complement strand
GTCTGGAGCCTTGAATTATACTTGTTTCTACAAAATCAAAGTGTCAAAGACAGGAAGTTAGTCAAAAATTCCCGGAATCCTAAATCAGTGTCCCTTCGATGGTCTCCGTCCCAACCTGCATCCACTCCTTGACAGTGTCGAAATAGACCGCCCAAGCCCGTTCAAAAACAGAATCAAACTCAACAGACCGAACCATTTCTTCTAAAACCAAGTAATACACATAGACCCCAATGGCTACACAGACACTCTCTTTATCAACATCCTCAACTGACTGAAATGCCAAACGGGCCACTTTCTCCTCCAATGCTTCTCTTTCAGGGAACAGCCGAACAAAAGACCTCAACCGCATCCTCTCTTTCACCTCCGATAAGGCACCGCCCACCAACACTGCCTTCGCCTTCCGGCACCAGAAACTCTCTTCTCCAGCAGAACGCCGGAGCTGGCCAGCCAACTCGATATCCAAAGCAATGGTCGTCATACCTCAGTTCAATGGAGCACGACCACAAAAAGGGGGCAGCCACACTCTTGCCGATGTTCCTGGGGCTTCGCCAAAAGCCTTACACCATCCAACAAGTTAATGTCCGCACCCGAATATGCAGACATCTACTTGTTACTGGATAGGTGTTTAGAAAAATTGGCGAATTTCAGGAACTACCAGTAAAAAGTAAATGTTGCTCTAAAAGAGCTATGTATCAGTCCGAAAACGGTATAGCCAGCCGTTTCCACTTGCAAAGATAGCAACTTTTTTCAGTACCTTTGCAAAGAACCTAAAACCTGAACCTGCTATGAAGATTCTGATTGACAACGGTCATGGAATCGAAACTCCCGGAAAACGTTCTCCGGACGGCCGACTCCTCGAGTACCGTTACACAAGAGAAATTGCCGCTGCAGTAGTCAGCGGCCTTAGACAACGAGGACTTGACGCCATCAGGCTTGTTCCTGAAGAAGCCGATATCCCCCTCAAAGAAAGAGTCCGCAGGGCAAACGCCTACGGACCCGATGCAATTCTCGTTTCCATCCACTGCAATGCCTCAGGAAAGGGAAACGAATGGAGACAGCCGCAAGGCTGGTCGGCATATACAACCATCGGAGAGACCAATGCAGATCTGCTGGCCAGTAAACTCTACGAAGCGGCCGAAGCCAACTTCCCAGAGCGCAGAATCCGCAAGGATTTCTCCGATGGAGATGCCGATTTTGAGGCATCTTTTTATCTCATCCGTAATACCATCATGCCGGCTGCCCTCACCGAGAACTTCATGATGGACAATCGGAATGATGTTGAGTATCTGTTATCAGCGGAAGGACGTGAAGCTATAATCAATAGCCACATTCAAGGGATAGTCGCCTATTCAACCTCCCCGATTATTTCTTTTACCAAGACTCCCGTGCCGATGAATGTCTCTCCGTAGTCCTTTTTGAACTTACGGAAATAGGCCTTGTGTCCGGCGCTGATATAGAACCAGATTCCGTCGTGCTGATAGAGATACATCACGGAAGATGAAGGCTTATCTGTTGTTGGAGTCTGCTTCACTTCTTCGCCCTTCTGGTTATCAAACGTACCTTTCTGGTAATAAACAACTCCACCATCGGCTGCCTTTTTTACTGCATAATATACTTGCTGCAGATAAGCCTGAACTTTGGCGGCAGGGATAGCCGTGATGTCCGGGCCGGTATAGAAGAAGACCTCATCTTTCATGGGCTTGCTCTCTGTGCGGGGATCCGTCTCAAGTTCGCTCAGTTCGGTGGCGAAGTCCGGGACCAGCTGGTCGCTTTCCAGGCCGGCGAAAGCGAATTTGTCGCCGATGGAGATTTTTGCACCGCTGCCGCCGTTAACGTCATTTGTATTTGTGCCATTCTGGCCATTGCCGCCGCAGGACAGCATCATGGCTGCCACGGCAAAAAGGGACAATACTTTTTTCATGTTGTTATTCTTTATACAATTCATTTTCCAGCTCGAATTCCGTTATTTTTTCGGAGAGGTCAAAGTACAAGGATGAGGCCTCGAAGGGGACGGAGTCGGAAAGGGCGTATTCCGCGCTGCCGGTGAGGGCATAGAGCTTTTCCATCACTTCCTTATGCTGTCGCTTGACGGGCAGGAGTTGGGCACGGCAGCAGTCCATTGCTCCGGCCACGGCATCGCGGTACATGGGAATGTACTCTGCGTAGAAATTGCTCATATTATTGAACCACTTGGCTTCGGCCGCACGCGCCCGCGCCTGGGCGGCATTCACGTCGGCTGCGCTTTCAGAGGCTATGACAGCCCTTGATATCTCCGCCCGATATTCCGCATCCGCCTTCCGGTACTTCCTGTCAAACAGGGCCACACCCTCCTTCCTGGCCGATTCAATCATCCCGATGGCCTTCTGCTGGAGGCTATGCTCCTTCTGGCCCAGAGAAGTCAGTTGAGTGACCAACTGATACTGCTTCTGGGAGGAGGCGTGCTTGCCTTTGTCGGCATTCATCTTGGCGGTCATGGATTCTCCCAGGCCGGATTCCTGCATAAATGCAGTACGTTCTTCGTCGGTCATGTGGGACATGGCCTCGATGTCCTTTGCCGTGAGCCCGCCGGTTTGTTTGGCCATTACTTTGCTCGCCATTGCTTTGGCTTCCTCATCAGAGAGATTGCTGCTCTGGAGTTTTGCGAAATCGGCCTGACTGAGGCGCATACTGGACAAGCGACCTTTCATAGTGGACATAGCCAACGCCTTTGCCTCCGCCTCGCTTATATTTGCTATTTCGCCCGCTGTCTTGTTTGTTCCGGCCACTTTTCCGGCCATCGCATTTCGCTTTATGCCCGGAGTAAGGGTTTTGGCCTGCATGTCCTGAATCTGGTCATTGGCGGCATTCCAGGCCTCCATAAATTCGTTCAGGATGTCGGAATCGGGCGCCTCCTCCCGGAGAGGATCATGGTGCTCTTTCCAATGGTTCAAAAGGGCGGCAGCAGTGGGCAAATCAGGTGTCATGCCCATCACGGCCTCGGGGGTCATCTGAGCCTTGGCGGGAAGCAGCATCGCCAGAGCAAAAAGGGTGGTTAATATCTTTTTCATCTTACTATTTTTTTACAAATTCTACTCTGCGGTTCTTGGCGCGGCCTTCCTCCGTGCTGTTGGAAGCGATGGGCTCGTGGGAACCTTTGCCCACAGGGGTGAGGCGGGCCGAGGCAATTCCCTCCTCCACCAGGGCGGCGACAATAGCCTCAGCCCTCTTCTGCGACAGCGGGTCATTCACCTTGTCGGAGCCCGTGCTGTCGCAGTGGCCTTGCACCTCGAATTCCAGATTGGGGTTTTCCTGCATCAGTTTGGCGAAGCGGACAATTTCCACCATAGATTCGGGCTTGAGGTCGGCCTTGCCGGTCTCGAAAGTGATGGCGTAGGTGACAATCTTTCCGTCGGAAGCGAGGCGGTCGTAAAGAGGCACGGCGCCTTGGGCCAGACGAACGTTGCTAATGCCGCTGTAGGCGTACTGGGACGCGCTGTTGAAATAGAAGTAACCGGGCGCCTCCATGGCCGGCACATTGATGATGCGGAACCCGTTGATATAGCCCTTGAAAGCCCGCTTGTTGAAGGAGAAGGCAAAATGGTTCCACTCCCCGGCCTTCAAGGGATTGTCTTTTGCGTTGTAGCCGACAAAGCCCGGGTTGAGTCCCAGTTGTTTATCACCGACAGTCTGGGCGCTGGAAGAAGGCTTGCGAAGGCTCCAGGCCATACTTGAAGAGCCATCTTCCCTATACCTGAAATCTACGTAGCCGGGGGCGTTGTAATAGTCGGATGCACCCCTGTCTCCAAAACATAATTGCATATCCAGCGTAGAACCCCCGTCCTCGGATATGGGAGCCACATACAGGTCAAATTCGAGGGTAAAGATCTCCGGAAGCCAGTTCCAATTGTTGTCTTTCATCAGGGGCATCACCTGCCCCAGGCCGTTGTCGGTGAATGCCAGCACTTTCCGGCCTTCCAAGGATGCGGTTTCAACATAGCCGTCAAGAAGGTCCCAGCGCAGTGGAAATTCTCCGAGCTGCTCATTTTCGAATGTATCTTCAAAGAAGATCTCGTCGCCGGGCACAAAGTCGGACTTGGCGTAGGAGGTCTCCACCTGTTTCTTCGGCTTGGCGGAAGCTTCGGTGTCAGGCATGGCGGCAACATCCTGGCCGACTGGGTCGGCTATCTGTTTATTGGCCTTGTCCTTCTTTTTCTTCATGCCAATTTTTCCGTCCAGGGCATCATTCACTCCCTGTTCTACTTTCTCTCCCAATTTGTTCTCCACGGCGTTCTTGGCACGCTGCCCCAGCCGCTCCAGCAGACTTTGGCCGTTTGCAACATAGCAAGACGCCAGCAGCGAGGCAATCATAATGGCAGTTATTCTTTTCATGGCATTATAGGATATTATTCACAATCGCTTTACTGACGACCTCGGCGGAAGTGGTCGCAGAAAACTTGACCAGAAGCTGCTTGCGGTACCACTTCACGGTTTCCGGGCTCAGCCCCAGGTCTGCCGCAATTTGCGGAGTGGTCCAGCCGATGGCAACTTCCTGCAGGATGGACTTCTCCCGCCGGGTCAGTTTAATGTTATAAGGGCGTAAATACGAAATGTGATTCCATGTCAAAGCGTATTAGGTTGATTGATTGAGGGTTGTCAACCATAAGTGTCCCCCTAAACTTTGAAGTATTTTTTACATTTCTGCACAAAAACTTTACGTTTGAACGATATTTGAATGATCATTTGAACGAAAGTTTATCATAGCCGAGAAATAATGCTACAATGGCTTTATTCCTCGGCTATTTTCGTGCGCTTAAGCCTAACTGAGCGCACTACAGGCTATTTTCTGGCTTTAAGGGGGTATTGTGTTATAAATCCATAACATTCTTCAAATATGCCTTAAATATCCTTCTAGGATGGCATATTGTTATATCTTGAAAATAGCTAATATTTTTTCATTAGGGGGACATTTAGAGGGACACTTAGGGGGACACTTGTATAATCGAAATGTTATACTTAGGGGGACATTTAGGGGGACATTTTTGAAACATTAACACCCTTGTTCAGCAGTGGTTTTCCAACAAAGAATATTGATAACTATGGCAAAAAGACGATTAAGCCACCCCCTTTCCACGACATATATTTTGCATTTATTTGCGACTTAAATAGCGTTCTAATAGCGATTTAAGAGTAAATAAGGCTTGGAAAAGTGTGCGAGATCCATTATCTTGCCTGAAAATTAGTCAGATGTATAAGCCTCATAAACGCTATCTAACGTATTGCATTGTGTTTGGGTTATATCAGATACTTATATTGCCATTCAGGTTGCTGCGATGGATATTCAACTTTCTTCACGATAATGTGACGGATACTATTAATTGCTGTTTTTGTAATTGGGTAAGGAATGGACGGGACGGTAAATAGTCGCAGCTGATCAAGGCCGCATTCCATTATACTGCCATAGTTTCACTTTTCGGAGTTCTTATCATTCAATATTATTCCATAGTGTGGAAAGTGATGGAGGCCTTGACGATAGCGAGAGCTTGAATACTGGAGAGCGGGATGTCTTTGGGCTGGAATCGGTCGTTGTGGCTTACGAGGCGGATGCAGTCTGGGATGTCCGACTTCTGGACATACTTGACCACGGTGAAGAAATCACCGCCGGCTATGAACGAGAGCAGATAGATCTGCCCCCAGAGGAGACTGTCGAGAGACAGTGCCAACCTCTTGAATATTATGATATCGCCTGACTTGAGGAGAGGTGTCATTGACTCCCCTCTCACATAGATTGCACCGTCCACTGGTGGAAGGTTAGGGATCCGAAGATAGTCATCAGGGCTAATATGGTTGTCATTGAAAATCGCCATAAGGCCAGCCGTTGCGCTCAGATCATACAGGGGTATGTCCTGAGACTCCAACTTGCGATCGGATTGGAGAGTGAAAGTATGCAACGGAGTAACCCCGGTAGATGCTTTTTTAAGCATTTCGCCACGACCAGAAATCAACCATTCCGTCGAATATTGGGGAAAATTTTCAACTATTTTACATATCCACTTTGCCTGAATATCAGTATTCTCGCGCACAGCTCTGGAAATAACACCTTTACTAGCACCTATAAGTTTTTCCAGTGCGCCTACGGTGATATGCTCATTAGTCGCAAGTTGCGAAATTCGCTCTAATAAAGTTTCCATTTTAATAAATTTGAATTGAAAATTTTCAACTAACTTATTGCTTGGTTGAAAATTTTACCTATATTTGCATCGTGCTTTACGCTAAAGCATCACAAATGTACGGAAAAAAACGGTACGCAACAAAACTGTAAAAGATATGAGATACATTGAATTACCAAAAAATCGCAAGTCCGAGCTCCGCCGTAAGTTCGGAGTCAGCGGGATGACGGTCTGGAGCGCGCTGGCGTTCAAGTGGAACAGCGACCTCGCGAAGGCGATCCGGAATGAGGCCATCAGCCTCGGAGGCGTGGAGACCAACCTAATCAGGACGCGTGGCTTCGTGCCGAACTGCGAGATAGCGTACGAACGCAACTCCGCCGGCACCGTCATCAGGATCGTGCAGACGTGGAAGAACGGTGTGAGGCTGGCCATCGACACCACCAGCAACTCGGGAGCGATCACCGTCAACGGAGAGAGATTCTGTGACGGGTTCAATAATATGACGATCTCCGACTGGGGAGACGCAGTCCTTGTGGCGCAGAGCCTCTCGGAGACATTGAACTCGTAGTTATGTGCGTACGTTACATCATACACGTGGCCATCGAGGTCGTGATGCTGCTGGTCGTGGCCGGACTGTTCTGGTGGTCCTACAAGAAAGACAAAGAGGATGACGGAGGCCGCTGAGCCTTTCGTTTTTTAGTATCAAAGTTTTACTCACACACCTCCTTATCCCCGGCAGCGATGTCCGGGTGCGGTGGGTCCCCGAAGGTCGGAATTATGGAGCTTCCGGAAGTGAAGATGAGGACGCATAAAACACACCTCATTCAAAGCGCAGGACGGCAGTGTGGTTCGACTCCACACCGGGGAGCAAGGAAATAGATAATGACAACAGGCGTAATGGAGTATTACGGTGACATAATGGCGGTAACGGTGAATGATCTCACGCGGTCTGATGACGGTGAGGCTGTTCTGACATATGAGAATTACCACAAATTACAGGTGCGTGGCCGCATCGAAGTTCTGAGGCCCGGTAAAGGCCTGGGTTCATACGCCCTGATTTCCTACGCCAGTCTTCCCAAGCGTTTCCGTGACCGTTTCGAGATGAAGTACGGTGACCCGGCACTGCTGGTCAAGCGCACCGACGTTCGCACCGACATCACGTGGGACGTGAAGGCGCAGGCCTACTTCTCCGGCTACCGTCTGCCGTCCGGCAAGGGCATACCCGAGGAGAAGCAGAGGGAATGCACCTTGAACGCGAGCGTCCTGAACACGCTTGTCGCTATGGCGGAGACGCAGAAGGCGAAGCGCAACTCACTGAACAGCCGCACCCCGGTCTCCTGGGACGGCATCATCGCCGCATCTGACACCCTGCGTGACCGTTACTCCCATACCCTTCCGCGCGGAGAGGCGCGGCTGAAGGACAAGATGAGGCAATTCGCCAAGGAGGGGTATTCCTGCCTGGTGAGCGGTAAGCTCGGCAACACTAACGTCACCAAGATCACAGCGGCCGCCGGCCGCCAGATCGTGGCCCTCGCACGCAGCAGATGCCCAAGATACACGACCAGACAAATCTTCGAGGAGTATAACAGGATCGCGGGGCGCAAGGGCTGGAAGCCTCTTGAGTCGCAGAGTTCCGTGCTCCAGTACCTGAACCGTCCGGACATCAGGCCGAAATGGATTGACGCGGAGATCGGTGAGCTCAACGCCAAGCAGAGATACACGAGGATGAACAAGACGGAGCGTCCGTCTATGAGGGACAGCCTGTGGTACGGAGACGGTACGAAACTCAACCTCTACTACCGTGACACGCAGGGAGGCAAGACAGTGATGAGGACCTGTATGGTCTACGAGGTGTCAGATGCGTTCAATGACACCCTTCTCGGCTACAGCATCTGCCGCACGGAGAACTTCGCCGCCCAGAGGGCCGCCTTCAGGATGGCGCTCAGGGAGTCAGGGCACAAGCCATATGAGATCGTGACCGACAACCAGGGCGGCCAGACGAGCGACGCCGCCAAGTCCCTCTTCGGGAAAATATGCCGCGTAGCACGCACCACGCAGCCGTACAACCCACAGTCCAAGACAATCGAGAGGCTCTTCGGCCAGTTCCAGGCGCAGGTGCTTCACGGACTCTATAACTACACAGGCGGCAACATCTCGTCAAAGAAGGCCTGGCAGGTGGACAGGGAATTCCTCGCCGCCAACGTGGACAGGCTTCCCACCTATGAGGAGCTCTGCGGGATCTATGCGGAGGCCCGCCGCAAGTGGAACTCTATGCCGAACCCCGTCCGCAAGGGACAGGATCTTCCCGCCGGGGTCACGGAGGGGATGAGCAGGATGGAGGCCTACAGGGCCTCGGTTAATACGGCCGTGGAGCCTTTCACGGACGTTGATGATGTCAGTATCTTCTGGGAGCAGGGTGACAAGCCTGTGAAATTCACCACTGGCGGGCTCACGATAAGCCGGAACGGCCGGAGGTACACCTATGAGGTGATGGGGCCTGACGGTCTTCCTGATATGGACTGGTTCTCATCCAATGTCGGCAGGGAGTTCATTGTCAGGAACGATCCGGACGATATGGGGCTCGTGAAGCTGTACGTCCCGTCATCCAACGGTTTGTGCTTCATCGCTGACGCCAGGCCATATATCACCGTGCACCGCAACATCCAGGAGCAGACAGAGGGCGACGCCGCCCTGATCAGGCACTTCGAGGCCGAGAACAAGCGACTGCGGGTAAGGCGCTCCATTGAGGGCAAGGAGCTGGAACTGGAGCACGGCGTGGCCCCGGAGCAGCACGGTCTGGTGTCCCCTCCGGTCAGGATCTCCGAGAGGGACTATGAGGACATCGCCGACAGCCTGCCGTCTCCGGACGTTACGGACATCGACCCTGTTGAATACGGCCGGTATACCAAGGACTTGAGCAACGCGGACTACAATCCGCTTGACATATACAACAGAATGTAATAACCCTAAAATGCTGATTATGACAAAAAGCGCACTCACATCGGACGAGAAGCGGCGGATCCAATCGGACCTGAAGGCCTACGTGGCCACCTATCCGTCCCAGGCCAAGGCCGCCAACTCCCTCAAGGGGACATCGGCCGGCACGGTGAACTTCATCGTGAACGGAAAGTTTGACAACATCTCGGATGAGATGTTCCTGAAGATAGCCGCCCAGGTCAGGCGGTGCGGCGACGGCTGGCAGGTCTGCCAGACGTCCGCCTACAAGGATGTCGAGACCATCCTGTCAGACTCCCAGACATATCACAATGTCGCCTGGGTGGTGGCGCCGGCGGGGATCGGGAAGACAACCGCCGCCCTGCGCTACGCCTCAGAGCGCAGGCACGTGTTCGTACTCGGATGCTCGGAGGATATGCACAAGTCCGACTTTGTCGAGGAGCTCGCAAGGAAGATAGGGATAAGATCTGAGGGCCTGACCGTGAGGGGGACACTTGTCAGGGTCACCGAGGCTCTGGTGAAGCGCCAGAACCCCCTGCTGGTGTTCGACGAGGCGGACAAACTGACGGATTCCGTGCTCTATTATTTCATCAGCCTGTACAACGCCCTTGAGGGTAAGTGCGGCATCGTGTTCCTTTCGACGCAGTACATAGAGCGGAGGATGTCGAGAGGCCTGAGGCTTGACAAGAAGGGATATGAGGAACTTTACTCCAGGATCGGGCGCAGGTTCATCCCGCTGAGCCCGGTGAGCGCCTACGAGGTGAACGCCATCTGCAGAAGCAACGGACTGACGGACGAGGCATCCATCCGCAGGGTGATCGCCGAGTCAAGGGAGATCCGCAACGGATCCGATGAGTTCGACCTTAGGCGTGTGCGTAAAAGCATCCACAAGCAGATGCGGCTTGCGTCCGCAAATGTTCAGGCATAGTTCAAACACCTTTCAAACGGCATTCTATGGCACGTGTCCTATCAGGAAGACAGATGATGACGATGAGGTTCGAGACCATCCGCCTCGGGGGCGGTTGGGACGAGTGTGTAGGTGATGTTGAGCCGCGCGGGGTCTGGTTCGTCTGGGGTAACTCAGGTAACGGCAAGACCACGGCGGTTGTGTCCCTCTGCCGGCAGCTGGTACCGCACGGCAGGATCCTGTACAACTCCAAGGAGGAGGGGACAAGCCTCTCGATGCAGAACACCGTCAGGCGTTTCGGTATGGCTGACTTCGGATCGGCGTTCAAGGTTGCGGATATGACAATCGACGAACTGGATGAGGTCCTTTCCAAACCGAGGTCGCAGAAGATCGTTGTGCTCGACTCGATCCAGTTTATGGGGTTCTCATACAAGAGATTCAGGGAGTTTTGTGACAAGTACGCAGGCCGGAAGCTGCTGATCTTTGTCAGCAGGGCCAGCGGCACACGTCCGGAGGGCCGTCCCGCCAACTCGGCGATGTATGACGCGTCTCTGAAGATCTGGGTGGAGGGCTACAAGGCGTTCAGCAAGGGGCGCTTCTTCGGATCCACCGGAGAGATCACGCTGTGGAGGCAGGGAGCCGAGGAATACTGGGAAGGACGAAAGAACAGGGAGGTATAGTTATGAGAAAGAAGAGAAACTACGCCAGGTTCTACGCCATAGCGAGGGCCGCGGGGATAGACCTTGAGGCGTCGAAGGACGATCTGGTGCTCCAGTTCACGGACGGGCGCACGGCGCACCTTAGTGAGATGA
>OCQZ01000605.1_pt1 | contig 10866 bp, 8 predicted proteins | sample 1538921 | NCBI WGS metagenome assembly OCQZ01 (sample SAMN03418269, study PRJEB22391) | human gut metagenome | biome: human-gut; feature: organic feature; material: feces | host: Homo sapiens | place: Tanzania | collected 2013-01 | reverse complement strand
TTTTGCAAAGAATGTTTTGCCACAACCGGGAGGTCCATAAAGCAACATGCCATTAGGAATGCTGACACCATATCGTTTATATTCTTCCGGATTATTGAGAGGTTCAATAACTTCTTCACGTAATCGTTGCTTCAAATCCTCCATTCCTGCAATAGCAGCAAAACCATTACCTTTCTTCTTTACTACACTAATCTTTGAAGTTTCTTGTCCGGAAACATTGGAAAATATCTTTCGTTGTGTTGATTGACGTTCCACTTTTATCTCGCCATTTATCGCTTTGATAAATTCATCGGCAGACTTAAACCTATCATCTACATCATAGCTTAAAACCTTAATAATCGTATTGATAAATTGGTCGTCCAACTCAAACATATCAATAGATGGAATATTAAGGTCTTTATCTCGTTCGGCAAGTATGACTTCTATTCTCTCCCTCGGCTTTATATTGGAAATATCACAAAACCATGGTAATTTACCATAAAGCAGGCGATAAATAACTGCACCAACTGCATACAAATCACTCTGTACCGAACATACTCCGGAAAATCTCTCAGGAGCAAGATAAAAAGGATTGATCTTTTGCAAATCAGGTTTGGCAGGTGGTTGGGAAAGATAACAGGCATTACCGAAATCTATCAATTTCAAATCAGAAAAGTTACCTGTAAAATCCAACATCAAATTTTGAATGCTCACTTCATTATGAATAATCGGCATCTTTCGTGAATGCAGAAAAGAAAGTGCAGACAAAACAGCTATTGCAATCTGTTTTATCTCATACACGCTCAGTTCATCATCTCGAATAAGCCGTTGGCTTAATGTTTCCCCACTGATGTATTCGGTAACAAAGTACGCATATTTTTGCCCATTTACAATCAATTCACCACAATTCAAGAATTGACACAAGTTATGATGATTAAGTTGTTTGACGATTTCTACTTCAATGATTCGTCCATCATCAATTTGCGTTCTGCTGAGTTTGCTATAATTGATAAGTTTCAAAAAGCACGTCTTACCGTTTTCATTCTTTACACGATACGTTTCAGCATAAACTCCTTGCGTATGTGGAAATACAACTGTGTATTGACCTATTTTGTCATTCTTATTGAAAAACATAATTTTCTCCTACTTCAATAATCCTGATGCATTTGCAGTTTCTTCCTCCGGTAATAGTTTGAATATTTCTGCTATTATTGGACGAAGTTTTTCAACAGTAGGATTGTCATTAATCTCTTCCATTCCTCGATTTATAAGTTGTCTCGCCCGAGAACTATCTTTCCACCTTATAGAGCCGAAACGATCATTAAGACTCTTAATCAATCCAATACATTGATATATCATTGTAAGACTAAAGAACAAAGAATGAATCTGTTCCAATACATCTCGTCCTGTTTTCGGGTCTTTATTTCTAATAACACTATCGGTTTGCAATCTAAGTTGATTAACGACCTGAGCAGTTTTTTCATTTCCAAGGTCATTCTGGGCTTTTTCCAAACGTTCAAACTCTTCTCGAAGTTCTTTTTCTACACGTTGCCATTCTGTACTATCTTCAAGTTTTTCCATATCCCGAAGCACTTCTCTCAAATGCGAAAGAACCATTTTCTTCTCAGAGCTATTGGCATACTCTTCTTTCACTTCATTCAATCTCCTTTCTAAATCAGAAACCGAAATACCATCTGCTGAAAGACGTGCAAACATTGATGATGCATCAGAAAGACCTTTCTTTATCTCTTTATCCGCATCTTCTCCCACCGATTGTTTCTTTGAAGTATCAAATACCTTCTCAACAGTAATATCTGTTGCAAGGAAATGGACTTCAAGTTTCATCTGCTCTGAAGAATCAACTTTCAATGTAACATCAACCAAGCTATCTTCTGCAATGAGTTCATTGACCTCTTCACCCGTTATCACCACATCACCAACATGTTCATAAAGCGAAGCTGTTTTACCCTCTGCCTGAGAAAAGTCATCAACTTGATAAACAGGAATTGTCAACACATCACTTTTCACTCCCGGACGTAGCCGTTTTGTTGTTTTAAGGTCATTTACCACTCCTATTGCCGGCAAAGGTTTATTCTTTTCCAATCCACCTGCCATACGAAACACAGCTCGTTGCTTATCATTATTCCATATAGCAATGCCTATGTTGTAAGGCAATGGAGCAGCACCAACTTTTGTTCCTTGTATAATTGTAATTTCCTCAGGAAAGCAAGGCAATGAATTTCCTTTCTCATCATACGCCACAATAGAAAAAGAATTTGGTTTTGATTCCAAAAGGCTTACTTCGACAACATCTCCCATATTATTTATCTCAACCCTGCCACTTGACCAAGCCTTATCTGCTCGAACCAACTCAACCCACACTTTTTCGTATGTATTATCGTCAAGACTTAGAGTTACATATTCAACAGTTTCAACAGAAGTCGCTTCATAACCTACTTTTAGTTTAACTGTGCCGACTTCAACAACTTCATCATTCGTTTCTGTATCCAAAGTAGAAGCATAAAGGGCAGCTCCTGTGGCAACAGCAGTCATAGGGTCTATGCTTGTATCCACATTTGGGGTAATCTGTTCTCGTAACATCTGCCTGATAAGCGGACTGTGGGTAGGTCCGCCGACAAGAATCAACTTGTTTATTTGGTCTCCCGATAGTTTGTTCCTCTGCAAAAGATTTTTGCATATATCAACCGCCTTTTGAAAGTACGGACGCATCACCTCAAAAATCTCAGCCTGAGTTATAGTAAGGTCAAGTTCTATCTCTTCACCATCTTCATCTTCACCAAGCTCACCCAAGTTCGATATAACATCTTCTTTCTCCTTAAATGATAATTGATTTTTTACATCTTCGGCGTATGTTTTCATCGCGTCTCTAAGAAGTTCTTTCTTGTCAGCATCTGCCATTGTTTCACCAAGAGCAAAATTGTCCATAAGATATGGAATCAGGATATTGTCCACAATAGCATAATCAAGATTCTTTCCTCCGAGATAATTATCTCCTTCAGTATCGAAAACCTGCATGATTCCATCTTCAACTTTCAAAAGTGCCGCATCAAATGTTCCTCCTCCGAAATCAAACACCATCCACAAACCATTTTTATCATCGGAATCAAGACCGTATGCCATAGAAGCAGCAATAGGCTCTTGTAATAATTCGCAATGACTGAAACCTGCTAACTTTGCTGCCTCTATTGTCGCAGTCTTTTGATTGACTGTAAACTTTGCAGGAACTGTAATCACTACCGAATTAACCGTTTCATCTGTAACAAATGACTTTAAAGTTTTCAATACTTCTGCCGACAATTCCTCCGAAGAGTAATCACTGTTCATAAATGAACTATGATAACGAGTTGTTGTTGCCATAGTTCGTTTGAATTCAACGTATGCATTACTTTCATCTTTCTTGCCGGATTTTGAAGCTCTTCTCTTATCTTCTTTCAAATCATTGAAAGCAGCATCTCCGGCTTTAACGCTACATTTTTTAGTGAATGAAACACATGAAGGCATAGTGTCTTTCAACACATCTGTCTTGATGATTACCGGTTTACCTTTTTCCATTCTGCAAATGGCAGAATTGGTTGTACCAAGATCTATGCCATAGTCTATTTTTATTCTTGCCATAACTGTAATATTTTTATTCCGATTGACTTACTTCTATTTGTGCCGACTGTATCATTTTTCCCTGATAATTGATTTGAGGTTTTATGATTTTGGTTATTACCTGCTGACCCTCTTCAAGATTTTCATCGGTTACGAACGTAACTGCCGCCTTAATTCCTGCCGTATATGTTTTACCGAGCATATCAACAATTTCATAACCTTTGGCAGAAAAATTATCTTTTATTCGTTCCACAGCCTTTGCCAACTGCTTGTAGCCCTTTATCGATGAATCCATACGAGACATATTCAACTCTATTCTGACAATCTCATCTGCCACCTTCAACACAAGAGAATGATCTATTTCGTTTTTCCCTTCTGATGTTGAACTTGCCTCAATTTGTTTTTCCGCTATTTCAAGCAACTTATTATCAAGACTAAGAGCCTCCTCCTGCATTTTGGTTTGTGCAATTTGCAAAGCCTCTTGTGCTTTCCGAACATTATCGATTGAAGATGCCCCCAACTTGAACTTCTTTAAGAATACGAAAACAGTGGCGATAATTGCGATTAAAAGTGCAATTAAACCACAAACGCCACACAATGTGAGCGAAGAAAGAACGTCATCAGTAGTCTTAACTTTTTTGTTTGTCTGACCTATACTATTTGTGAATTCGAATCTATCTGTTTTCTGCATTATATGCAAGGATAATGTATATTTTTGCAGACTATCTATGTTGGAGACCAACTTCTTATTTACAGCCTGTATGTCTGCAATCTGCCCCTCAACTTTAGCATTCTTTGAAAGCAAAACATCAATTTCTTTATTTAGATGTTCTTGTTTGTTCTTTAACGCACTAATTTCTGTTCTTAATGATTCGATTTTCTTTGAAACATCTTCTGCCTTAACAGTACTAAAACTTAATCCAAATAGAAGGATTGTACCCAAAATAAGATTTCTCATAACTATACACTTACAATATTAGAATTTACTCCATTTGCTCCACATTCCAAAGACAAAGATAATTCCAACAAATGCTCCTGCAACACCACCTGCAATAGCACCAACAATCGAACCAATAGCACCCAAAATAAGCCATATAATACACCCCTTGTCCAAACCTGAACGTGATGAACTATTATTACTCGTTGATGTTGTGCTTGCTGACAAACTATTGCGTGTTGTAGAAGTAGTTGTTTGGGTAGTATTTTTTTGCAAAGACGGTCTCGGTATATAGGTCGATGTTACAATCCCTAATTTGTCACATAATTCCTTTAGTATGGACCGATTCTCTTTATACCTATTGTTCTTATAATCACTTTCCATATCAAAGCCATCCATTATTCTAGTGGCTTTCCATGCTTCTTCCAATACAGATTTTACATGAGAAATTCCAAGAATGGCTGCTAATGCAGCATTTGGGTCGTCTTTGTCTGCACTAAATATAGATTGCGCCTCGTTAACCTCGGCGATAATATTACTTAGAGCGTTCCCTACTACTCGTGTTGAAATTTTTAGATAATATTCATTTGACCCACCGAGTTTTGTCTTCATCGATTGAAGATGAGGTCTTGTATTATTCAGCAATGTAACGGCATGGATTATTTTGTCCGGTAATTCACAGAATTTCTTCAATTCCTCGTGTATAGCTCTATCCTCTGCAAAAACCTCAGATGGTGGTAGGTTATCAATAATCTTTTGAAGTATATCAACATTTTCCTTACATCTGTCTGTTGCCATTTTGCCGACAACTATGGACAGGGCATAACGTTGAAGTTTCATGGCATTACGAGGTGCGTCAGCTGCCTCCGAATCATTAAAATAGTCGATTCCACATTGGAGAATTGTCAGACCGAGTTTGTCTGCTATCATTTGATATTGCACATCGGTTGTCGGCAAAAATGCTTTTAGTTGAGGTAAAAGTTGCTGAGCCTGCTTCATCAATTTAACTCCGGCATTGTAACGAGCCGTTATGCCTTTACCTCTTGTCGCCTCTGCTACACCTATTGCTGATTGAATGTCGTTTATTATAGGTTTTATTGTCCAATCTGTCTTCTCCAATCCTCATTGGTTATGTGCGGAAGAATAATATTTGCCCCTACCTCATCACACAAAGTATCCAAGAAAACATTTTCCGCTTCAGACGGGGTTACCGCAGTATCACTTCCAAGTACAAGTGTTATAAATTGTTGAACAAAATCGGTATATAGTTTCTGCGACAACAAAAAGACTTGTGAATAATCCTCTCTGATACATGCACAAATAATCCTATTCTGCAACGAAGAAACAGAGTCTTTCTTTTCCCAAATACTTATTGCATCATCAACATTTCCTGCAAAAAGATGCTTGAAAGCTATTTCATCCAAAGGAGAACTGTTCACAAACCAAAATTCCGCATACTTCATTTGCTCTATTGGCAAACTCAGTTTCGTTTCCGCAATAGCTATATTTTCAGTTGTACGTACAAGATGCGGTAACAAATCCGGCAAATCCAAAGGATAGCTTATCTGCTTACCGACTTTAAGAAAAGCTTTTAACTTCGTCAAGTTTGCCACTCGTTCCTTGGTCGAAGAATTTGTGAAGACTCCAAGTAAACGATATGGATTTTCGCCTATTATTTTCATGCCGACTTACAAAATGTCAGTCGACTCCTATTCTGACTCTACATTATTTGATATATACCACACACGAAAAAAGCGTGGAGTCGATTCTGTTACTCGTCCCACAGCGTAGAGGCCTTCACAATGCCCGAATTGTCGAAACGAGCAACGCCGAAAGCCCCACGCTGATGTAAGTATTAAATAACTCCAACAAGAAAGCAATTTTACTTTCAAACAGAACTCATACATACATCCCATGAGGCGTCCCCGTTGCTTTGTTTTTGACAATTCATCTTAGAAGTTTGTGAAGTTTCTACGCTGTCAAAACCAAAGCGTACAGTTACGCCTTTTACGTATATGCGTCTTCATTTCGACCATATTCCCACCCATTGGGGCTTTCGGTTGAATTAAGACGGTGCAAAGATAATATTTTTCTGAAACAATGCAAGGCTTATAAGAAGAATAAGTAAAGTATTTACTACCGACTGCAGATATATCGAACCATGGCATGGCAACATATACCAATCCCGCATACTTGTTTTCCGTGAATAAGGGTTCAACATATTCTTTCTTATCTTGTAATAATCCGGAAGCTGAAATGTCAAATCGGAAAAGTATAACGGATATGGGACATCATGAACATTCGCACGCATCTCACATAGATGGAAATTTGAACAAGACATTCATCATAGCCATTTGCCTCAATCTCGCTTTCGTTGCTGTGGAAGCCACAATCGGTTGGGTTCAGGGTGCGTTGGCTTTGCTCTCCGATGCAGGGCATAACCTTTTGGACGTCTTTTCCCTCCTGCTCGCACTGCTCGCATTCCGTCTTTCTGCAAAAGCGGCGACCAAACACTTCACTTACGGAGGAAAGAAAGCCACTATTCTTATTTCTTTGCTTAATGCAATCCTGCTTCTCGGAGCCGTAATAGTAATTGTTATCGAAAGTATAGAGAAGATTACCGACCCTGTTCCGGTGAATGGTGTTGCCATAAGCTGGACGGCAGGCGTGGGAATAGTTGTAAACGGCTTGACAACGGTTATGTTGATGAAAAAGCAAAGCCATGACTTGAATGTGAAAGGTGCTTTTCTGCACATGCTTGCAGACACATTGGTTTCTGTCGGAGTTGTCATAAGCGGAATTATCATCGTCTTCACAGGAAACACCCTCATAGACCCTATCATAAGCATTGTCATTGCAGGCGTTATACTCTTCTCGACATGGCATTTGCTCGAAGAAAGTCTGAAAATGGCATTGGACGGCACTCCGAGCAACATCGATATCGATAAGGTGCAAAAAGAGATATTGGCAATACCATACGTGGAAAGCCTCCATCACCTTCACATCTGGGCAATCAGCACAACGGAAACGGCTCTTACCGCACACATCGTTCTGAATAACATCTCAAAGTCTCAAAGCGTCAAACAAGAGATAAGGCACAAACTCGCCTCGTCGGGCATCACCCATTGCACGCTTGAAACCGAAGCTGCAACCGACGATTGCGAAAACAAACTCTGCCGATAAGCAGAATCACGAAAAATCGCATACATTTATCCGATAATCAAAGGACGTATGGTATGTGCAAATTCAAGATAGAACTGCACGTCCATAGGTACATCGCATTTTAGCAATTCAAAGCAGTACCTCCATGTCAAAATGTGAGACGATGTCTCACATTTTGGAAACACAAGATAGAGTTTTCGTATATATGTAAGGTTGGAACGACCAAACCCGCGACCTCTCAGCCGCGTCAAGTCTTTGTATAAGTATGAAAGTTTTACCTATCAACGATATTTTTCTTACTTTCACGGAATTTTTCGAGGAGCGATTGTAACATTTCATGGTTTTTCACGACTTACAATCGGGAACAATCAGAAAGGAAACTTCATTTGCACAATGACAACCGAGACATTCAAACTACAAATCGTCAAACTACAACCGAAATTGCAGGCTTTCGCAATGCGTATTCTGCAAGATGAGTTCTTGGCCGAGGATATTACGCAGGAGGTGTTTGCTTTTCTGTGGCAGAATGTTCACAAACTCGACCTGATTGACAATTTGGAAGCGTACAGCATAAGCATTTGCAAATGCAGGTGTATAGACAATTTGCGAAAAAGGCAGAAATGTGTGTCTGAAAGCGTGGTTTCGATGTCTTCTTATTACGTTGAGGCGGAAGATAACGAGGATTTATGCAAGAAAATGCTCGAATTGTTGGAGCGACTGCCCGCAAGGCAACGGGACATTCTAAAAAAGAAATATTTGGAAGCAAAACATACCAAAGAAATCGTGGAAGAGATGAACATGAGCGAGGCGAATGTGAGAACGAATATTTCACGGGCATACGCCAGACTCAGGGAAATGATGAATAATATAAACCTTTAATCTGTTGAAACATGGAAAAAGAGAAACGTTTCAAGGAATTATTGTTTCGCTTCTATCAGGGGGCGACTTCGGAAGAGGAGGAAACGGAATTGTTTGCCCTTCTTACCGAAGAGGAGATTGCAAAGAACGAGAAATACTCGGAGGATATGGCTTTGCTGCATGGTCTTGCCGCTCTGAAAACGCATGAGAAGAATATCAAGAGACAGGAAAAGATATTGAAAACCATAGATGACAGCAACAGGCGAAAGAAACGGATAAGTCTTATATTGTTTCAAGCGACGGGAATGGCTGTTGCCGCCTGCATTGCAGCGTTTTTGTTTTTGAAAACGCCGATAAACGACACGCATGATAAGCCTGCCGAGAAACAGGTGGCAACCTTGCCAAGCGTTACGGGCAAGTGTGAAAATATTCCGCCGAAAGAAAAAATCAAAATGGCGTTTCATAAAAATGAAACGCCGTTTGACGGCAACGAAACGAAGAGGCATCAAACCCAAGTTCAAGAACCGGAAAAGGAATGTGCGGAACAGGCTTGCGAAGTTCAAGAGGTTGCCGTGAATATGCCTGATTCCATACCTGCACAGATTGTTCCGGATGCTCCGAAAGAACAGATTGCAGAACAAATATACCAACCGTCCCTAACGGAAGAACGGGTGGTGAGGATAGAGAGCGACAGGCTGATAAAATATAAAAGACACAGAATGATACGCTTTGAAAACATCGATGACAGAGCGTCGAACCTGTATCCGTTCACGCTCCCGATGGGACGCACACACCTCAGCGAAAAGAAGAAATAGAAATATCAAAATACAATACATTATGAAAAAGCCATTATTACTTGCTGTTCTTGCAGCCATGTCCCTTTGTGTCTTTGCTCAAAACCGGACGCGTTACGTTTTGTACCAACCCATAGAGGAGGACTATGAGAAACTATACATTTCTTCGTCTTGTAAAGTGAAGCTTATCAAAAGCGACAAAGATTATCTGGAAGTTTCTCTGTACGGAGACAGCACCCTGTCAAAAAAAATATGCTGGGTGAGAAACGGAAGCTTGAGTTTAATCCATTTCAAGAAACTGTTGAATGATGGAGAAATCACTCTTTACAGCTCAAAACACTTTTCAAGAATAACCGTCCAAGACAATGCCACGCTCATTGCAGACACCTTGCAAGTAAACATGCAGGAAGCCTCCGTGGATATATCTAAGAACGGGCAAATCAAAGCAGACAAATTCATCGGTGGCGAATACACTTATCTGTTCATGGCAAACAATGCAACCTTTGAATGTCCCGATGTCTCGGCAGACAGCGTCCGACTGAACATTGCAAAAACCGCCACGGGCAGCGGAGTGAAACAATTCAAGCAACTGCCCGAGGCTGATTACAGAGCAAGCCCAAGTCTTTCATTCTGGGTAAATAAGGACATCGATTTACTCAAAATAGGCAACAAAAAGTACGATAATCCGAGTGTTTCAAACTTACGGTTCGGGCTAAGCTTTCCTGTTGTATATAAACATCCGTTCGGCAACGGCAATGTATTCACGGCAGGTCTTGAATATAAACTCGACCTCAGACTTTTGTTCAATGAGGTGAAATATGAAGAAGGAGACTTTACGTTTTCAGATAATGCCGACGGTCGCAGAACGCAACAATACATACTAAGTCGCAGTCTGTTGCTTCCTGTGAAGTATACAATAAACATCAAAGACGGATTATACCGATTTTCATTAGGATTGACATTCGGAAGAGTATTGAAAAGCAATCTATACAGCCTGAGCATAAATCAGAACAACAAATTCGATTTCGCCAAGACAAAAATCGACAATCTCAATCCTTGGAAGATAGAAGCCAATATCGGTTTTACAGCCAATTTGGAACTTTTTGCCAACATTCTGCCAATGTACAAAAGCGGAACAAAGGGCGAAGACATCAGAGAAATAGGGTTGAGGCTTAACTTTTAGCAATGCCGGAACTTGATACATGGAGAATTCGACAAACAAAAAATGCGTGCGACTAATCAAAGTCGCACGCATTGGTTTATTTTCGGATTGATGTTTCCCTTTCGGGTTTATTTCACTTCCTCGAAATCGGTATCGGTAACTTCACCGTCCTGATTGTTTCCGCCATGGTTTGCATTGCCTGAACCTTGTTCAGGGTTTGCTCCCTGCTGTTGGTTTGCACCTGCGTTCTGAGAGTACATGTCGGCAGAGGCTGCTTGGAATACCGTATTCAACTTCTCCATCGCTTTGTCTATTGCCGGAATATTCTTCGACGCATGAGCCTCCTTCAATTCTTTCAA
>OCQZ01000602.1_pt1 | contig 10903 bp, 9 predicted proteins | sample 1538921 | NCBI WGS metagenome assembly OCQZ01 (sample SAMN03418269, study PRJEB22391) | human gut metagenome | biome: human-gut; feature: organic feature; material: feces | host: Homo sapiens | place: Tanzania | collected 2013-01 | reverse complement strand
GCACATATCAGCTTAAAAATCATGGCAGAGGCGGAGTTCGGATACGCCCCTTATGCTTAACCTTAACACAAATTTTATGTTCTCCCTGCTACAGTGAGGGCACAAAGGAAAGGGGTGACCTCATTGGTTCGATCGAAAAAAGCTTTGCTTCAGTTTGCATTGATCGTCGGCGCTGCAGCAATGATCTGTTTCGGAGCCTTGCGCGGAGAGGCGGACACCGTGCTCAGCAAGGCGATCAGGCTGTGTTTGGAGTGTATCGGAATTGGATAGGAAAAAAACTGATAATAAGAAAAAGAGCATATCAAGGATTTTGTCACGCTTTCGGAGCTTGATACAAGCGGCAGCGACGCTTCTCACCAACATCCATCTGCCGAATTTTTTTAAGGGCGGAATTTATCAGGGCAAAGGGAAAGCCGTTTGTGTCCCCGGACTGAACTGCTATTCCTGCCCGGCGGCATCGGGAGCCTGCCCTATAGGAGCATTTCAGGCGGTGGCGGGGTCGTCAAAATTCGCCTTCTCCTATTATATTACGGGCTTTCTTATTCTGTTGGGCGTGCTGCTGGGGCGCTTCATCTGCGGATTTTTGTGTCCGTTCGGTTGGTTTCAGGAGCTGCTGCACAAAATTCCGACCAAAAAGATTTCCACAAAAAAGCTGAAGGGCCTGACCTACATAAAATACGCCGTTCTGCTCATAATGGTAGTTTTACTGCCCGCCCTTGCAGTCAATGATGTCGGTATGGGGGATCCGTTCTTCTGCAAATATCTTTGTCCGCAGGGAGTGCTTGAGGGAGCTATTCCTCTCGCAGCCGTAGATTCCGGTCTCCGCGATGCACTCGGAGCCTTGTTCTCATGGAAGCTCGGCATTCTGATAGTTACGATTGTGTTGAGTGTGCTGTTCTACCGCCCGTTCTGCAAATGGCTTTGTCCGCTCGGTGCTTTTTATGCATTGCTTAATAAGGTATCCCTCCTCGGCATGAGGGTTGATAAGCATAAGTGCATCTCCTGTGGAAAATGTGCAAAGGCGTGCAAAATGGATGTAGATGTTACCAAAAGCCCTGACCATGCCGAATGCATCCGCTGCGGAATGTGCGTACGCGCCTGCCCCACGGAGGCAGTAAAATTTCGTTATGGATTTTGTAAAGGAAAAAATGACATCTGTTCTGCAAAAAATGCGGAGCAGCAAAAAAATATCCAACAAAGATAAGGAGTAATCATTTATGAAAAGAACAAAAATACTGACCGTGCTTGCTGTGCTGCTGCTGATCCTCGGCCTTGCCGCCTGCGGTATGTCGAAAGACGGCAAAGAAAATGAAGGCAGCAAGGAAAGCGGGATTGCCTCGCTGCTGGCAGCAGATCCGAAAACAAAGGACGAGGCGTCCGAACTGCATCAAAAGCTGATGCAGCAGGAAACAGCGATCCTGTCCGAAAACAGCTCCCTCTGGGAAAAGGTGTTCATGTCCGCCGACAAAGGTATGGCAATGATCGAGGACGGCGGCAATTACGGCGATTTTTTACTTACAACAATTGAAAGCTCAAAGGATCAGTTTACCGACGATGAGCTTAAGCTGCTCAAAGACGGAGCGGAACAGATACGCGAAATCGAGGGCAAGCTGACCGTTCTTGAGCAGAAGTTCCCTGGTTGCGGAAAAAAGCCGTCCGAGGGCGATATGAGCGTTCCGGCAGAAAACGGAAAGCCCAAAGAAAACAGCGACCTGATGAAGTTCCCCTCATTTGAGGGCAAGGACCTTGACGGAAACGAAGCAAAGAGCAGCACACTGTTTGCCGGCAATACCGTCACCGTGGTTAACTTCTGGTTTACGACCTGCAGCCCATGCGTGGGCGAGCTCAGCGATCTTGAGGCGCTTAACAAAAGCCTCTCCGAAAAAGGCGGAGAGGTAGTCGGTATCAACGCCTTCACGCTGGACGGCGATAAAACGGCTATTTCGGAAGCAAAGGATGTTCTGACAAAGAAAGGTGCATCATACAAAAATATCTGGTTTGAATCCAACAGCGAGGCCGGAAAATTCACTTCGGGGCTGTATTCGTATCCCATCACATATGTGGTTGATAAGAACGGTAACATCGTAGGCGATCCGATCACGGGCGCCATCACGGGGAAAAAGCAGTCGGAGAAGCTGAACAAGCTTATCGACCAAGCTATTGCAAACAGCAAGGGTTAAGTCGGCTGAATACCCGCTTATATATGCCCTCTGCGGATTTTTCCGCGGAGGGCTGTATTTTTCCTCTTTCGGATCCGGTTCAGACGCCAAAGCAAGGCCCGACCGGAAACGGGTGACAGATTCAACCGAAGTCAATCCGGTCGTGCAGCGGCAGTCCTGTCCGATTTCGGATTTGCACGGCGGAGATACTGCGTCATATGATTTACGGCGAACCGCCTCTCAGCATGGTAACGGAAGCTGCCAAAGGACAAAGGCAGCCGGCGGGACATGAGCCGTAAAGTGCTCGTCCGGACAATGCCGTTATGTACGCCTTCTCCGTTATCCCAAGGTCTGAGCTTACATATCCGCAAGACCTGGATGCGCTCGTCCGATTCGGAATCGGATATTATCCGGATTATTATAATAACCGCGGGATCAGGCATAAATTGAATGGCCTGATACCTGCCCAACACAGATCTCAAGCCATTCTTGCTGCTCAATATTCAATTTGCACAAGGTTTTCAAAAAGCTCTGTCAGGCTTTTTTGGTGCCCCTTCGGTTCCCGTGGGCGAGTAAAAGCACTTGCACGCTTCGAGAAACTTGGCCTTGATGAAATCTTCTGTCAGGTGCGGGGTGCCGCATTTGCATTCGCCCTTGAACTTGTTGTTGCACTGCCAGATCACCCGGCGATATTTGTCCGTGCTGTTCCAGACCTTTGAGCCGAGATAATGGCCGCAGTCGCCGCAAATCAGGCGGCAAGGAAAAATGGTCTTGCCGCTGTAGCTCCGGCCCAGCGCCTTTCTCCGGGCCATTTCTTCCTACACCCGTTCAAACAGGAGCGGGTCAATAATTGCTTCATGGCTGTTCTCCACATAGTATTGCGGGACCTCACCCTCGTTGACCTTCATTTTCTTCTGCAGGAAATCGACTGTGAAGCATTTCTGGCGGAGAGTTAGGGATTCGAACCCTAGAAGCCTTTCAGCTTACAGCATTTCGAGTCTTGTTCGCACTTGGCATTTCCGTGTCTGCTGTGGTCGGTGACGGCAGCTTTGGAAACGGCGAAAGCCCTTGTGCTGCAACGGATTTTGGACGCGCCGACCGGTATTGACCAGCTCCATATCAGAAAAAACCTGAGTTCAAATTGAAATGAGAAATGCCCCAAAACGACCAGCTTTTTGCACGCTGGCAAGAAAATACGCAAGAAGAAAGCCCTTGTCCGGTATGGCTTTGCGAGCGGCCTCCCGGATAAATGCAAGAAAAACCGGCTCAAAACAAATCACACGAAGCACCCTTTCGGACCGAAACACAGAAAGGAGTCTTCGTTATGAAATACGACGCCAAGGAATTCAAAAGATACCCAGAGATTATGAGCAAGGAGCAGATGCGGATCGCCTGTCACATCAGCAAACGGACGGCTCTCTATCTTCTCCAATTCAACCTGATTCCCCACACCTTCACCGGCAAGAAAACCCGCTGCTACGCCATCAAAAAGAGCGATGTGATCGCTTTTATGAACGACCGTGAGGTCAACCCGGAAAAATACATAGCGCCGAAGAACTGGTACAAATACGGAGGCGAAATAGTTCGGCCCTATAAAATTCGCATCCAACCGCCGTGCGCCAAGGACGAGAAGAAGCTCCGGCGCTACTATGAGAGCAAGCTGGCTGCGCTGCCGGATGTGATGGATGTGGCCGCCGCCGTGGACTTCACAGGCTATAACCGACGCACCGTCTGCCAATGGATTCGCGTGGGGAAGCTGAAGGCGCTGTCGCTGCTGCAGAAGTACATGATCCCCAAATGCTATCTCATCGACTGGCTCTGCTCAGACGATTACAACAACACAAACCGAAAATCCCGCCGGCATATCGATATGCTTTGGGAGGCGCAGAAATGGAGAGATTGATGCGGACATTTTCCCTTGTTTTCTCAAAAAGAGGCACAGGGGCATCATTCCCTTGGCGTCTGTTGAAAAAACGCCGATTCTGTGATACTATAATAACAATAAGCCGAGCGTTTGCTGAAGCCACCGAAAAGCCGGGAGGGAACAAAAATGAGCAGTAATTTCCTCAACGATGAAAACAAGGGCGATATCATCATTTACCAGTCTGAAAGCGGCGAGACAAAAATTGATGTCCGGTTTCAGGATGAAACTGTCTGGCTGACACAGGCACAGATGGAGGAGCTTTTCCAATCTTCCCATGCAAATGTGGTTGAGCACATCAAAAACATCTATTCCGAAGGTGAGCTGGACGAAAGTTCAACCTGTCGGAAATTCCGACAAGTTCGCCGCGAGGGAAATCGCAATGTGGAGCGCGAAAGACTATATTATAACCTGGACATGATCATCTCTCTGGGCTATCGCATCAAGTCCTCCATTGCAACGCAGTTCCGCCGCTGGGCTACCGAGCGCTTGAAGGAGTACATGATCAAGGGCTTCGCCATGGATGATGAGCGCCTGAAGAATCTCGGCGGCGGCAGCTATTGGAAGGAGCTTCTTGACCGCATCCGGGACATCCGTTCCTCCGAAAAGGTGATGTACCGTCAGGTCCTCGACCTCTACGCTACTAGCGTGGACTATGACCCCAAAAGCGCCGAGTCGGTGGCTTTTTTCAAAATGGTGCAGAACAAGCTGCACTATGCCGCCCATGGCCATACCGCCGCAGAGGTGATTTTTGAGCGAGCCGATGCCGAAAAGCCATTTATGGGGCTTACCGCATTTTCCGGGGATTTTCCCACGGCGAAGGATATTGCTGTTGCAAAGAACTATCTCTCTGCGGACGAACTGAAGATACTGAACAATCTCGTTTCCGGATATTTTGACTTTGCGGAAATTCAGGCGATGCGCCGCCGGCCCATGTGCATGAGCGATTATGTAGAGAACCTGGACCGCATCCTTGCCTCCACCGGAGAAGCCCTGCTTACCGACGGGGGAACCGTAAGCCACACGCAGGCGATGGAGCAGGCAAAGGCGGAATACAGGAAATATCAGGTGCAGAATCTTTCTCCCGTGGAGGAGGAATATTTGCAGACCATTCGCAGCATCGAGAAGGCGGCAAAAGAGGGCGAAAAACGCTGACTCTGAAATGCCTTCACAGGGAAGTGATCCTCTTTGGGCCGGTATACTGCGGGTATGGATAGGGGCTGTCGTAAATATTCACAGGAGATTGTATATGGGTAACGAACAAGCGGAGATCGATGGCCTCCGCTTGCTTTATATGTTGGCTTCTGTAATTAGTCTGGAATCGATTCCTTGATTAAAGTCGACAATGCGCTTCCTTTTTGATGGTTTATGAGCCCCACGCCAAAGATGCAGACCTACTCTGGGCATGTGGCTTATGTGCGGGATTCACCGGGATCGACAACTACATACAGAAAGAAAATAAGGGCTTATCGGCTGACAGCGCTCTACCATGCGCTGTTGACGATAGGCCCTTATTATCCTGCTGCCGGACTGGCACCGTGAGATATGGCGTTTTACGGTCAAAAGAATGCGTTTCACCGTGAAACGCATTCATGAGGAAAAAACAGATTTCTTTTTGTCTCTCTCAATATATCTCGATATCTCATGTACCGAGGTATCATAAGTTTTGCGGAAAAGATTTATTCCGGCTCTTTTACTAGATATTCAGCCAAATAGGCTGGGACACAGTTGATCCAGAAGGTATACAGCCAGTCGACCTGAATGGTTTTGGAATCCAGATAATACTTTTCAAAATAGCGCGTAATACCACACATGAAGAAATGGAGCACTTCTCTCAATTCCGGCGTTATCGCATCCGGAAAATGGTTCCATTTCAGCAGCCTTACAAGATCCTCAACGCCCTTGTTTTCTATTTCGGAGCGCAGGTCATTCTGCCCGTAATAGGATAGAGCGTTTCCGAAGCCCTTGAGGGTGCCGTTATAAAGAAAGTTGTCCTTGCAGCAAGTAAAAAACGTTTCGAGAGAGTTTCGCTTCCCATCCGTATACCACAGAGGCTCGACAGTTATCCGATAGAGATAGGCAAGCAACTCGTTTTTATCCCGAAAGTGATTGTAAAACGTCCTGCTGCTAAGACCGGAGAGCCCCACGATATCCCCGACAGAAATACTCTCAAAGGAGTTGCTCTCAAGCAATTCCCTCAAAGCCAATGCAAATCTCTCTTTTGTTGATGGCAGAGCTTTCACGGTACCCCCCCAGTTTCTGTTAGCATAATAAAATTTTAACACAGTTTTTGCAGAAATACAAGAAATGAACGATTTGATAACGGCTCAAAACGGGAGAATTAAATTCAGAAAAAAGGATAATTATGAACTAATACAGAAAAGCGGAAGATTGTGAATGTATTTTGCCCCATGTTTGTTTTAAAATTAACACATCAAACGTGTGAGTCATGACGCACAACAAATCAATCAGACAGGAGGTAATTGAATTGGAGACATACAAGAGCAATTACATTCAGAAAAACTACGTGGAAGGCAAGGTCATTATTATCACCGGCGCCTCCAGCGGCTTCGGCAAGCTGACTGCAAAGCGAGCCGCAGAGATGGGCGGCAAGATCGTTCTGGCGGCACGCAGCGAAGAGAAGCTGAAGGAGACCGTGGCGGAGATCAAGGCGGCGGGCGGTGAGGCCAGCTACATCGTAACAGACGTGGCGAAAAAGGACGATGTTTTCGCAATGGCTAAATTCGCGGTAGATACCTACGGCAGGATCGATGTGCTTGTTAACAACGCCGGGACGATGCCGCTGGCCTTTTTCAGTGAGCATGAGCAGGCGCTGGACAAATGGGAACAGTGCATCGACATCAGCATCAAGGGCACTATTTTCGGCATCTCCGCCGTCTATGACCAGATGATCAAGCAGGGACAGGGACAGGTGATTAATGTCTCCTCCATCTACGCCAACTTCCCCGTTGCGGGCGCAGGCGTGTATCAGGTCGCAAAGATGGGCGTGCAGTATCTGGCGGAATCTCTGCGCAGCGAGTGTCAGGGCAAAATCAAGGTCACGACCATTAAGCCCACAGGCTTTATGAAGACCAACCTTTCCAGCAGCGTGGTCGATCAGATGGCAATGATGCCCGCAGTGGCAGGCCCCCTTGAAATCCTCAGCAACTGGGTAGAAGAGGCTCCGCTGCGTCCCGATTTCCATGACATCAACAGCATGACCTACAACGATCCTGATCCACAGGTCTTGGCGGACAATATTATTTATGCCATCAATCAGCCTTGGGGTGTCAGCATCGGTGATCTGACCGTGCGCGCTTCAGGCGAATCCTTTGTCATTTGATTAGGAGGTGTTTCGATGAACAGCTATAGAACCGAAAACTACATAAAAGACAAGGTCATTGTCATCACCGGCGCTTCCAGCGGTTTCGGCAAAGAGACCGCAAAGAAGGCCGCCGAGTTGGGCGGAAAGGTCGTTCTGGCCGCGCGGCGTGAGGAATTGCTCCGGGAAATTACGCAGGAGATCCGTGAAAGCGGCGGCGAGGCTTCCTACATCAAGACCGATGTTCGTGTGAAAGATCAGGTCAATGCCATGGCGAAGTTCGCCGTGGACACCTACGGACGCATTGATGTGCTGGTCAATGATGCCGGCACAATGCCGCTTGCCTATTACAGCGAACACGCAATTGCCATGGAAGCATGGGAGCAAAGCATTGCTACCGCGATCAATGGTACACTGTACGGCATCGCGGCGGTCTATGACCAGATGATTGAGCAGGGGCAGGGACATATCGTGAACATTTCCTCCATCCTCGGCAACTATCCCGTGAGCGGTTGCGGGGTCTATAATGTGACAAAGGCCGCCGTCAGAATGCTGGGCGACAGCCTGCGCGTAGAATCCCGCGGGAAAATCAAAGTTACCAACATCAAGCCCACATCCGTGGCAAATACGGGTCTGGTCTCTACAGAAGTAGATTATAATGCAGGTCTGTCCGGCATTTACGGGAAAATCATTGACGCATTTATGGGGTTGGCGATCCCCGATCGTCTTGACACGGAGAGCATCCATTGCTTTGACTTTTCTCCGTCTATTCTGGCGGACAACATCATTTACGCCATTGACCAGCCTTGGGGCGTGAATATCAGTGAGCTGACTGTCCGCGCTTCCGGTGAAGCCATGTTTGTATAAGGAGGTCACATCATGAGCCATAAATTTTTGGAGCCTATTAAAATCGGTAATCAGACCGTGAAAAACAGAGTGATGTTCCTTGCGATGGCAAAGAATATTTCTAATTTCGACGACAGCGTATCCGCAAAAGACATCGCCTATGTGGAATCGGTCGCCGCGGGCGGCGTGGGGCTTCTTGTTCCCGGCGCAATGATCGTAGACCCGGAGTGGCCTTCTGTGCTGCCCTTGCAGCCGGGCATTTATGATGACCGCTTTATCCCCGGGCTTCGCAGGCTGGTGCTTGCTGCCCATAAGTACGACGCAAAGATCCTGTTCCAGCTTTGGCATCCCGGCGCAACCAACTATTCCGGCATTGATCCGAAGACTGTGGACGAGCTGACGAAGGACGAGATCCACGCCATTCAGGACAAGTTTGTGGCCGCTGCCAAGCGTGCTATGGCCGCCGGTGCGGACGGCATCGAGTTCCAAACCTGTCATGGCTATCTGGCCTGCCAGTTCATTTCTCCTCTGTTCAATCACCGCACTGATGAGTACGGCTGGAATAAGGTAGAGGATCGCACCCGTTTTGCCACGGAGATTTTGACCCGCATCCGCAAGGTCATCGGACCGGATAAAATCATCTCCGTGAAAATGCAGGGCTTTGACTACCCCAAGAGTGAAGGTCCCAACGGCAACGACGGAATCACGCCGGAACAGGCCGCCGAGGTCGCTCCCTATCTGGAAAAGGCCGGTGCGGATATGATTGCAGTGTCCGCCGGCGGCACAATATATCATCAGGACGATATTATGTCCGGCGATGTGCATCGTGCCGAAGGCTGGAAGGTTCCTGCTGCTACCATGGTCAAGAATGCTGTTTCCGTTCCCGTAGTAGCTACCGGCAGCATCCGTCACCCGGATTTCGTGGATCAGATCATCAATGACGGCAAGTGCGACATGGTCGGCATGGGCCGCGGCATTCTGGCTGAGCGCGAATGGGTAAAGAAGTGTGCCGAAGGTCGCGAGGATGAGCTTCGCTACTGCATCTCCTGCATGAATTGCTTCAATGTCAATCCGTTCAGCTATGAGCAGACGAACTGCTCCGTGAACCCCTTTGCCCTGCGCGAAGGCTCCAAGCGCCCCATCGTTCAGGACGGGGACGGCCGTCTGGTGGCGGTCATCGGCGCAGGCCCCGCGGGCATGGAAGCTGCGGTCACGCTCAAACAGCGCGGCTTTGACGTGGTGGTGTTCGACAAACGCGATGAGATCGGCGGTAACCTCCATGTTGCAAAGAAGCCCCCCTTCAAGGGCAAATTTGAGTGGGCTATCGACTATTATAAGTCCATGGCAAAGAAGCTGAATATCACGATGAAGCTGGGGAAGGAGGTCACGGCGCAGGAGGTTCTGGCTCTCAAACCCTATTCCATTCTGGTTGCAACCGGCAGCAACGTCATTTCCATCCCACTCGAGGGGCTGGATCAGGTACAGACGGTTCAGGCGCACGACGTGCTTGCCAACGACATGCAGTTTGCAAACAAGAAGGTCGTTGTCATCGGCGGTGGCATTACCGGGCTGGAGACTGCGCTGTATATCAACCGTCAGGGCACTAATCAGGTTTCCGTGGTGGATATGCTGCCCGAATGGCCGGTGGATATGCTGGATATGCGCTATCAGAACGAAGCGCTGCTGGAGGTCCGCCACTGCAACGATCAGGGTGTTGCCCTATTTTATAATAACAAGGTTGTGAAATTTGCCGACGGCAAGCTGTTCATTGAGAGCACCAAGGACGGCGAGGTGAAGGAGCTTCCCGCAGACGTGATCGTTCTGTCCGTGGGTGTGAAGCCCAACGACGCACTGTGGCAGGAGCTGCTTGCTTCCGGCCATCCCAGCGTCTGGAAGGCGGGCGATGCCATCGCCACCGGCAAGATCAACAAGGCAGTCCTCCACGGCAGCAAGTTCGGCTACAGCCTGAACTGAAGCATAGTAAGGCGCTGTTCTTGCACACCCTTTAAAAAGATACGATAATCAACATGGCAATGCCCGGCTCCAAAACAGAGCCGGGCATTGTGCTGCATATTGCTTTACCAGCTTTTACGGTAAGCCGGGGCGACGTCGTATAAAATCTCCATATCCTTTCTGGTTTTCTCCCGATAGGAAAAAGCCCCTTTTCTCCGGCACCATTCATATTGAGCGGAGATCGCGACCTGAATCCCCAATGAAACAAGCTCAGCTGCGTTTCCCTTGTTTCGGATAATACCAGATTTCTGACAGTTCCCGATGAGCTTGACAAACCAGTCGTTGAAGACATAAACGGCGTCCATAATGCCGATGGAACGCTCCAACTCCGCTTTCAGCAACTCCAGCATAAGCTGGTAACCGCCGCGTTCAGACAGCTCCACGTAATAATTGAACAGAATCATGACCCGCTCAAAGTCATTTTCTGCGGCGATAAAGGAGGAGAAGTCTTCTTTAAACTGGTTCTGAAAGTCATTGAGAATAAAGCCGATGATCTGATCCTTATTGGAAAAAATCGAATAGAAGGTCACACGGGAGACACCGGCCTGCTCACAGATGCTGTTAACGGAGACAGACTCGTAACCCTTTTTACGAAATAATTCCATTGCCGTATCGGCAATCAAACTTGCCGTTTGGTGTTTG
>OCQZ01000600.1_pt1 | contig 10925 bp, 9 predicted proteins | sample 1538921 | NCBI WGS metagenome assembly OCQZ01 (sample SAMN03418269, study PRJEB22391) | human gut metagenome | biome: human-gut; feature: organic feature; material: feces | host: Homo sapiens | place: Tanzania | collected 2013-01 | reverse complement strand
CCTGCTGCTGCTCTTCACGCGCATGAAGTTCCCGAACCCCGAGCGTTTTGAGCCCGAGCCGAAGGAATACGTGCCCTTCCGGATGAAAAAGGAATTCGTGCTCTACATTGCGGGCATCAGCCTCTTTGCCTTCGGCTTTATCGACTATTCCATCGTCATCATGCACGTCTCGCGCACCTATACGCAGCTTGCCGCCGGCCTTGCCGAAACGACCTCGCTCGTCAGCAGCGGTTCCCTGCCGCTTTTGTATGCAGGCGCGATGCTCGTCGACGCGGTCGCAGCGCTCGTTTTCGGCATGATGTACGATAAAAAGGGCGTGCGCGCGCTCGTGTGGTCCACGCTCCTGTCCGCGCCGTTTGCCATCTTCGTCTTCTGCGCGGATGGCGTGCCGATGCTGCTGCTCGGCATTGCGCTCTGGGGCGTCGGCATGGGCGCGCAGGAATCCATCCTCAAGGCCGCGGTCACGAGCATGGTACCCAAGGCCAGCCGCGCCACGGGCTACGGCATTTTTGAGTGCTCATTCGGCGTATTCTGGTTTCTGGGGAGCTGGCTGCTCGGCGTGCTGTATGATGTCAGCATCCCCGCGATGGCGGCGGTGTCGGTCGCGTCTCAGCTTGCGGCCATCCCGCTCTACATCGCCTCGCAGCGGCTGCACGAGTGAGCGCGCAGGAAAATCCTTCGATCAATGCAAAAAGGAAGGCTCCTCTTTCAAGAGAAGCCTTCCTTTTTTGCCCTTACAGCGCGCCCGCGCGGGAGAAGCTCGAGTGCTTCCGTCAGATGACGTAATCGAATCCGCCGTCCTCGCGCAGGAGACTTGCCAGCGTGTACTGGTCGAGGTAATTGTTGATGACGTCGTTCAGCCCCGCCCAGAGCGAGAGCGTGCGGCACTCCGAGGCGCGCTCGCAGGGCGTGCCGCCCGAGTCAAGGCAGGCGACCGGGGCAAGCGTGCCTTCCATCAGGCGCAGGATGTGACCTGCGGTGAGCTGGTCGGGGCTCTTGCACAGGCGGTAGCCGCCGCCCTTGCCGCGCATCCCCTCCACCACGCCGCCCTTGACGAGCGTTTTGACGATGCTCTCCAGATATTTTTCCGATATGCCCTGTCGCTTGGCGATCGCCTTGAGCGGGATATAGCCGCCCGACTGGTGCTCTGCCATGTCGATGAGCACGCGCAGCGCATAGCGTCCCTTCGTTGAAATCATCATAATGCATTCACGCCCTTCCAAGTCGTCCAGTAAAAAGCACAGCGCTTTTTCGTCTGATTCTGATATTCCTATTATATGACATGGTTTATTCGAATTCAATAGATTTTTTTGCGCAGGCTCCTCTTGACAAACGCAGGCGTTGATTCTATAATCCCCTATATACCTACTTGAGAGGTTGGTAGAGATTATGAACCACCTTCGCCTCCCCTTCCGATGTCGCCGCGGCAGCGTCCGCGCGCCGGACAGAGAATACGAACCATCATGCTTTGAAAATGGAACGATATCGTTCAGGAGGAATTTACTATGAGTAAGATCTATACCGCCGCCGACCAGCTGATCGGCAATACCCCTCTTCTCGAGCTCTCGCGCATCGAAAAGGCGGAAAAGCTGGAGGCAAGACTGCTTGCCAAGCTCGAATACCTCAACCCCGCCGGCTCTGTCAAGGACCGCATCGCCAAGGCCATCCTCGACGACGCGGAGGCGAGCGGCAAGCTGAAGAGCGACTCCGTCATCATCGAGCCGACCTCCGGCAACACCGGTATCGGCCTTGCCTCCGTCGCCGCCGCGCGCGGCTACCGCATCATCATCGTCATGCCTGAGACGATGAGCGTTGAGCGCCGCCAGCTGATGAAGGCCTACGGCGCGGAGCTTGTCCTCTCCGACGGCGCGAAGGGCATGAAGGGCGCCATCGCCAAGGCCGAGGAGATCGCCGCGCAGACGCCGAACAGCCTCATCGCCGGACAGTTCGTCAACCCCGCGAACCCCAAGGCGCACTACGAGACGACCGGCCCGGAGATCTGGGCCGATACCGACGGCGCGGTCGACATTTTTGTTGCGGGCGTCGGCACGGGCGGCACGCTGAGCGGCACGGGCAAGTTTCTCAAGGAGCGCAAGCCTTCCGTCAGGGTCGTTGCCGTGGAGCCTGCCTCCTCCCCCGTTCTGAGCAAGGGCAGCGCGGGCGCGCACAAGATCCAGGGCATCGGCGCGGGCTTTGTGCCCGACGTGCTGGATACGACCGTTTATGACGAGGTCATCCCCGTTTCGGATGACGATGCCTTTGCCGCCGGCAGACTCATCGGCCGCAGCGAGGGCGTGCTGGTGGGCATTTCCTCCGGCGCGGCGCTTTGGGCGGGCATCGAGCTTGCCAGGCGCCCCGAGAACAAGGGCAAGACCATCGTTGTCCTCCTGCCCGACACCGGCGACCGTTACCTCTCCACGCCGCTCTTTCAGGCCTGAGCGCAGAGGAACTTTCCTGCGCCCGTCCCCCACGCTGCCGAAAAAATACAGATGCAAAAACCCGACCGAAGAATTCGGTCGGGTTTCCTGTTTTTATTTCTGACTGCTCGGGCCGCGCTTGCCGCGTCCCTCCGTCCCTGCGTTCCATTCGCGCAGGTCCTTGAGCTCATCATAGAGGCGGCAGTAGCTCTCGTGCCGGCCCTTGACGATCTTGCCATCCTTCACGGCCTGCCGCACGGCGCAGCCCTTTTCCTTTGTGTGGCTGCATCCGACAAAGCGGCAGTCGTCAAGATAGGGCGCGAACTCGGTAAAGCACTCGGGCAGATGCTCCTTGAGCGCAAGGTTCAGCCCCGTCGTCTCAAACGAGGAAAAGCCCGGCGTGTCGATGATCTCCGCGCCGCAGGGCAGTTCGTAGAGCTCAACGTGGCGCGTTGTGTGCCTGCCGCGCCCGAGCGCCTGACTGACTTCGCCCGTTTTGATCGCCATATGCTCGTCGAGCGCGTTGAGAAGGCTCGACTTGCCGACGCCGGAGTTGCCCGTCACGGCGGAGAGCTTGCCCACAAGCTGCGCGCGCAGAAGCTCGATGCCCTCCCTCGTCTCCGCGCTGACGCAGACGGTACGAAAGCCTGCGCTTTCATAGTATTCGCGCAGCGTGTCGGCGGGGTCTAAGTCGCATTTATTGATGCAGATGAGCACATCGCAGCCCTTGAGCGCGGCGATGGCCGTCATGCGGTCGACCAGATACGGGTCGGTCCTGGGAATGGCCTGCGAGCAGACGATCACCATCTGGTCAATGTTTGCAACGCTCGGCCGCTCAAAGGCGTTGCGGCGCGGGAGAATTTCGTCGATGCATCCCTCGCCGCCGGGGACCTCGCAGCAGACGACATTATCGCCCACAAGCGGCGAGATGCCCTCGCGGCGGAACTTTCCGCGCGCCTTGCAGGTGAGCAGCCGTCCGTCCTCGCCCTTGACATAGTAGAAGCCGCTCAGTGCGCGCTGTATCCTTCCCGTCACGGCAGCTCCTCGCCTCCGATGCCCGGCACATCGCCGCCGTCGTCCACATCAGGGCCGGAGCTGACGACGAACGTGATGACCGAGCCCTCTTTTGCATCCGTATTGGGGGCGATGCTCTGCTCGAGCACCGTGCCCGCGGGACTCACATCCGCGCGCGAGGTGATATCGCCCACGACAAGCCCCATCTGAGTTGCCTGCTGGCGGACGATCTCAATGTCGCTGCCCGTGAAGGTGATGACCGTGATGGATTTCTTTTCCGAGCCCTTGCTGACCACGAGCGACACCGTGTCGCCCGCGCGCAGGGTCGTCCCCGCCTCCGGGAGCGTGCGGATGACATAGCCTGCCGTGATGGTCTCGCTGTATTCCTCCAGCGTGTCGTCCACTGTGAGGTCAAGGTCGAGATTCTTGAGCTGGAGCGATGCGTTCCGCCGCTCCGAATTGACGAGGTTCGGCATTTTCTCCGTCTTTGCGCCGGTGCTGACGAAGACCGAGATCACGCGGTTTCCCTTCACGCTCTTGCCGCGCTCGGGCGACTGCTCGATGATCTGGCCCGCCGCGTATTCGCTGCTTGCGCGCTCGCCGATCTGCTCGATCGTGAAGATGCCCTTCACGTCTTCATCCTCGTTCGCCTCATCGATGGTCATGCCGACAAGATGCGGCACGACGTATTCCTTCTGCTTCTGGTCGCCGCCGAGAAGGTCGCTGAAGATCGCGCGCCAGAGCAGCACGATGAGCGCAACGGCGACGACCGCCGCTCCGGCGATCGTCAGGACGCGGCGCAGGTCAGTTTTGCGCGGCGCATCGTCCTCGTCGTCGCCCTCGTCAGCGCTCTGCGCCTTGGTCGAGGCGGCGTGCACGGCGGGGATATACTGCGTCGGCTCGTCCACCGTCTCGCGGTGCAGGTCCTCGATGGTGAAGTCGAGGTCGACCTCGGGGTTCTTGCGGAACTCCTCGAGGTCTGCAAGCATCTCATTGGCCGAGGCATAGCGCTTATCAATGTCGGACGCCATCGCCTTCATGCAGATGAGCTCCAGCGCCTCGGGCACGTCGGGGTTGATCTCGCGCGGCGAGAGCGGCACGGAGGACAAATGCTGGATGGCGACGGAAACGGCGTTGTCGCCCTCAAAGGGCAGCCGCCCCGTCAGCATTTCGTAGAGCACCACGCCGGAGGAATAGATGTCCGAGCGCGCGTCCGTGCGGTCGCCCTTGGCCTGCTCGGGCGACTGCGGCTTGATGTCGCGGTGGATAATGCCGCGCGAATGCGCGTGCGCGAGAGCCTTCATGATTTGCGTGATAAAGTGCAGCGCCTCGCGCCAGTTGAGCTGGCCGCGCTTTTCCATATACTGCTTGAGCGTGATGCCGTCGATAAGCTCCATGACGATATATTCCGTTTCGCCGCGGCTCACGTCGTAGACCGAGACGATGTTCGGGTGCGAGAGCATTGCAACGGCCTGCGACTCGTCGCGGAAGCGGCGGCGGAAGTCCGCGTCCCCGGCAAGGTCGCTTTTGAGCACCTTGACCGCGACGAGACGGTTCAGGCGGTGGCACTTGGCCTTGTAGACGACCGCCATGCCGCCGCTGCCGATGACTTCGAGCAGCTCATAGCGGTTGTCGAGCATTTTACCGATCATTTTGTCCATAGTTCGTGCCACCTCCTTCAATCATGATTTACGAGCACGACCGTCACATTGTCCGGCGCGCCCTGCGCCTTGGCGAGCGCAATGAGGTCGTCAAGATCCTGCTCGCTGCTCTTGCCCGCGCAGACGGCGCGGCAGATGTCCTCGTCCGTCGCCGTGACGACAAGCCCGTCGGTGCACAGCAGCAGCTTGTCGCCGCGCTGAAAGGCGACCTCGAAGGCGTCGCACTGCGTCACCTCCTCCGTGCCGAGCGCACGGGTGATGAGGTTGCGGTTGGGGTGCGTGCGCGCTTCCTCGGCGGTGATGTTGCCGCTCTCCACGAGCGTCTGCACCACGCTGTGGTCGTGCGTGATGCGCGTGATCTCATCGCCGCGGATGAGATAGGCGCGGCTGTCGCCCACGTTGCACACGACCGTCCCCTTTTCGCCCGCCACGGCGGAAACGAGCGTCGTCCCCATACCGCGGCAGTCGTCCTCCAGCGCGCGCTCATAGACGGCGGTGTTCGCCTGCGCCACGCAGAAGGACGCGAGCTCTCGCAGCTGCTCAACGCTCATATCCTCGCGCAGCAGCGCGCGAAGCTCCTTCATAAAGGTCTCGACCGCGAGCGAGCTTGCGATCTGCCCGCCCTCCGCGCCGCCCATGCCGTCGCAGACGACGGCAGCAACGCTCTTTCCGATGGTCTCGACGGCAAAGGTATCCTGATTTTCATGCCGGCGCAGTCCTACGTCGGTCTTTCCAAGGGCGTTCATTGTGCGATACCTTCTCTTTCTTTCATTTCCTTGCGCCGCAGCTGTCCGCAGCTGGCGTCAATGTCTCCGCCGAGGCTGCGGCGAACGGTCGCCGTCAGGCCGTGGGACTCGAGGCGCTTCTGGAATGCGGCAACGCGCCGGCTGGGCTTGAACTCGCTCTCGACCACGTCGTTGAGGGGGATCAGGTTCACATGCCCCGGCATGCCGCGGATCTTCTGCGCCAGCAGATCCGCCTGCCAGTCGTGGTCGTTCACGCCGTCGATCATCGCGTATTCAAACGAGATGCGGCGGCCGGTTTTCTTAAAATAACGGTGGCAGGCCGCAAAAAGCTCGGAAACGTCGTAGGCCTTGTTCACCGGCATGATGCGGCTGCGCGTCTCGCTGTCGGGCGCATGGAGCGAAACGGAGAGCGTGAGCTGCAAATTGTCCTGCGCGAGCGCGTCAATGCCCGGCACCACGCCGCAGGTGGAGAGCGAGATGTGCCGCATCCCGATGTTCATGCCGTCGGGATGGTTGATAAGCTCCAGAAAGCGCAGCACGTTCGCCCGGTTGTCGAGCGGCTCGCCGATGCCCATGAGCACGATGTTGGAGATCTCCTTCCCGGAATCGAGCTGCGTAAAGAGAACCTGATCGAGCATTTCAGACGGCTTTAGGTCGCGCACCTTGCCTGCAAGCATTGAGGCGCAGAACTTGCAGCCCATGCGGCAGCCGACCTGCGAGGAAATGCAGACCGTGTTGCCGTGGTGATAGGACATGAGCACCGTTTCGATGCAGTTGCCGTCGGAAAGCTCCCAGAGGTATTTGATCGTCCCGTCGAGCTTCGATACCTGCTTGCGCGCGACCGTCGGCACGGTGATGACATACTCCTGCGCCAGCTTTTCGCGCAGCGACTTTGGAATATTGATCATCTGGTCAAAATCCGTCACGCCGCGGTGCAGCCAGGTGAACACCTGCTTGCCGCGAAACGACGGCTCGCCCATCGCGCGCAGCGCCTCGCTGATCTCGCTGAGCGTCATCGACTTGATATCAGTCATGCTCTCTCCTCCTCATGCGGCTGAGATAAAACCCATCCGTACCGCTGCGCTGCGGCCAGAGCGTCAGATATCCCGGCGCAGCTTCCCTGTTCGGCAGGGAGAATTCCTCATAGATAAATTCCGGGTGCGAAGATAAGAACGCATCCGTCACGTTTTCATTTTCCTCGGGCAGAACGGTGCAGGTCGAATAGACCAGCACGCCGCCCGGCCTTACATAGCGCGCGCTGTTTTCCAAGATCGCGCGCTGGATCTCCGGCAGCGCCTTGAGCTCGCGCGCGTCCTTATAGCGGATGTCCGGCTTTTTGCGGATGATGCCGAGACCTGAGCAGGGTACGTCGCAGACGACCGTGTCGAAGCGGCCCGCCCATTCCTCGCGGAAAATGCGCCCGTCGGCGCAGGCAGTCTCGATGCAGGTGACGCCGAGACGCTTTGCTCCCTCGCGGATGCGCTTCAATTTGTTCTCGTGCAGGTCGCAGGAGAGGATATGCCCCTCGTTTTCCATGGCGAAGGCTGCGGCGAACGACTTGCCGCCCGGCGCGGCGCAGACGTCCAGCACGTCCTGCCCCCTTTCAAATCCCGCGGCGTAGGTCACGAGCTTTGCCGCCGCGTCCTGCACCGTAAAGCGGCCCTGATAGAAGGCCGCAAGCGTCGTGAGGTCGCCGGTGCCGGAGAGCTCATAGCAGCCCGGTACCCATGCGTGCGCGCGCGCCTCGATCCCCTCGCCGGAAAGCTCGCGCACGAGCGCCTCGCCGTCCGTTTTGAGGGGGTTTACCTGCGCGGTGATGGGAGAGGCCTCGTTGTCGATGCGCAAAAATTCCTCTGCCTCGGCGTCTCCCAATAGCGCTGTGAGCTTTTCCACCAGCCACTTCGGATGGCTGTAGGCAATGCTCAGGCGCGAGAGCGTGTCCTGCGGCAGCGCGGGCAGCTGCGCCTTGTTCTGCGCGACCTTGCGAAGAACCGCGTTCACAAGTCCGCTCGCCGCCGCGCGTCCGTTTGTGCGGCAAAGCTCCACGGATTCGCTCACCGCCGCGTGGTCGGGCACTTTGTCCAAAAATAAGATCTGATACGCGCCGATGCGCAGAATGTCGGCAAGCGGCGGCTGCAAATGGTCGAGCTTCTGCGTACAGTAAGCGCTGAGATAGTGGTCGAGCAGCAGCTCGTTCTGCATCACGCCGTAGACGATGCGGCTGCAAAGCGCCGCGTCCTGCGGCTTGAGAGTCACCCTGCCGAGCTGGGCCTTGAGCGATGCGTCCGCCCATGCGCCGCTGCGGCGGCAGGCGACGAGCACGCAGAGCGCGCATTCGCGCGCGTTGGAAGCAGTGTCCTTACGCATCGAGGACCGTCCCCGCGGCGATGCGTTTGCCGTTCAAAAAGGCGTTTGCGGCCATGCGCTTGCCGCCGTCGGGCTGCAATTCGGTGATGAGGATGCTCTTGCCGTCGCCGCAGGCGGCCTCGATCCCGCGCTTCACCGCGCGCAGCGTGCCGGGAGCGTCCTTCGTCTCGCCCAGCGGCACGGCGCGGAAAATCTTCGTGTTCGCGCCGAGGATGCTCGCCGCGGCGCAGGGCCACGGGATGAGTCCGCGGATCTGGTCGATGATCTGCGTACTGCTTCTCGTCCAGTCGATGGGCGAAAGCTCGCGAGAGAGCATGGGGGCGTAGGTCGCCTCCGCCTCGTTCTGCGGCACGCGCTGTGCCGTGCCGTTTGCGATCTCGCCGATCGCCTCGGCGATGGCGTCCGCGCCGAGCGCGGCAAGGTCGGAGAAAAGCTCCTCCGCCGTCTCGTCCGGGCGGATGGGCTGCTTTTTCACTAAGATCATGTCGCCCGTGTCGCACTCCTTGGCCATGTGCATGATCGTCACGCCTGTTTCCCTGTCGCCATTCAAGATCGCCCAGTTGATGGGCGCCGCGCCGCGATACTGCGGCAGGATGGACGCGTGCACGTTGATGCAGCCCATCGGCGGCACGGCGAGCATTTCCTCGGGCAGGATGCGCCCGTAGGCCGCGACGACCGCAAGATCGGGCGCAAGCGCCTTAAGATCTGCGAGCGCCGTGCCGTCGCGCATCGCTGTCGGCTGGAAAACGGGAATACTCTGTGTAAGCGCATATTCCTTTACAGGACTTGGCGTTACTTTGTTTCGGTTGCGCGGCTTGTCCGGCTGCGTGAAAACGCCGCAGACCTCGTGCCCGTCAGCGACCAGACGCTCCAAAATGCTGCGCGCAAAGTCGGGCGTGCCCATGAAGACGATCCTCATTCCTCGTCCAGCTCCTTTTCGTTCTCGCGGATGTACTTTTCCAGTTCCTCTTCGCTGAGGATCTTGCAGTGCTCGGTGTAAAGATGACCGTCAAGGTGCTCGATCTCGTGGCAGAAGCAGCGCGCCGTCAGCTCCTCGTCCTCGACCTCAAAGGTCGTGCCGAAGCGGTCCTGCGCGCGCACGCGCACCACCATCGGGCGCGTGACGATGCCGTACTTGCCCGGCACGCTCAGGCAGCCCTCAAGCCCCGTCTGCTCGCCCTCGGTCTTGATGATCTCGGGGTTGATGAGCTCGATGATCTCGCCCTGCTCGTCCTCCACGATGCAGACTCTGCGCAGGATGCCCACCTGCGGGGCGGCAAGGCCCACGCCGCCGGCCTCGGCCAGCGTGTCAGCCATGTCGTCGAGCAGCTGATGGAGGCGGGGGTTGAATTCGGTCACCGGGCGGCAGACCTTTGTCAGGCAGGGATCGCCTTTTTCTCGAATGGTACGGATAGCCATGGTTTTCATCCTCTTTTCTCTATTGTAAAGCATTGCAGTCAGCAAAAATGTCGAGACCGCGGTTTTCTTTTCTTGCGGAAAAGGCGAGCAGATATTCGCTCACCGTGCGCCGCAGCGCACTGTCGCTCCGCCCACTGAGGTAGACGCAGTAGCGATAACGTTCGTTCACCTTCACGACCGGCGCGCCCGCCGGGCCGAGGACCTCAGTCTCGAGCGCGCGCAGCGGTTCTCTTTCGCTCGCGGCACGCAGCGCGTCGCGCAGCGCACAGGCGGCGGCGATGACGCGCATCTCGTCCCTTCCCGAAACCGTCAGCGTGAAGAGATCGGCAAAGGGCGGATAGCGCCGCAGGCGGCGCAGACGCAGCTCGTTTTGGTAAAAGGCTTCATAATCCTGCTTCGCCGCGGCCTGAATGACCTCGCTTTCGGGGTGGTAGGTCTGGATGACGGCGCGCCCCGCGCGCTCGCCCCGTCCGGCCCTGCCCACGACCTGCGCGAGCAGGCTGTAGGTCCGCTCGGCGGCGTGATAGTTCTGGACATAGAGCGAAAGATCTGCGTCCAGCACGCCCACAAGCGTCACGTTCTCAAAATCCAGCCCCTTGGCGACCATCTGCGTGCCAAGGAGGATGGGAATGCGCCGCTCCGTGAACTGCCGCAGCAGCGCCTCGTGCCCATGCGAGGCGGAAACGGTGTCCGCGTCCATGCGCAGGACCTCGGTGTTCGGAAAGAGCGTCTTGAGCTCGCGCTCAACCTTCTGCGTGCCCGAGCCGACGCGCTTGAGCAGTCCGCCGCACGCTCTGCATCGTTCCATCACGGGTTCGGAATGGCCGCAGTAGTGGCACATCAGCCGCTCGTTTGCCGAGTGATAGGTCATCGGCACGCTGCATCGAGGACACTCGGGCACATAACCGCACTCGCCGCACAGCAGCATCCGCGCGCTGCCGCGCCGGTTGAGGAAGAGAATACTCTGCTCCCCGCGCGCGATGTTTTTTTGCAGCTCTGATCGCAGTGCGCTGCCGATGGATGTGTCGTTCCCCTGCCGCAGCTCGTCCTTCATGTCGGCAACGAGCACCTCCGGCAGCGGAAGATCGTTGAATCTCCTGTGAAGGGAAAATACTTGATAGCGCCCGCGTTTGGCGTAATACGCGGTCTCCACCGTCGGCGTAGCCGAGCCGAGCAGCACGAGCGCGTCGCGCTGGGCGCAGCGGAACTGCGCAATGTCGCGCGCATGATAGCGCGGCGGATTTTCCGACTGGTAGCTTGTCTCCTGCTCCTCGTCGAGAATGATGAGGCCGAGGTTTGGC
>OCQZ01000599.1_pt1 | contig 10927 bp, 8 predicted proteins | sample 1538921 | NCBI WGS metagenome assembly OCQZ01 (sample SAMN03418269, study PRJEB22391) | human gut metagenome | biome: human-gut; feature: organic feature; material: feces | host: Homo sapiens | place: Tanzania | collected 2013-01 | reverse complement strand
GGCAGCGACGGTCTTGAAACCGGTCATGTACTTGCCGGCACCCTCGGAAACGCCCAGGATCACGGGGCTCTTCATTTCCTCGCAGGCGGTCAGGACAGACTTGGTCCACTCCAGATTGTTGATGTTGAACTGAGGCACACCATAGTGGCCATCACGGGCTTTGATCAGCATTTCGGTTGCATTTACCAACATTATTCATTACCTCCACAAAATCATTGGGGCCTTGCTCGTTTCGTGCCTGCTTTGTGCACGTTTTAACGAACTTACAGGGTTAGTATACCCCAAACAGCGCCTAAAATCAATCCAAACGGGCTTTTTTCCTGCAACAATGCGGTAGAAGGATCCCTGCGGGGAAGGAGACTTTTCGTCAGAGAGGGCCAACATAGAACAAAAAACAACAATATTCCATAAAAACTGCAACATGCAGCTGTGCGGCGGGAAAGCCATGAAAGGACGGATTTTCAACATAGATCCACATTCGTCAAAATGATATTGGAAGATCTGGCAAAACCGGACAGAATGCAGTTCAAAAAATTGTCATATTTCCGACTTGTATTTTACAAACTGTACGCAAGAAAAACAAACAGGTCGAACCTGAATGTGGAAAACACGGTGGAAAGTGTGGAATTCCACCCGTAAAACGGGCTTTAAAACAGGACTTTTGAACTTTCTCCACCGGGTTTTCAACATGTGGAAAAAATGATCGGCCCTTTACGGATTGTATACCACATTTTTGTGGAAAACTTTTCGCATCGGCAAAACAGAGGACGCGTGTGCAGCAGCCGGGTGAAGATGCACCTGTGCGGCAAAACATTTCTGCAAAAAGGAGCGCGGCCTGCAAAAGCGGAAAATGCGACAGACCGTGAACAGGGTGTGAAAACTTTTGCCGGACGAGGACAAAAAATGATGATTTGCTGGCAAACAAAGGCGGCATATGTTATACTTCGAAATGAGTTATCATATGGAAACGCTATGGGTGCGCAGTGCAGGACACCGCGCACCTTTTGGAGGGTGCACACAGTACCTTCCGGTGATACAAAGAAAGGGAGAAAACACAATGGAAGAAAAGAATCAGCCGCGCCGTCCGCGCCGCAGCCCGGAGGAGAACCCGCAGAAAAACGAGAGCCTTGTTTACGGCAAAAATCCTGTGACGGAGCTGCTCAAGAGCGGCTCCGGCGTGGATACCGTGCTCATTGCCGAGGGTCTGGCTCCGGCAGTGGCGGCTTACTATACGGCGCTGGCCAAGGAGGCGGGTGCCACGGTCAAGCGGGTGCATCCCAACAAGCTGCGCCTGATGACCGGCACTGAGAGCCATCAGGGTGTGGCTGCATTTGCCAGCGAGATCGAGTATGTGACGGTGGATGACCTGATGGCAGCAGCCAAGGCCAAGGGCGAGGCACCTTTTCTGGTGCTGAGCGATGGCATTGAGGACCCGCACAATCTGGGTGCAGTGATGCGCAGCGCCCTGCTGTGCGGTGCCCACGGGATCGTGATCCCCAAGCGCGGCGGTGCATCGGTGACGCCCACCGTTATCAAGTCCAGCGCGGGCGCAGCAGAGCGTCTGCCGGTGGCCCGTGTGGCCAACATCGGCGAGACCATCCGCCGCCTGAAGGATCAGGGCGTGTTCGTCTACTGCGCGGATATGGACGGCGTGTCCCTGCGCAAAAACAACCTCACCGGCCCCATCGCACTGGTGCTGGGCAGTGAGGGCAGCGGCGTTTCCCAGCTGGTCAAGAAGCTGTGCGACGGTGTGGTGCGTCTGGATATGGCGGCATCCGGCACCGGTGTGGACAGCTACAATGTGTCGGTGGCTGCGGGCATCATCCTGTACGAGATCCAGTCCCAGCGCGCAGCACAGCAGGCATAAACCGGTACAAAGGCCGGAACCTCAACGATATTTACAGGAGGGACAAGAATGCCGAAGGATAAAAATAACAATCAGGCAATGACCGAGGATGAAAAGTTCCGCTCTTTTTTCAGCACCACGGCGGTGAACATCCCGGAAGAAATGACCCGGCGGGATGAGGAACTGCCGGAGGAAAAGCCGCAGAAGCGGTTTGGCCTGTTTGCCCGCGGCAAGGCAAATCAGGAGGAAGCCCCGGCAGCAGAGCCGCAGGAAATGCCCACCGGTGAGGTGGTGCTGGGCGGGGATGCCCAGCCGGAGCAGGAAGCAGATCTGGAACTGATGCTGAAGCCTGCGGCAGACCCGGAGCAGGAGCTGGCCCCGTGGCCCCTTCTGGAGACGGAAGCGGAGGATGCAGAGCCGCTCAAGGTTGATCTCCCGGCCCCGGCTCCTGCAAAGAAACCGGAGCCGCCCAGACAGAGCACAGCCCCGGTGGCAGAGCCTGCCGGGCAGCGCGGTGCGGCAAAACCCTCCCGCAACCCCAAGAATGCACCGGAGGTGCTGCTGCCGCAGGAGGAACAGGAGCAGCAGGAAATGGCTCAGCTCAAGGCCATGATCAATGGCCTGAGCGAGAAAAAGCCCGCTCCCGGCGCAGCCGCGCCGACCCGGACGGCACAGGCAGAGGAAACCGCCCCGGCAGCGCAGCCGGAAACTGCCCCTGAAAGTAAAAAAGAAGAGCGCGGCACGCCGCTGCCCGCTGCCGTGTTTGCGTCGGTGAAGGAAGCGGATGCCGACCTGCAGCCGAAGGGAAAAACGAGACCGGAACGCAAAAAGCCGGTGATCGATTTCTTTGGCCGTGCAGAGGACGAAGAAAAGCCGCAGGCACCTTCGGCCCCGGCAGATGCGCCTGCCGCAAAAGAGGATACCATGAGCCTGCCGCTGCTTCCGCTGGACGGCGAAGCCCCGGCGGCAGAGCCGCAGGCAAAGGCAGAGGCAGCGTCTCAGCCGGAACAGAAGCCGGAAGCTGAAGAACCTGCGCCGCTGGCGGAGGAGCCGGAGAGCGAGCCGCAGGGCCCAGAGGCGACAGCTGACAAGCTGCACCGCATGAGCGCCGAGCTGACGCTGCGCTGCGTACTGGGCGGCATTCTGGCCGTGGTGCTGCTGCACTTTGGTCTGGTGTCGGATGGGCTGCTGCCCGCGATGGCCGCGCTGGACCCGGATGCAGCTCCGGCAGCATTCTACGGCGCAAACCTGCTGCTGCTGGCAGCAAGCCTGTGCGTGGGGTTCCCGGTCCTGCGGGACGGCCTGACCGGCCTGCGCGGGCGTCCCTCGGCCGATACGATGCCAGCTTTGGCTGCAGCGGCGGCGCTGCTGCAGGCCGTGACGGCAATGCTGAACGCCAATGTCTACCGCGGCACCACGGGCATTTCGCTGCTCAGCGGCATGGCGGCGCTGGGCCTGTTCCTTGCCCTGCTGGGCAGCCGGGTGATGCTGGCAGCGGTCAAGGGCGGGTATGAACTGGTGACCAATGGCGTGGAGCATCAGGGTGCTTTCCGTGCCAAGGATAAGGACCTGCTGCGTGCGCTGGCACGGGATCTGGAACAGAAGGATCCATGGGTGCTGCTGAGCCGCCCGATGCAGGATGCCGAAGGCTTTGTGGAGCAGAGCCTGTGCGAGCGTGCCAGCGAGCGCCGTGCCCGCAAGGTCTCGTACATTCTGCTGGGCGTTGCCCTGCTCAGCGGTGTGCTGTTCCTGCTGGCGGGAGCCGGGTGGAACAAGGCCACTGCAGCCATGGCCGCAGTGCTGTGCATGGGCGCACCGCTGTCTTCCACCCTCATCGCGGGCATTGCATCGCTGCGGCTGCAGCGCGCTGCTGCGGCCGTGGGTGCGGTGGTGCCCGGCTGGCAGGCCATTGAGCAGCTGGGCGGCATCGATACGCTGCAGATCGACGCCGACGATCTGTTCACCACCGACAGCGCACAGCTGGAGGACATCCGTATCTTCAAGGGCGGCCGCATCGACCGTGCGATCCTGTATGCGGCCAGCGTGCTCAACGAGACCCACGGTGCCCTGCGGGGCCTGTTCCGTCAGATCATCGAGGACCGCACCGATATCCTGTTCCCGGTCAAGGATCTGGAACAGCATCGGGGACTGGGCTTCTCGGGCTGGTGCGATAATAACCGCATCCTCATCGGCACCCGCCGCTATCTGGAGAAGGAGGGCGTCTCGCTGCCGGATGAAGAGTACGAGGCGCAGCACTCCAAAAACGGGGAACTGCAGATCCTGTATCTGGCAGTCTCCGGCAATCTGCACGCAATGTTCGTGCTGAAGTATGTGGGCGGGCGCAATGTGGCCCGGGGCCTTGCTGTGCTGCAGAAGGAAAATATCCGGCTGATGGTCACCTGTCAGGACCCCAGCCTGACCGCAAAGCATATCACCGAGGTGTACCGCCTGCCGGAAGGCATGGTCACGGTGCTGGATCAGGAGCAGTGCGATGCCATCAAGGCCGCACCTGCCGACCCGGCGGACGTCTGCTGCATGATCCATCTCAAGGGCTTTGCCAGCCTGACCGGCGGCCTGCAGGCGGCAGATCAGGCCCAGAACGCTGAGAACAGTGCCACCACGGTGCAGATGGTCTCGGTGCTGTTCTCCATCATCATTGCGGCTCTGCTGACCAGCGCGGGCAGCATCTGGGAGCTGTCGGTGGCAACGGTGCTGATGTATCAGGCCGCATGGAGCGCACTGAGCATTGCAGTGTGCGCCCTGAAGCAGCACAATTAAAAGTGAGAATTATTCTTAAAATAAATAGGAATTATTCTTGATTTTGTGCGGAGAATATGGTATACTCTGTTCAGAACCTGAGCCGCAGGCGGAAAAATTTCCGCCGGGCTGAATGATAGAGCCGGGATCGGTCGATCCTGACAGAAGATCCGTTTTTGAAAGGAGAGCACCATGGAACTGAAGGGCACCAAAACCGAGAAAAACCTGATGGAAGCATTTGCCGGCGAGAGCCAGGCACGCAATAAGTACAGCTTCTTTGCCAGCATGGCCAAAAAGGAAGGCTACGAGCAGCTGGCCGCGATCTTTGAAGAGACCGCCGGCAACGAGAAGGAACACGCAAAGATCTGGTTCAAGCTGCTGTGCGGCGGCGCGATCCCCGATACCCTGACCTGTCTGGACATGGCCGCAGGCGGCGAGCACGACGAGTGGACGGAAATGTACCCCCGTATGGCCAGAGAGGCCAAAGAAGAGGGCTTCCCCCAGATCGCAGCCCTGTTCACCATGGTGGCACAGATCGAGAAGGAGCACGAGGAGCGCTACCGCGCTTTGGCCGACAACCTGAAGAACAGCAAGGTGTTTGCCCGCGAGGAACAGCAGGTGTGGCAGTGCCGGAACTGCGGATATACCTATATCGGCAAGTCCGCACCGCTCAAGTGCCCGGTGTGCGCACATCCCCAGAGCTACTTTGAGCTGAAAAAGATCAACTACTGATAAAAACAGGCAGACGCCGCCGTATCCGCTCCCGGGTACGGCGGCGTTTTGTACAAAATTGAAAACCGGATTTTAGCACTCCCCACAAAATGCGGCCCTGCGGCGCGGCAGAACAGCCCAAAAACTTGACCATGTTTTGCTCTGCGTGTAAAATAATACGAAGATAAGAGTATTTGAACGTTTCCGGAAACAGGCAGGGAGGGCAAAGCCCATGAAGCAAAGATTCAAGACCGGCATTGGCGCATTCGTGCTGTGTGTGGCGCTGCTTTTGGCAGGAGCTTTGCCGGTCTGTGCGGTCGAGGCCCATCCGGTCCCGGACAGCGGTATGACGCTGGACACCTCGGAGCTGCTGCTGGAGCTGACCAGCGAGGACCCCGCCCCGGTGGCCTATCTGACGGTGCAGGCACCCAACGATTACTTTTTCCTGATCTGGACATCCAGTGCACCTTCGGTGGCGTCGGTGGACGGCACCGGCAAGGTGACCGGTCATTCCGAGGGCACGGCCTCCATCACGGCCTGCAACGAGCGGGGCGAAAAAACGGCCTGCACTGTGACCGTGCGCAAAAGCACAGTGGCCCGCCCGGTGCTGAACACCACCGAACTGGCTCTGACCATTACGGAGCAGGAGCCTGCGCCTTCGGCTCAGCTGAAGCTGGAACAGAACGACAGAGGGTTCATCTATGTGCGGCAGTGGGTGAGCAGCAGCCCTTCCGTGGCACAGGTGAGCAGCAGCGGAACCGTGACAGGCCAAAGCTCCGGCAGAGCCGTCATCAGCGCACTGACGACAGCCGGGCAGGTGCTGCGCTGCACGGTGACAGTCACCTCTGAAATAGGCCGTGTGAGGATCAGCAAAAACGCCATGCTGCTGCAGGCAGTGGGGGCCAGCCAGAAGCTGACCGCACAGGCTGCAGGCGGCAAAAACACGGCAATGACATGGCTCAGCAGCAACCCGGATGTGGCACAGGTGAGCACAGACGGCACAGTGACCGCTGTGGGCGATGGTGAGACCGTGATCCTTGCAGTCTCGCCGGAGGGCCGTGCCGATGCCTGCTACGTGGCGGTGGGAACGGCGGCGTGGCGCTACCGCTCCGAGGAGGAGCTGGCCGAGGTGCTGACCGTCTCCGGACAGCTGCCGTATTCGGATGGAAAATGAAAAGGGGAGCGTTCTGTGCAGCAGGACGCTCCCTTTTTTCAGGCTCCACCGGGCAGAAAGATCATCGTTCCCCGGGCAGACCACGCCATCCGCTGGGCCATGCAGCCGGGCGCACCGGCCAGCAGAAACAGGGCCAGTGCGGCGAGCAGCAGCACCCATCCAAGGCCGCTGTGCGGCCTGCCGGAAAAAGGATCCCCTTTTTTGTGTCTCATCCCGCTGCCCCCTTTTTGCTGTGCTGAGCCATCCTATGCGCCGCAGGCACCGATTGTGCAACCGGCCCGGCTGTGGTACAATAAAACCTTAAGAGATACATTGTACAGGGAGAACGATCTTTATGCTTACCATCACACTGCTGGGCACCGCTGCTACCATGCCGCTGCCGGACCGGGCGCTTTCGGCTGCGTTTGCAGCCTGCGGCGGGCACGGCCTGCTCTGGGACTGCGGCGAGGGAACTCAGGCAGCGGCACACCGGGCAGGCGTGAACCTGATGCGGGCAGATGCCATCTGCCTGACCCACTACCATGGCGACCACATCTTTGGTCTGCCGGGCCTTTTGCAGACGCTGGGGGCGCAGGGCCGCACAAGGCCGCTTGCCCTGCTGGGTCCGGAGGGCCTGCCGGATATCTGGGCGGCTGTGCGGGCACTGACCGGCCCGCTGCCCTATCCGGTGAAGCCGCAGGTGCTTATGCCGGGCCAGCCGCTGGCGCTGGATGCGCTGAGCGAGGGCTGGCCTGCCGGTGCGCGGCTGGTGCCGTTTGCCACAAAGCACCGGGTAAAAAGCCTTGGCTACCGGCTGGAGCTGCCCCGTGCGGGCAAATTTTCGCCGGAGCAGGCCCGGGCGCTGGGGGTGCCGGTGCAGCAATGGAAGCTGCTGCAGAAGGGGCAGAGCGTTGCCGTGGAGGGCAGAACGGTGCGGCCTGCGCAGGTGCTGGGCGCACCGCGCAGAGGGCTGAGCGTGGTGTTCTCCGGCGATACCGCTGCCTGTCCGGGCCTTTTGCAGGCGGCACAGGATGCAGACCTGCTGCTCTGCGACGCCACCTATGCGCTGCCGGAGCAGGAAGCGCAGGCCCGGCAGTGGGGTCACAGCACCTTTGGACAGAGCGCGGCCCTTGCTGCACAGGCGGGCGCAAAACGGCTGTGGCTGACCCATTACTCCCCCATGATCACCGACCCGGAGGAGTATGCCGAACAGGCACAGGGCATCTTTCCGGCGGCAGAATGCGGCTTTGACGGCAAAAGCATCACCCTGCAGTACGAGGAGGTGCAGCCATGACCATCCGGATGGACGAGGGCGCGGCGGAGCTGCTGGACACCCTGCACAGGGCGGGCTATGCGGCCTACGTGGTGGGCGGCTGCGTGCGGGACAGCCTGCTGGGCCTTACTCCCCATGACTGGGACCTTTGCACCAGCGCCCTGCCGCAGCAGGGAATGGAGCTGTTCGGCGAAGAAAAATGCATCCCCACCGGCCTGCAGCACGGCACCGTGACCGTAAAGCAGGGCGGTGGGCTGTACGAGATCACCACCTTCCGCACCGAGGGGGCCTACACCGATGGCCGCCACCCGGACGAGGTGCATTTTGTACCGGATGTGCGGGAGGATCTGGCCCGGCGGGATTTTACCATCAACGCCATGGCCTACAATGAAAAAGAGGGCCTTGTGGACCCCTTTGGCGGGCAGGCCGATCTGCAGAGCGGCATCCTGCGTGCTGTGGGCGTGCCGCACCAGCGGTTCACCGAGGACGCGCTGCGCATCCTGCGGCTGTACCGGTTCGCAGCCCGGTTCGGCTTTGCCATCGACCCGCCCACGGCGCAGGCGGCACAGGAGCTGTGCGCCCATCTGGACTGTGTATCGGTGGAGCGCATCGAGGAAGAGCTTGCAAAGCTGCTGAGCACACCCGCCCCTGCGGCATATCTTGATGAAAAAATACTCGGTGTTGTTTTGCCGGAGCTTTCACCGGAGGCACTGGCGGCGGCAAAGCCGGTGGTGGATGCCTGCCCGGCGGGGGAGCAGGCCCTGCCCGTCCGTCTGGCGGCGCTGCTGCTGAGCCTTGGCGAGGACGGCACCCGCCGCACCCTCAGGCGTCTGCGCTGCTCCAATGCCTGTATTGAGGAAACGGCGGTTTTGGTGCGGGAAGTGGTGTCGGGGGTGGCGGGCTTCCCGGACCTTACCATCTGCACCCGCAAATTGCTGGGCCAATATGGCCTGAAAACGGTGCAGCGGCTGGCGGCACTGGGCACAGCCCTGCAGCCGGAACGCGCAGCGGAGTTTGCTGCACTTTCCCAATTGGCCGCGCAGATGGACGCTGACGGCGTATGCTGCCGCGTCAGCCAGCTGGCTGTGAATGGCCGCGACCTGATGGCGGCAGGCGTCCCGGCGGGGCCGGGCATCCGCAAAATGCTGGAAGCGCTGCTGGATGGTGTGATCCGGGAAGAATACCCCAACGAGCGGCAAGCCCTGCTGGCTGCAGTGCAGCAGCTTGCTGCGTCTTGACAAGCGCTTTTTTCAGAGTTACTATTATACTACTGTTTTAGTGTGTTGAATGCACCAAAGGAGAACTTATGACCACACAGACCCCTGATTCAAAGCCGCGTGCCCTCATTGCCATGAGCGGCGGCGTGGACAGCTCGGTGGCGGCATGGCTCATGCAGCAGGCAGGCTATGACTGCACCGGCATCACCATGCGGCTCACCCGCAACGAAACGCTGGGTCAGTCCGGCTTTCACACCTGCTGCTCGGAAAAGGACATCGAGGACGCGGCAGAGGTGGCGTATGCCATGGATATCCCGTACGAGGTGTTGGATTTTACGGCGGACTTCCGGGAGCAGATCATTGAAAAATTCGTCCGCGTGTATGAGGCGGGCGGCACGCCGAACCCCTGCATCGACTGCAATAAATATATGAAGTTCCGCCATCTGCTGGACTGGGCCCGGGCACACGGCATGGAGTATGTGGTCACGGGCCACTATGCCCGGGTGGAGCAGGACGAGGCCACCGGCCGTTTCCTGCTCAAAAAGGGGCTGGACGAGGGCAAGGACCAGAGCTACGTGCTCTACAACCTTACCCAGGAGCAGCTGGCGCATATCCGCCTGCCGCTGGGCGGCCTGCACAAGACCGAGGTGCGCGAGATCGCGGAGCAGCACAAATTTGTCAATGCCCACAAGCACGACAGTCAGGACATCTGCTTTGTGCCGGATGGCGACTATGCCCGCTTTATGGAGGACTTCACCGGCAAACACTACCCGGCAGGCGATTTTCTGGACGAGAGCGGCAGGGTGGTGGGCACCCACAACGGCGCGGTGCGGTACACCATCGGCCAGCGCAAGGGGCTGGGCCTTGCCATGGGGGCACCTGTGTACGTCTGCGGCAAGGACATGCAGGCAAACACCGTCACGGTGGGCCCGGAGGAGATGCTGTTCGACCGCATCGTGTATGCGGACGAGGTGAACTGGATCGCCATTCCGGAGCTGACCGGGCCGCTGCGGGTCACAGCCCGCACCCGGTATCATCAGGTGGAGCAGGCCGCCACCGTCTACCCGGCGGAGTGCGGCTTCCGGCTGGAATTTGACCAGCCCCAGCGCGCCCCTACGCCCGGTCAGGCCGTGGTGCTGTATCAGGGCGACACGGTGCTGGGCGGCGGCACCATTACGAGAGGGGAAAAGTAACAAGGAGAACAAAATGCAAAATCAGTATTCCCGCACGCAGCTGCTGCTGGGCGCGGAAGCCATGGAAAAACTGCACAATTCCCGCGTGGCGGTGTTCGGCATCGGCGGCGTGGGCGGCTACACGGTGGAAGCGCTGGCGCGCAGCGGTGTGGGGGCACTGGATCTGATCGATGACGATAAGGTCTGCCTGACCAACCTCAACCGCCAGATCATCGCCACCCGCAGCACGGTAGGGCAATATAAGGTAGATGTGGCTGCACAGCGCATCCACGACATTGACCCGGACATCAAGGTGACCACCCACCGGTGCTTCTTTGGCCCGGAAACACAGGACCAGTTCGACTTTACCCAGTACGACTATGTGGTGGACGCCATCGACACCGTTACCGGCAAGCTGGCGCTGGTGATGAAGTGCAAGGAGGCGGGCACCCCCATCATCTGCTCCATGGGCGCAGGCAACAAGATGGACCCCACCCGCTTTGAGGTGACCGATATCTACAAGACCTCGGTCTGCCCGCTTGCCAAAGTGATGCGGATCGAGTGCCGCAAGCGCAAGATCAAGCACCTGAAGGTGGTCTACTCCAAGGAGCCTGCCATGACCCCCATCGAGGATGACTCCATCAGCTGCAAGTATCACTGCATCTGCCCTCCGGGCACCCAGCGCAAGTGCACCCAGCGCCGCTCGGTGCCGGGCTCCAATGCCTTTGTACCCTCGGTGGCCGGCCTGATCATCGGCGGCGAGGTGGTAAAAGACCTTGTGGGCTTTGTGCCGATGAA
>OCQZ01000596.1_pt1 | contig 10943 bp, 9 predicted proteins | sample 1538921 | NCBI WGS metagenome assembly OCQZ01 (sample SAMN03418269, study PRJEB22391) | human gut metagenome | biome: human-gut; feature: organic feature; material: feces | host: Homo sapiens | place: Tanzania | collected 2013-01 | reverse complement strand
CAGGCTGTGGCCGCAAAGCTCGAGGGCAAGACTGTGGTCATCAAGGCCAAGGGCGGCGCATCCGGCCGTCTGCACGGCAAAGTCACCGGCAAGGAAGTTGCCGATGCTCTGGCTGTGCTGGCAGGTGCTCCCATCGATAAGAAGAAGATCGAGCTGGAGACCAAGGACATCAAGGACGCAGGTGTGTTCAACGGCAAGGTCCGCCTGCACGTTGGTGTGGTTGCTTCCTTCAAGATCCAGGTGGAAGTGGAACAGGCCTGATTTTTCTGCCATCTGCGCCCCCTCACAGCAGGGGGCGCTTTTTGGCTTTTCAGCAAAAACGCAAAAGGATAAATGACCATGCCGAATGAACGACGTTATTCCAATGAACTGAATCTGGAAAGTGTGGGCATCAACCTGCCCTATAACATGCAGGCAGAGCAGAGCGTGCTGGGCGCGGTGCTGCTCAAACCCGAGACCCTGACCGATCTGGTGGAGATCATCCGGCCGGAGATGTTCTATACCCGGCAGAACGCGCAGATCTATTCGGAGATGCTGCGGCTGTTCACCGCCGACCAGACCATCGACTTTGTTACCCTGCTGGACGCGGTGATCTCGGACGGCGTGTTCCCCAGTGCCGATGAAGCAAAGGTCTACCTGACCGGCCTTGCCGAGACGGTGCCCAGCATCTCCAATGTGAAGGCCTACGCCCAGATCGTGCAGGAAAAGTATCTGGTGCGCCAGCTGATGGGGGTGGCAAAGGACATCCTGCAGGATGCCGGAGATGAGCCGGACGCCGACCTGCTACTGGAAAACGCGGAACAGCGTATTTATGAGATCCGCTCCGGCCGCGATTCCAGCGCACTGACGCCGCTTTCCTCCAGCATGGTGGAGACCCTGACCAACCTGCAGAAGATCAGCGGCCCGGATGCGGACAAGTACAAGGGCATCCCCACCGGGTTCCGTCTGCTGGATACGGTGCTCACCGGCCTTGGCCGCGGCGACCTCATCATCCTTGCTGCCCGCCCCGGTATGGGCAAGACCAGCTTTGCGCTGAATATCGCCACCCGCGTGGCCATGCAGCAAAAGGTCCCGGTGGCGATCTTCAGTCTGGAAATGACCAAGGAACAGCTGACCAACCGCATCCTTTCCGCCGAGGCCGGCATCGACAGTCAGGCCTTCCGCACCGGTGCTCTGCGTGCCGAGGACTGGGAGTATCTGGCCCTTGCCACCGAAAAGCTGCACGATGCACCCATCTATATGGACGATACCTCCGGCATCACCATCACCGAGATGAAGGCGAAGATCCGCCGGGTCAATCAGGACCCCACCCGCCCCAATGTGGGCCTGATCGTCATCGACTACCTGCAGCTGATGACCACCGGCCAGCGCAGCGAGAACCGCGTGCAGGAGATCAGCTCCATTACCCGAAACCTCAAGATCATGGCGAAGGAAATGAATGTGCCCATCATCGCGCTTTCCCAGCTGTCCCGTGCGGTGGAAAAACAGGGCAACAACTCCAGCCACCGGCCCCAGCTTTCCGACCTGCGCGACTCCGGTTCCATCGAGCAGGATGCCGACTGCGTTCTGTTCCTGTACCGCGATTCCTACTATGCCAGCCAGAACCCGGACGGCGCTGAGGTGGACGCCGACACCGCCGAGTGCATCGTGGCAAAGAACCGTCACGGCGAGACCAGCACGGTGCCGCTGGGCTGGGATGGTGCCCACACCCGCTTTATGGATGTGGACTTCAAACGCTGATGGAAAACGAAATGATTCTTGCCTGTGTGCGGGAATACTGTCTGCGGGAAGCACTGCTGACCCCGGGTGCTCCGCTGCATGAGCTGCATTTGGCGGCGGCAGTGTCCGGCGGGGCAGACAGCATGGCACTGCTGCGCATCCTGCTGGCCCTGCAGCCAGAGTTTGAGTTTGAGCTTTCGGCCTGCCATGTGAACCATGGCCTGCGGGGTGAGAGTGCCCACCGGGACGAAGCCTTTGTGCGGGCTGAATGCGCCCGTCTGGGTGTGCCGCTGCGGGTGTTCCATGCGGAAGAGCTTGGTTCTGTGCCGGAACATGCCGGGGAGGACTGGGCCCGCCGCCTGCGCTATGCCTGCTTTGCGCGTTTGTGCAGGGAGGGGATAGACGCCGTTGCAACAGCCCATACTGCAAATGATCAGGCTGAGACCCTGCTGCTGCGTCTGGCCCGGGGCACAGGGCTGCACGGCGCAGCAGGCATCCGGCCCAGACGCGGGCCTTATCTGCGGCCTCTGCTGCCCCTTACCCGGCAGGATACCGAAAGCTTCTGCCGTGCAGCCGGGCAGCGCTGGGTGACGGACGAGACGAACGAGACCGATGCCTATGCCCGCAACCGGGTGCGCCGTGCGGCGCTGCCTGCACTGCAGAGCACCAACGGCGCAGCGGTGGAAAACCTTGCCCGCTTCTGCGAAAAAGCGGCCCGTGCAGACGCCTATTTTGCCCGAAAAGCGCAGGAACTGCTTTCCGCTGCGCGTCTGGATGCGGCACAGGCTGCCATCAAAAGTCCGGAAGCCTGCAGGGTGTGGCGGCTGGGCCCGCTTTCCGCTGCGGATGCGCCTGTTCTGGAAGCGGCCATGCATTCGCTGACGGCCCCCGTGCGGGACGCAGAGGAAAAATATGTGCAGCTGCTGTGCGCCCTTGTGCGGCGCGGCAGCGGCGCGGTGCAGCTGACCGGCCGGGTGCGCTTTTGTGCCGGGAAGGGCTTTCTCTGGCAGGAAGAGGTGCCGGAGCTGCCGCAGCGGCAAACCGCGCCGCTGCCCGAAAGCTGGCCTTTTGTGCCGGAAAAACAGGCAGAATACGGCTTTGCAGGCGGCTGGAAGGTGACTGCAGAGCTTTTTACGGCTGATTTTGAAGAAAAAATACAAGTCGTTCATAAAAAAGACTTAAAAAATCAGGCGGATTATGCTAGAATAACTACGTTGTATGCTGGTCTTGTTCTGCGCACCCGCCAGCCGGGGGATGTCTACCGCCCGGCGGGGCGAAGTGTGCACAACCGGCTGCGCAAGTGGATGAACGAAGCGGGCATCCCCGCGCAGATGCGCGACCAGCTGCCGCTGCTGGCGGCGGGCAGCGAGGTGCTCTGGGTCTGCGGTGCAGGCTTTGCAGAGGGCCTTGCCCCGGACGAGGGCACTGCACAGGTGCTGCAGATGGAAATGGAACATAGGGAGGAACTATCATGAGCATGCATGATGATATCAAGACCGTTCTGGTCAGTGAAGAAGAGCTGAAGGCAAAGGTGGCTGAGCTGGGTGCACAGATCAGCAGGGATTACGAGGGCAAAAACCTTGTTCTGGTGTCCATCCTCAAGGGTTCGGTGGTGTTTATGGCCGACCTGATGCGTGCGGTGAGCATTCCGTGCAGCATCGATTTTATGGTGGTGTCCAGCTACGGCGGCAGCAACACTATTACCAGCGGCCTTGTGAAGATCATCAAGGATCTGGACGGCGATCTGTCCGGCAAGGATGTGCTGATCGTGGAGGACATTCTGGATACCGGTGTCACCCTCTCCAACCTTGTGCCCATGCTCAAGATGCGCAACCCCAACTCGGTGAAGATCTGCACCATTCTGGACAAGCCCAGCCGCCGCAAGGCCGATATCCAGCCCGACTACGAGGGCTTCCAGGTGCCGGACGAGTTCGTGGTGGGCTACGGTCTGGACTACGATGAAAAATACCGCAACCTGCCTTATGTGGGTGTGCTCAAGCCTGAAGTCTACGAGAAGTGATTTCTCACACTATAATTCATCCAAGAACTGGAGTTGATTTTTTTGCAATCCAAGAGACCCCGTTTCAATCCGCTGATCCTGGCGCTGGCGCTGGCGGCGGTGCTGATGGTCTGGTCGGTGCTGGGCGGCACCGGCTCTGCCAGCAGCTCTTCCATGGAGTATTCCACGGTGGTGCATTACTTTGAAAGCCTGCAGGTCACGCAGTTCTCGCTGGACCTGAACACCGGCGTCATCACCATGAACCTCAAGGAAGGCGGCAAAAATAACCTGCCCCTGCCGGATACCACGGCCCCGAGCACCACACAGGCCACCGGCGGCCTGCTGAGCGGGATGCTGTCCTCCTCGGACAGCACCGCATCCGCTGCGCAGAAGAACAGCGACGGCACTGTGACGGTGCGCTACAAGCTGCCCTACGCATCCATGTTCGTCAAGTATGTGGGCGACTACATTGCCGCCTATGACGAAGCAAACCCGGATGCTCCCATGGTGTACGATTATACCCCTGTCAAGGAAAGCATCCCATGGATGGAGATCCTGTTCTATCTGGCAATGCTGGGCTGCACCGGCTTTTTGCTCTTCTCCATGATGCGCGGCGGCGCTGGCGGCGGCGGGATTATGAACGTTGGCAAGGCCAAGGTGAAGGATGAGCACGAGAACAAAAAGACGGCTACCTTTGCCGATGTTGCCGGTGAGGACGAGGAAAAGGAAGAGCTGAAAGAGGTCGTGGAGTTCCTCAAGAGCCCCGAAAAGTTCAACACTCTGGGTGCCCGCATTCCCCACGGCGTTCTGCTGGTAGGCCCTCCGGGCACCGGCAAGACCCTGCTGGCCCGTGCCTGCGCCGGTGAGGCCGGGGTGCCGTTCTATTCCATTTCCGGCTCTGACTTTGTGGAAATGTACGTCGGCGTGGGTGCATCCCGCGTGCGTGACCTGTTCGATAAGGCCAAGAAGTCCATGCCCTGCATCATCTTCATTGATGAGATCGATGCTGTGGGCCGTCAGCGCGGTGCCGGTTTAGGCGGCGGCCACGATGAACGCGAGCAGACCCTGAACCAGCTGCTGGTGGAAATGGACGGCTTTGAGGCCAACGATGGCATCATCGTCATGGCGGCCACCAACCGCGCCGACATTCTGGATAAGGCTCTGCTGCGTCCGGGCCGCTTTGACCGTCAGGTCTATGTGGGCCTGCCGGACGTCAAGGGCCGTGAGGAGATCCTCAAGGTCCACACCAAAAAGAAGCCGCTGGCCCCGGATGTCTCTCTCAGGGTCATTGCACAGCGCACCGCAGGCTTTGCGGGTGCAGACCTTGAGAACCTTGTCAACGAAGCGGCCCTGCTGGCTGCACGCCGCAACCGCAAGGCCATTACCATGGAGGATATCGAGGAAGCTTCCATGAAGGTCATGGCCGGCCCCGAAAAGAAGAGCCGTGTTGTGACCCCCGAGGAAAAGAAGCTGACTGCTTACCATGAGGCAGGCCACGCGGTGGCGGGCTTCTACTGCAAGCATCATCCCCGTGTCCATGAGATCACCATCATCCCCCGCGGTCAGGCCGGCGGCTACACCATGTACCTGCCGGAAAAGGATCGCAGCTATGTGACCAAGGGCGAGATGTTCGAGGATATCGTTTCCAGTCTGGGCGGCCGCGTGGCCGAACAGCTGATTTTGGAGGATATCTCCACCGGTGCCTCCAATGATCTGCAGCAGGCTACCAACATTGCCCGTCAGATGATCACCAAGTACGGCTTCTCGGAGCGGCTCGGCCCTGTGGTGTACGGCACCTCGCAGGAGGAGACCTTCCTGGGCCGCGATCTGGGTCAGGGCAAGGGCTACAGCGAGACCACTGCTGCCGAGATCGACGGCGAGATGCGGGATATCATCGACGAAGCCTACGAGACCTGCCGCCGCACCCTGACCGAGCACATCGATCAGCTGCACGCGCTGGCAAAGGCTCTGATGGAACGCGAAAAGCTCAATGAGCAGGAGTTCAACACCATCATGGCGGGCGGCACCCTGCCCCCGCGTGAAGGGGACGAGCCGGAGCAGACCGTGCAGGCTGTACCGGCCGAGACCGCAGAGCAGGCGCAGCCTGCAGAAGCTGCAGAGCCTGCCGAACAGGCCGAAACGGCCCAGCCGCTGCTGGAGACCGCTGCACCGGAAACGCCGGATGCACAGGACCCGCAGAACTGATTTGATCCAAATGGAAAGGAGCGAGTGTCGTGGAGGAAAATTTTAACCCGGTCGCACGGACCCGCGCAAACTATTACACCCCCGGCAGCCCGGTGCAGTTCGTCTGCGTGGAGCTGCTCAAGGGGGATGTCAGCGGTGAGCACGCGGTCTGCCTGACCTTCAAGAACATTTCCAAGGTGACGTTGACTGCGCTGGAGATCCACTTCAAGTGCAAGGGCGTGGACGGTATGATCCTGTGCGAAGACCGGTTCGAATACCGCGATCTGGAAGCGAAGCCCGGCGAAATGTTTGGCATGGATGATGCCGTGTTCGTTACCTCCAAGGCGATCACCAGCGTGGATGTTTCGCTGTGCAATGTGTACAACGGCAAGCGGGTGGTGCATCTGGATGCCATCAAGCGCGTGCGCCTGCCTGCCCCCAAACGCCTGTCAGCAGAGCTGGAAAAGGCGCTGGAGGCCCGCATGAACCGCCCGGAGCTGAAGTATCAGCCTCAGGTGTTTGAAAACGGCTGGTACTGCGCCTGCGGTGCGTTCCATCCCAAGGAAGAAGATACCGTTTACTGCTCGGAGTGCGGCTGTGACCGCATCCTGCTGCAGAACGCGCTGAACACCCTGCTGCAGCCGGAACAGCCTGCCCAGACCGAGCCGGAGCTGGAAACTCCTCTGGTGCCGCAGCCGGAACAGGAAGAGCCGACCCGTATCATGGGAGCCGCTCCTGTGCAGCCGGCACAGGAGGAGCCCACCCGTATCATGGGCGCACCGCGCCGCCCGCAGCCGCAGGAGCCTGCAGCCGAGCCGACCCGTATGCTGGATGCCGGAATGCGGGAACAGTTCCCGGGCAAGGCAGCGCGTGCACAGGCAGAGGAAGGCACCCGTGTGATGCCTGCTGCCTCCCGCCGTGCACAGCCGGTGGCCCAGCAGCCGGAGCCTGATTATGAGGACGATGAGGAGTACGAGGACGAGCGCGACAGCGTGGCTGAAACGCTGATCCGCTGGGTACCGCCCATCACTGCCGTTATCTGCGCGGCTGTGGCACTGTGCGGCTTCGTGTACTATCAGTTCGTACTGTAAACACAAACAGCAGCGGAGAGGGCTGATCTGCCTTCTCCGCTTTTTGTATGTCAGAAGGGAGAACCCGACTATGCCGGAAGAAGCCTTACAGGCCGCTTTTGAGATCAAGACCGCCTGCGATGAGATCAGCCGCCGCCTGCTGCGCTGGCACTGGGAGCACAAGCCCGGCTCCAACAGTCTGGGCGCACTGCTTGACCATATTGCCCAGCGCCAGCAGGAAAGCCCGGACTACTATGACCGGATGCCGGATCTTTCCGGCAAGAACAGCTGGCAGCAGCTGGACACCACCATCTGCATGCGTGTGCTGCTGGATCCGGAAAAGGATGCGGAAAAGCCTCTGGACCTGCTGGGAAATACCAGCAGCCCGGGTGCGGCCCGCCGCGCCTGCAACACCGTGCGAACGGCCCGCAACGAAGCAGCCCACGCCACCGACCAGACCGACGCGGCGCAGGCGGCGATCCTGTTCAACGAAGCCATCGAATGTCTGGAGGATGCCTATGCGGGCACGGTCTTCCGGGAAAACGAGCTGGCCCGCTATTACCGTCAGGCAGAGGAGTTTTTGTCCCGCTGCGGGGCAAAGGAGCCTGTTGCATCCAGCCGTGCAGCGGCTGACGAAAAGCCTGCCGCCCGCAGTACATCCCGCCAGAGCACAAGGCAGAACCAGAGCGGAAGTGCCCAGAGCCGCAAAACGGGCAGCAGCCGCTCTGCCGGCAAGAAAACGGCAGCGCACAGCAATTCCGGCCGCAGCAGCTCTGCAAAGGGCCGTGGAAATACAAATTGTAAGAAGAAACGGAAAAATTCCGGCAATAAGGCGGTCATGATCGTGCTGCTGGCAGCGCTGGTGCTGGGGCTGCTGGTGCGAGCCTGGAGCATGGGAGCAGTGTGACCCGTCTGCTTTGAGAAAATGGTCGTTTTTCGCCGGGAGAAAAGGCTGTCTTTTGTGCACGGTCTATAAAAAAACAAATCGCATTCCGGGATAAACCGGAAAAAGCACATCTTGCAGGACGGGGGAAAGCGGTTTATAATAAGCATGAAAACGTTTACACACAACAATGCACCCCAAAAGAGAGAAGTACCGCGAATATGACCATCAGTGATATTGCAAAAATGGCTGGCGTGTCCAGTGCGGCCGTCAGCCGTTACCTGAACGGCGGGCCTCTGAGTGAGCAGAAGCGCGCCATCATCCGGGAGGTCGTGGAGAAGACCGGCTACCGCCCCGATACGACCGCTCAGACCCTGCGCACCGGCAAAGTGAATCAGGTCGGAGTGATCGCCCCCAGCATCGGCTCTCAGTCGGTCGGGCAGATCACCGCCGGGATCGCCAGTGAGCTGGACGCAAGAAACTATCTGCTGCTGCTGGGCAACACCGAGCTGGACGCCCAGCGGGAGCTGGGCTATCTGACTGCCATGCAGCGCAACCATGTGGCGGGCATCATCCTGCTGGGCAGCTACTATACCCCCCAGCTGGCACAGGCGCTGAAAAACTGCCGTGTGCCGGTGGTGGTCACAGGCCAGCGTTTTCCGGACGTGGCCTGCGTGTACAACGACGACCATACCGCCGTCCGGGAGCTGACCCAGCGGATGCTGGAGCATGGCCGCAGAAGGATCGTTTACATTGGCGGCACCGAACGGGACGACGCCACCGGCATCCAGCGCCGGGAAGGCGTGCAGGATGCCTTGAGGGACGCAGGGCTGGACGGCGACCAGCTGCCCCGCATCTGCTGCAATGCATTCACCGTGGAAGAGGGGCAGCGCTGTATGCAGGAGCTGCTGGCACGCTGTCCGTTTCTGGACGGTGTGGTCTGCGTGACCGATACGGTGGCCTTTGGTGCTATGCATGCGCTCAAGCTGGCAGGACGGCAGATCGGCCGGGATGTGGGCCTTGCAGGCATTGGCGACAGCTGGGCGGGCAATGTGACCGACCCGGGTCTGGCCACGGTGCGGTTTTATCAGAAGCAGGTGGGGCAGGAAGCCGCCCGGATCCTGCTGCAGATGCTGGAAGAGAAGGAACATGGTGGCCCGGTGCGTCAGGTGACGCTGGGGTATCAGGTAGTGGAGCGCGGTTCTCTGTAACCAGAGGGTAAGGATGATATGGATCGCAGATTGATTTTTCTGGATATTGACGGTACCTTGCTGCCGCCGGGGGATATGCTGATCCCGGAAAGCACGCTGGCTGCACTGAACTGCGCCAAAGCAAACGGGCACAAGCTGTTTTTGTGCACCGGCCGTAACCACCGCATGACCGAGCCGCTGCTGCGCCACAGCTGCTTTGCGGGCGCGGTGTGCAGTGCAGGCGGCTATGTGCTGTGCGATGGCAAGACTCTGGTGGATATCCCCATGGAGCCGCAGCAGGCCGAAGGCGTGCGCGCGGCGCTGGAACGTCATGGCGTGGAGTGCACGCTGGAAGCGCGGGACGCCACCTTTGGCGGTGCCAAGATGGCGCAAAGGTGGAGTTTTATCCACCAAAAGAACGGCGCACCGCTGAACAGCGAAGCAGAGCGCTGGCGCAAAGCCATGGAAGAGGGCATGTCTATCCTGCCGCTTTCCGATTACAAAGGGGAGCCGCTGTATAAGATCGTGTTCATTGCCGACCACGAAAGCGACCTTGCCGAGGCAAAGCGGCTCTATGCGGATCAGTTCGTGTTTTGCGAGAGCAAGCTGGACAACCTGACCGATGGCTTTGTGAATGGTGAGCTCATCAACAGAAAGTTTAATAAGGGCACCGGCATCAAGGCCATCTGTGACCATCTGGGCTGCACGCTGGCAGATACCATTGGCTTTGGCGACAGCGATAACGACCTGCAGATGACCGATGTGGCGGGCATCAGTGTGTGCATGGCCAATGGCTCTGAAACACTGAAAAAGCGCTGTGACCGCATTGCACCCTCGGTGTATGAGGATGGCATTGCAAAAGAGTTTAAGGCGCTTGGTCTGATCTGAACAAATACAACAAAGGCTGCGGCAGGGATAAGACCCGGGCCGCAGCCTTTTTGCTGCTGCATCGCCGGAGCAGAATAAAATGATTTTACAGGCCGGGAAAATGTGGTAGAATAAAACAAAGTGCCGGAGAGCTATCCGGAAAAAAGGGAGGAATTACAATGCGTTCCGTTCTGGAAGTATGTGTGGACAGCACCGCCAGTGCACTGGCAGCAAAGCGCGGCGGTGCCGACCGGCTGGAACTGTGTGCCGACCTCATCGTTGGCGGTACAACGCCCAGCCTGACGCTGGTGCAGCAGGTCAAGGCAGAGACCGGCCTGCCGGTGCGGGCGCTGCTGCGGCCCCGCTTTGGCGATTTCTGCTATGACAGCTATGAGCTTGCCCAGATGGAACAGCTGGCCGCAGAGCTGGTGGAAGCCGGGGCGGACGGCATCGTGACCGGTGCGCGGACCCCTTTGCCGCGCTGGAAACAGCCCGGGAGCTGGGCCTTTGCACCATCCTCACCAGCGGACAGGCGGCCAGTGCGCCGCAGGGCGCTGCACTGCTGCGGCAGCTGGCAGAGCGGGCAGGGAAGGATGTGGAAATTCTGGCAGGTGCCGGGGTCTCGGCACAGAACATCCCGACACTGGCCGCGCAGACCGGTGTCCGGGCATTCCATCTTTCCGGCAAACAGGTGCTGCAAAGCCGCATGACCTTCCGGCGCGAGGGCGTGCCCATGGGCCTGCCCGGCTTTTCGGAGTTTGAGGTGTGGCAGACCAGCGAGGAAAAAATCCGCGCTGCACGGCAGGCGCTGGATACCCTTTGAAACTGCATAAAAAAGCGCTCTCCCACGGGAAGATCCAGTGGGAGAGCGCTTTTTTATGATGATGAATTTGAAGGGTGAAGATAGCTTAGTAATGCAGCTCGTCGCCGGTCAGTGCTTCCAGCACCGGCAGCATGGCAGCGGCTTCGGCCTTGGCAGCGGGCAGGTCCATATCGCGGTAGTTGCCGCACTCCACTTCGCTGGCACCGGG
>OCQZ01000594.1_pt1 | contig 10956 bp, 10 predicted proteins | sample 1538921 | NCBI WGS metagenome assembly OCQZ01 (sample SAMN03418269, study PRJEB22391) | human gut metagenome | biome: human-gut; feature: organic feature; material: feces | host: Homo sapiens | place: Tanzania | collected 2013-01 | reverse complement strand
ATCGTACAAACAGTAAAAATGTATTACAAATAAAATTTTGATTCTGGAGAGTTGTCATGCCGTTTTTATGGTGTTTTGCCGAAGAAATGACGCCCTTGTTTTCCAATAGCGGCGCTTTTGGTGTGTAATAGTGGCACTATTGGTATGTAATAGCGGCACTATTGATGTGTAATAGTGGCACTATTGCATTGCTAAAGCGGCACTTTTGCAGCCTAAACATATATGTTTGAGCCAACGGTTTGTTGCACATTTCTGCCGTGAACGTCATAACATGCTGTGTGTGAGCGTCATGGGCTTGCACGCTCAATGCTAAAGAATTTCGCACCGAAGATTTCTTTGTGCGTTCAGCTCGCAGTATTGAGCGTTTGAAAGGCAAATATTGTGCATGTGTGTGGCTCAAATCTGCCACAAGTGGCGGTGGCTCAGTTGTATATGTCAACAAATTTGGTTAAATCCGTAGTTTTTTGAATTTTTATAATAATAATGTCATTGGTTTTTACTAACTTTGCAGTTCAAAGGATAGCTTTTGGCTTTATCCAGGCTCTATAAGAACATAAATTTTACGACAACAAAAAAATGGCTGGTACAAAAAAAATCAAGACCGCGCTTATCTCGGTTTTCCACAAGGATGGTCTCGACGAGCTTCTCAAGAAGCTGAACGAAGAAGGTGTGAAGTTTCTTTCAACAGGCGGCACTCAATCTTTCATTGAGTCACTCGGCTACGAGTGTCAGGCAGTGGAGAGCGTCACCTCTTATCCCTCAATTCTCGGCGGACGCGTAAAGACGCTCCATCCTCGCATTTTCGGTGGCATCCTCGCTCGTCGCGACAACGAAGGCGACCAGCAGCAGATGGCAGAATATGCCATCCCTGAAATCGACCTCGTAATCGTCGACCTCTATCCCTTCGAGCAGACCGTAGCAAGCGGAGCTTCAGAGGCTGACATCATCGAGAAGATCGATATAGGCGGCATCTCGCTCATCCGTGCAGGAGCCAAGAACTTCAAGGATGTGGTTATCGTGCCCAGCAAGGCAGAATACGGCGTGCTTCTCGACATCCTTAACAAGAAGGGCGCTCAGACAGACCTCGAGGACCGCAAGATGTTCGCTACTCGCGCTTTCGGCGTAAGCAGCCACTACGACACTGCCATCCACGCCTGGTTTGAGAAATAAAGAAAAAGACTGTTGCAGAAACAGATACGTTTTTAGATAAGGATAAAGAATACTGAAAATATGGGATTTTTATCATTCGTACAAGAAATTGCGATGGACCTTGGCACTGCCAACACCATCATCATCAGCGATGACAAGATCGTCGTTGACGAGCCGTCGGTAGTGGCTCTCGACCGCCGCACCGACAAGATGATTGCCGTCGGATCGAAGGCGAAGATGATGTATGAGAAGACTCATGACAACATCCGCACCATCCGCCCTCTGCGTGACGGCGTCATCGCCGACTTTACAGCCTGCGAGCAGATGATGCGCGGACTTATCAAGATGGTCCATACAGGCAGCCGTCTCTTCTCGCCGTCGCTCCGCATGGTCATCGGCGTTCCTTCAGGTTCCACCGAGGTGGAGCTGCGCGCCGTACGCGACAGCGCCGAGCACGCTGACGGTCGTGACGTCTACCTTATCTTCGAGCCTATGGCAGCAGCCATCGGCATCGGCATTGACGTGGAAGCCCCGGAGGGCAACATGATTGTCGATATAGGTGGCGGTTCTACGGAGATTGCCGTTATCTCACTTGGCGGCATCGTATCTAACAACTCCATCCGTACCGCAGGTGACGACCTCACCGCCGACATCCAGGAGTATATGTCGCGCCAGCACAACGTGAAGGTTTCGGAGCGTATGGCAGAGCGTATCAAGATACACGTAGGTTCGGCTCTTACCGAGCTGGGCGACGAGGCTCCCGAGGACTTCATCGTACACGGTCCGAACCGCATCACGGCTCTCCCGATGGAGGTGCCCGTATGCTACCAGGAGATTGCACACTGCCTGGACAAGACAGTGGCAAAGATTGAGAACGCCGTGCTCTCCGCTTTGGAGAACACACCGCCCGAACTCTATGCCGACATCGTGAAGAACGGCATCTATCTCAGCGGTGGCGGAGCTCTCCTCCGCGGTCTCGACAAGCGTCTTACAGATAAGATCAACATTCCGTTCCACATCGCCGAGGATCCGCTTCACAGCGTTGCCAAGGGTGCGGGAGTGGCTCTGAAGAACATCGACCGCTTCTCCTTCCTTATGAGATAAGAAAAACGAAAGTAAAACAGTAAAAAAGTAAAGAGGTAAAGTTATCTTTTTACTTTTTTACTTTTTTTGCTCTTTTACTTTTTTTCACTTTTAAAACACAATGCGCAACCTATTAGATTTTCTTTCGCGCCATAACCATTGGTTCGTCTTCGTCCTGCTCGAAGTCATCAGCGCCGTGCTGCTCTTCCGCTACAACAGCTATCAGGGCAGCGTGTGGTTCTCGTCAGCCAACGCGGTGTCAGGCAAGCTATTCGAGTGGAACTCCGCCGTGGGACAGTATTTCTCGCTCATCGACGTGAACGAACAGCTCACCCAGCGCAATATCTATCTGGAGCGTGAGGTGGAACAGCTCAGCGAGAAGCTGCGCACAGCCACACGCGACTCTTCCCTCGTAGAGAAGATGCAGAAGAACGTCATCGCCGGACTGCAGACCATTCCTGCCAAGGTGGTAAGCTCGTCGCTCGACAAGGCCAACAACTTCATCACCATAGACAAGGGCTCACTTGACGGTGTAAAGAAAGACATGGGCGTAATCTGCGGCACGGGTGTCGTGGGCATCGTTTATCTTACGTCAGACCATTATTCGGTCATCATACCGGTGCTCAGCCAGCAGTCGAGCATCAGCTGCGCCATAAAGGGAAGAGGCTATTTCGGTTACCTCAAGTGGACCGGAGGCTCGCCCGCATCTGCCTACGTCGACGACATACCGCGTCATGCCCACTTCAAGCTGGGCGAGTATGTGGTTACGTCCGGCTATTCTTCGGTATTCCCGCCGGGCATCTTCGTCGGACGCATCAAGCATGTCTATAATTCAGAGAACGGAATGTCCTATCGTCTGAAGGTGGACCTCTCCACCGACTTCACACGTCTGCGTGACGTCTGCGTCATCAACGACACCGAAATGGACAAGAAACTCGAAATCCTTCACGCCGCCCAGGATTCCCTGAAGGCGCGTGAGTAAAGAGAAAGGCTAAAAATGAACTTGAATTTCTTCAGAAACATCGTCTTCTTCATCATACTGGTTGTCGTACAGACGCTCGTGCTCAATCATATCCGCCTCTTTGGATGTGCCACGCCGCTGCTGTACGTCTATTTCGTGCTCCCCACACGACGCGATACGCCACGCTGGCAGACACTCCTCTGGAACTTCGCCATCGGACTTGCCGTGGACGTGTTCTCCAACACGCCGGGAGTGGGAGCGGCTTCGATGACGCTCCTCGGACTTCTCCAGCCTTACCTTCTCACTCTCTTCGTGCCCCGCGACAGCGCCGACGACCTCCGTCCGTCGTTCGCCACGCTCGGTACGTCGAAGTATGTCAGCTACACCATCTTCATGGTGCTGGTCTACTGTCTGACGTTCTTCACGCTTGAGGCGTTCAATATGTATAACATCCTGCAGTGGGCTGTCACCGTTGCGGCATGTACGGCACTCACCACGGTACTTATATTGGTAATCGAAAATCTCAGAAGACGATAATGAGCGACTACAATCTTGATAAACGGCGTTATGTGATAGGCGGCGTGGCCATTGCCATTGTCGTGGTCTATATCATACGCCTCTTCACGCTTCAGCTTTTGAGCGACGACTATAAGAAGAACGCCGACTCGAATGCCTTTCTGAAGAAAATAGAATATCCGTCACGCGGAGCCATCTCCGACCGTAACGGCAAGCTCCTCGTATATAACCAGCCCGCCTACGACATCATGGTGATTATGAACGAGGAGAGCGGACGCATCGACACGACAGAGTTCTGCCAGGCGCTCGGCATCACCAAGGAGTTTTTCATCAAGAGGATGAACGACATCAAGGACTACTCGAAGAATCCAGGCTACTCGCGCTATACGCAGCAGATATTCATGAGCCAGCTCTCGTACGAGGAGTTCAGCCGTTTCCGCGAGAAGATGTTCCGCTTCCCCGGCTTCTACGTACAGAAGCGCAGCATCCGACAGTATCAGTATGGCTATGCGGCGCACATACTCGGCGATGTGGCAGAGGTATCGCCGGCTGACATCGAGGATGACAGCTATTACCAGCCGGGTGACTATATCGGCAAGCTCGGTGTGGAGAAATATTACGAGAAGGAGCTGCGCGGCGAGAAAGGCGTGCAGGTGCTTCTCCGTGACGCCCGCGGACGCATACAGGGACAGTATCAGCATGGCATCTACGACCGCCGGCCGGTGGCGGGCAAAGACCTTACGCTCAGTATCGACGCCAATCTGCAGGCTCTCGGCGAGCGCCTGCTTGAGGGCAAGATGGGATCCATCGTAGCCATCGAACCTTCCACGGGCGAGGTGCTCTGCATGGTGTCTGCTCCGAGTTACGACCCGCGCATCATGGTGGGACGTTCCAGAAGCAAGAACCACCGTCTGCTATCACGCGACGCATGGAAGCCGCTGCTCAACCGCTCCATCATGGGTATGTATCCCCCGGGATCGACGTTCAAGACCTCACAGGCGCTCACTTATCTAACTGAAGGAATAGTTACGCCGTCGACGGCATTTCCTTGCCACCGCGGATTCTATTGCCGCGGACTTCACGTAGGATGCCACTCCCATTCTTCTCCAATATCCCTTGTGGAGGCCATATCCACATCCTGCAACGCCTACTTCTGCTGGGGACTATATTATATGATAGGCAGCCGTGCCAAATACCGCACCGTGGAGGACGCCATGAACATGTGGCGTGACTATATGGTGTCAATGGGATTCGGCTATAAGCTCGGCATCGACCTTCCCGGCGAGAAGCGTGGCATGATTCCGAATGCGGAATATTATGACCGCAACTATCATGGCTCGTGGAACGGACTGACCATCGTCTCTATCTCCATCGGACAGGGCGAGGTGACGCTGACGCCGCTTCAGATAGCCAATCTCGGTGCCACCATCGCCAACCGCGGCTATTTCTATACGCCGCACGTGGTGCGTAAGGTGGAGGGCGAACCGCTGGACGACGCTTTCCGTCATCCGCACCATACGAAGGCGTCGCGCCGTGCTTACGACTATGTGGTGGCAGGTATGCGTTCGTCAGCAATGAGGGGAACGTGTAAGATGCTCTCCAGACTGCCGTTCGAGGCTTGCGGCAAGACCGGTACGGCGCAGAACCACGGTCGCGACCACTCCGTATTCATGGGCTTCGCACCGATGAACAAGCCTAAGATAGCCATTGCCGTGTACGTGGAGAACGGCGGATGGGGTGCCGACTTTGGTGTGCCCATCGGATCGTTGATGATGGAACAGTACATCAACGGCCATTTGTCGCCATCGTCAGAGCAGCAGGCTGCCGCTATGCAGGCACGCCGCATCGGATACGGACCGCGTTTCCCTGGACAGGAAAAGGAAAAGAAAGCCAAGATGGCAGCAAAGACCAGAAAGCTGAAGCAGAAAGCGTCGGCTGAAGGCCAGAACGCAGAGGCAACCAAAGAAAGCGCTGCCAAGCCAGCGGAAGCCAAGACTTCAGAATAAAAAAACAGGAACATTCAAGCAATAAATATGGCAATAAACAAACGTCAGAGTTTATGGACGCAGGTGGACTGGATAACCATTATCCTCTACCTTGCCCTGATGGCATTTGGATGGTTGAGCATCTGCGGTGCCAGCTACACCTTCGGCGAGAACGACATCTTCTCGCTCAGCACCCGTTCGGGCATGCAGATAGTGTGGATAGGCACGAGCATCTGTCTTGGCTTTGTCATCATGATGACCGACACGCGCATCTACGACACCTTCTCCTTTATTATATACGGAGTGTTGCTGCTGCTGCTCTTTGCCACCATCTTCAATCCGCACGACATCAAGGGTTCGCACTCGTGGCTGGTGATCGGACCGCTCCGACTGCAGCCGGCTGAGTTCGGCAAGTTCGCCACAGCCCTTGCGCTTGCCAAGCTGATGAGTGCCTACGGATTCAACATACACCGATGGAAGGACTTTGCCGCCGCCTGCGCCATCATCTTCATCCCGATGCTCTGCATCGTGGGACAGCGCGAGACGGGTAGTGCGCTCGTTTATCTCACCTTCTTCCTCATGCTTTATCGTGAGGGAATGCCGGGCAGCATCCTCTTCACGGGAGTGGCGATGGTGGTTTATTTCGTCGTGGGCATCAAGTATGAGGGTGTCGACTTCCTCAATACGCCTACGTCTGTGGGTAAGTTCGCCGTCTTGCTGATGGTTCAGGTATTCACAGCCTGCATGCTTCGCGTCTATTTGGACGACCGTCGCAAGACCAACATCATTCTGGCATATTCGATAGGCATTACCCTGCTCGGCGTGCTTTTCTCCGTTTACGTCATACCGTTCGACGTCACGTGGGTGCAGCTCGTCGTATGTCTCGGCATCATCCTCTATCTGCTTTACGACTGTCTGCGTACGCGCATTCCGCAATACTTCTTTATCCTCGCCTTCTCAGTAGGTTCCATAGCCTTCTTCTATTCGGCTGACTACGTGCTCAACAATGTCATGGAGCCTCACCAGCGAGTGCGCATCAATGTGTTGCTCGGACTGGAGGAAGACCTTGCGGGTGCAGGATATAACGTACATCAGAGTGAGATAGCCATCGGATCAGGTGGTTTGAAGGGAAAAGGATTTCTTAACGGCACGCAGACGAAGCTCAAGTTCGTGCCCGAACAGGACACCGACTTCATCTTCTGCACAGTAGGAGAGGAGGAAGGCTTCATCGGTTCTGCGGGAGTGCTCGTGCTGTTCCTATGCCTTATCCTCCGTCTCATAAAACTTGCGGAACGTCAGCCGTTCCGTTTCGGCAGAGTTTACGGCTATTGCGTGGCCTCAGTCTTCCTCTTTCATGTCTTCATCAATGTGGGCATGGTGTTGGGACTGACGCCTGTTATCGGCATCCCGCTGCCGTTCTTCAGTTACGGCGGTTCGTCATTATGGGGCTTCACCATCCTCCTCTTCATCTTCCTCCGCCTCGATGCAGGAAGAAATCTGGCGCAGGGAACGGTGTAAGAAAATGAGAGTTAAAAGTTGAGGGTCGAACCCTCAACTTTTAACTCTCAACTTGAATGTTATTTCACTAATATTACGAGATACTTGCTTGTTGACCAGAATATCTGCGGGTTGTTGATTCGGAGCACGTACTGCTTGTTGGCGTCCTGCTGGAGTGTGTACGAGCTTGACGGGTGCATGGTCAGGATTCTTGCTGACTTTGAGTAGAGTTTGATTTCCTTCTGCACGCGGATGTCAATCTTCGTGAAGTAGTTCTTGTTGAAGTTAGCCTCGAGCACCTTTCTGCCGTCGATAATGCGCTGTTCCTTCAGCTCACGCTTTGTTCCGAAGACAAACCATGCTGTGTTGAGCTGCTTGTCCTGGGCGTTGATGGTCTCCGTCTTCTTTGACGACTCCGTAGTCAGCGACGATACGTTGTCGTTAAGGTCGGTGATGGTCTTGTCCAGTTCGGCAATATGAATGTCCTTTGCCTCAAGCTCTGAGCGGAGTTTCTTCAGTTCGTCGTCCTTCTCGTTGAGCTGCTTCACGAGGTCGTCCAGAGTCTTGTGGAGCTGGTCGCCCTTAACGCTCGACTCACGCATCTGCTGGCGCAGCTTCTCGATGAGAGCGCGGTTCTGCTTCATGGTGTTGGCGATGAACTGGATGTTCTCGATGATCTGGCGGCGCTTGTTGCTGCCCTCGCCGTCCTTGACGAGGTTGACGCGTTTCTCCGCCTCATTGATTTCCTGGAGACCTTGCTGGATTTGGTTGAAAGTCTCCATCATGTCGTTAATCTCGCTGTCCTTTTGGCTGATGATTCTCTGCAGAGAATCGTTCTGCTCTACATTATCAACAGGAGCCTTCTTCTCGTTGTTGCCGCATGATGCGAACATGAAGAGTGCAAGTCCTAACAGTAAAAACGAAAGATGCTTCATATTAGTCGTGTTTTGGTTATTATTCTTCTTGATCTCTGAATTTCTTTTTCTTGAATTCTTCGGGAGCGGCTTCGCGCAGGGCGTAGCGTTCCTTGTTGCTGAGTTTGGGTTTGCGTTCCTTGGCTTGCGCCTTGAGAGCCTTGAGCGACGACATTTCGCCTTCGCCGATACCTGCCACGCATACCACAATTTCGCCTCTTGGTTCAGTCTCGCGGAAGTGGGCAAGCACTTCTGCCAGTGTGCCGCGTACGCTCTCCTCGTGCACCTTCGATATCTCGCGGCACACCGAGCATTGGCGTGTCTCGCCGAAGACGGACGCAAACTGCTCCAGCGTCTTCACCAGTCGGTAAGGCGACTCATAGAATATCATGGTGCGCGTCTCTGTGCTCAGCGCTTCGAGCAACGTCTGACGACCTTTCTTCTGCGGAAGGAAACCCTCGAAGCAGAAACGGTCGCAGGGCAGACCAGAACTTACTATCGCCGGGACGAATGCCGTGGCGCCTGGCAGACACTGTACGGTGATGCCGGCGCGGGCTGCTTCCCTTGCAAGGAAAAAGCCCGGGTCGCTGATGCCGGGTGTGCCCGCATCGCTGATGAGCGCTATTGTCTCTCCTGCCTTCAGACGCTCTACGATGGAAGCGCTTGTCCCGTGTTCGTTAAACTTGTGGTGGGACATCAGGCGGTTCTTAATGTCGAAGTGCTGAAGCAGGATTCCTGACGTTCGCGTGTCCTCGGCAAGCACAAGGTCGGCCTCGCGCAGGACGCGTATGGCACGCATCGTCATATCCTCCATATTGCCCACCGGAGTAGGCACAATATATAATATACCCATATCAGGCGACAAATATAGTTGAAATAATCAAGAACGGCAAAAAAAACATACCTTTCTTTGCAATTTTTAAATCCTATTCGTAATTTTGTACCCACGATGACAACAAATTCAGCAGGCGAGCTCCATCGCCAAGGAAGAATAGAAGTGGTGTGCGGATCCATGTTCTCTGGAAAGACAGAGGAACTTATACGCCGCATCAAACGGGCAACTTTCGCCCGTCAAAGGGTTATTATATTCAAGCCTCAGATAGACAACCGTTATTCTGAGGAGAACGTCGTGTCGCATGACAGCAACGCCGTTACGTCAACTCCGGTATCGTGTGCTACTGACATCCTGCGCATACTGCCCTCTACGGGAGAGGCAGACCAGCGCCGTTACGACATTGACGTCGTTGGCATAGACGAAGCGCAGTTCTTCGGCGACGACCTTGTGGATGTCTGCAATGAACTTGCCGACAACAATGTGCGCGTCATTATAGCCGGACTGGACATGGACTTCAAGGGAAAGCCCTTCGGACCGATGCCCGGACTCTGCGCCATTGCCGACGACGTGATGAAGGTGCACGCCATCTGCGTAAGATGCGGTGCGCTGGCTTACGTCAGCCACAGACTGGTGCATGACGAGAATCAGGTGCTCATCGGAGAAAAGGCGGAATATGAACCTCTCTGCCGTGAATGCTATAAGAAATCAAAAACACAAGATTTATAAATGCGTCAAGAAATCACATTCGACAAGTTTATACGCTGGTCGGGCACGGCACTACTCGTATTTGCTGTGCTTTACATTGTCAATTTTCTTAGCAGCGTGCTCCTGCCATTCTTCATAGCATGGCTGTTTGCTTATCTGCTTTACCCGATGGTGAAGTTCATACAGTATCGTATGCACGTGAAGGTGCGTGCCATTGCCATACTTTTGGCAATGGGATTCGTGCTGTGTATCATCGGTCTGATGATCTACTTTATCATTCCTCCGATGATTGGGCAGTTCCAGAAGCTCTATGAAGTGCTGATGCACTGGCTGCATCAGACCACACACACCAACGACCTCACCTCCCTCGTCAAGCGATGGATTGAGAACAACCAGACTGACATAGAGCGCTTCTTCAAGAGCAACGACTTCAAGGAGACTCTTAAGACCACGATGCCCAAGGTGTTTGCCGTGATAGGCCAGACCGCCACCATCGTGATGAGCATTGTGGCGTCATGTATTACGCTGCTCTACATGTTCTTCATACTCCTCGACTACGAATTCCTTACCACCAACTGGATAAGGATATTCCCAAAGAAACTGCGCCCGTTCTGGCGCGTCCTTGCCGTGGACGTGGAGCGCGAGCTAAACAACTATATCCGTGGTCAGAGCCTTGTGGCGCTCTGCATGGGCATCATGTTCTGCATCGGATTCAGCATTATGGACTTCCCGATGGCTATCGGTCTGGGCATTCTCATCGGTGTGATGGACCTCGTGCCTTACCTCCATACCTTCGCTCTTATCCCTACGGCGTTCCTCGCCATGCTCAAGGCGGCTGATACGGGTCAGAACTTCTGGATGGTGTTCGGACTGGCGGTGGGTCTGTTCATCGTGGTTCAGATAATAACGGACATGATTGTGACTCCGAAAATCATGGGAAAGGCGATGGGACTCAATCCTGCCATTCTCCTTCTCTCGCTCTCTGTATGGGGCGCTCTGCTCGGCTTCATCGGTCTGATCATTGCCCTCCCGCTCACTACGCTCATCATCGCTTACTGGCAGCGATATGTCACGAAGGAGCATCTTAATGACGTACAAGCGATTGAAGAGAGTCAGAAAAAGTAAAAAAATGACGAATAATTTGCAAGGTACAGAAAAAATGCTTACCTTTGCACTCGCTTTACGGAGATCCGCTAGCTCAGCTGGTAGAGCACAACACTTTTAATGTTGGGGTCATGGGTTCGAGCCCCATGCGGATCACATAGCACAAGAGAGGATATTGCTGATGCGATATCCTCTTTTTGTATATGT
>OCQZ01000584.1_pt1 | contig 11016 bp, 10 predicted proteins | sample 1538921 | NCBI WGS metagenome assembly OCQZ01 (sample SAMN03418269, study PRJEB22391) | human gut metagenome | biome: human-gut; feature: organic feature; material: feces | host: Homo sapiens | place: Tanzania | collected 2013-01 | reverse complement strand
GGAAGGCCGAAGGCAATCGCAAGGTTGACGAGACCCACACCGGCAAGATAAAAGAAGAATATAAAATACAATTAGGAGGTAATAATTATGTTGTTAGTTCGTAGAAATAATGATTTTGATTGGTTGAACAATTGGTTTGATGACAATTTCTTCAATACACCCGTAATGGCACAGACCACAACCACAGCTCCGGCTGTCAACGTCAAGGAAGACAACAAGCAGTATGTTATGGAAGTCGCTGTTCCAGGCCTGAAGAAGGAGCAAGTCAACATGAGTATCGACAAAGACGGCTATCTTACCCTCTCTATTGAGAACAAGAATGAGCAGAAGGACGAGAACAAGAAGGAACACTATCTGCGCCGCGAGTTCTCTTACACCAGCTATCGTCAGAGTTACGCTCTGCCAGACAATGTAGATGCCGACAAGATTGAGGCCAACGTTGCCGACGGTGTGCTCAAGGTAGTTCTGCCAAAGGTCGAGAAGAAAGAGGAAAAGGAAGACGTTAAGCACATAGAAGTCAAATAAGCATTAGGTGAATAGTAAAGTATGGGGCAGGCTGCTCTCAGTAATGAGAAACAGTCTGCCCTTTTTTTTGTGTCTATCCAAATGCCCCTCCCCAAAGCAGCCGCACCTCCCCAGACCTCCTCAAGGGGCTTGAGCTTATTCCTGCTGTGTTTGAGGCGGTTGGCTCGAGTCTCTTTCCCTTGGTAAAGACTGAGATGGGGCTTCGCATTAAGGCCATGTTTAGTTAGCTCATAGTGGATGGTGTGCACCCCGACAACGCTGTAGGATTTGCGCTTAGCCGAAGGCGTTATCCGCACCAACTAAATGCCAGTGTAACCACAGCAGATAACTCACACCACGACAGCCACCGCCACGGCTTTTTGCGTTTTCATTCATCCAACGATAACCAGCCCCTCAATCCATTTTTTTACGCCCACCTTCACACTTTTTGCCCTAAAAGCGTGGAGGTCTAATGAAATTATATTAATTTTGCAGAAAATCATTATTATCATGAAATTATCAAGAATATTCCTACTATTTGCCGTGGCGTCGTGTAGCCTGACGATGACCGCCCAAAAACCCTTGCCCCAGTTGGGCAAAGCGCCTATCGACCAGATTGTCAAAGCGATGACCCTTGAAGAGAAAGCCCATCTGCTGGTTGGAGTCAAGTCGGCTGAAGGCATGGATATCATCGCCAACGGAGCTGGAACCACCTACGCCATACCCCGCCTGGGAATAACCCACACCATCATGATGGATGGCGCCACGGGTGTGCGCATGGACACGCTGGTGAGAGGCGACGGCAAAGCCTACTATTCTACCGGCTTCCCAGTGGCTACGCTGCTGGCTGCCACATGGAATACCGACCTGGTAAAGCGCGTGGGTGCCACAATGGGTGACGAACTGCTTGCCTACGGTGGCGACATCCTGTTGGCTCCGAGTCTCAATGTACATCGCAACCCGCTCAACGGCCGCAACTTCGAGTACTACTCTGAAGACCCGTTGCTGTCTGGCTATATGGCAGCGGCAGCCACCAAGGGTCTGCAGTCTATGGGCGTGGGCGCCACCATCAAGCACTTTGCCGCCAACTCGCAGCAGACGATGCGCATGTTCAACGACGCCCGTGTGTCGCAGCGCGCCCTCCGCGAAATCTACCTTCGCGGCTTCGAGATAGCCATCCGCGAGGCCAAGCCTTGGGCTGTGATGTCGTCATACAACCGTATCAATGGCCTGCACACCCAGTACAGCCACAAGTTGCTCACCGACCTGCTGCGCAAGGAATGGCGCTTCAATGGCATCGTGATGACCGACTGGGTGGAGGCACGCGACACCCGCGCACAGGTACATGCCGGCAACGACCTGCTCATGGGCGGTACTCCGCAGCAGGTGCAGGATATCCTGGACTGCGTGAAGAAAGGTACGCTGACGATGGCTGAAATCAACACCAATGTGCGGCGTGTGCTGCGATACATCATGCGCACACCCCACTACCGTGGCGTCGAAGCCACCTTCGCGCCCGACCTCAAGGCCCATGCCGTGCTGGCACGCGAGGCTGCCACCGAGGGCGTGGTGCTGCTCAAGAACAGCGAGCCTGCCCTCATCACCGGTGATGCTGCCAAGCAGGCGGTGACCAAGGCGCGCCCTCTGCCCCTCGTGGAAGACGACCAGGTGGCGCTCTTCGGACTTGGCGCGTATAAGTTTTATGCCAACGGACGCGGCGCCGCTGATGTCTACAAGCCCTACACCGTGACCCTCGTCGAGGGACTGCACAACAGCAAGGTAAACCTCAACTCTACGCTCGATACCTATTACACCCACTATATGGACAACCAGTATCTGCTGCTCGACGAGCAGAATACGCCCACCTTCCGCAACTGGTTCTTCGGTATGCGTGAGCCTGAGGAGCCTGCCATCAACAGCGCCTTCATCGGCTATCGTGCCAAGGACTGCACCAAGGCCATCATCACCATCGCCCGCAACTCGGGCGAGGCCGAAGACCGCGACTACAAGGAGGGCGACTATCTGCTCACCAAGGCTGAGCTGACGCTGATAGACCAGGTTAGCAAGGCTTTCCATGCGCAGAAGAAGCCTGTGATTGTAGTGCTCAACGTGGGTGGCGTCATCGATGTGGCGTCATGGCGCGACAAGGTCGATGCCATCGTCATGGCTTGGCAGCCCGGCGAAGAGGGCGGCAATGCTGTGGCCGATGTGCTCACGGGCAAGGTATGTCCTTCGGGCAGACTGCCGATGACCTTTGCGCTCGATTATTTCGACTACCCATCTGCCAAGAACTTCCCCCTGCACTACAAGTTCAACTGGGACGAACTGCTGCGCCCCGACTCGGTGGTGCTCGCCAAGAAAGACCTGGGCTACACCAACTACGAGGAAGACATCTATGTGGGCTACCGCTATTTCAATACGCAGAAGAAGGCCGTGGCTTATCCCTTCGGCTACGGTCTGTCATACACCTCTTTCAAATATGACAAGCCGCAGGTGCGCCTTGTCAAGGGCCGCTATATCGTCAGCGTGCCGGTGACCAATGTGGGCAGCGTAGATGGCAAAGAGGTGGTACAGCTCTACGTCAACGCTCCCAAGGGCGCGATGGAGAAACCCAGCCGCGAGCTGAAAGCCTTTGCCAAGACCCGACTGCTCAAAGCCGGAGAGACAGAGGTTGTGGAAATGTCAATTCCCCTGGCTGATCTCGCCTCGTTCAACGAGAAGCGCATGGCATGGGTAACCGATGCCGGCAAATACACCCTGGAGATAGGTGCGTCGGTAGAGGATATCCGCACCAGCGCAACCATCACCATAAAGAAGCCCATCATCAAGTCCGCACCCACGAAGATATAAACTCACGGGAACGGGAGGAATACCGATAACCCAGAGGCTACTGGTATTATAATGAATATGAATCGTGCTGTCATACTGGTAATGACAGGCATGTTGGATATTACGAATAATTAGATAAGGAGCACAGGTTTAGACTTGTGCTCCATTTGCTTAATGACATACGAACGATGCGGCCATTACCGACTGCTGTTTATAGGTCATTTGTGTCAATAGCAATACTGTTGCCATAATTCTTGCGTTTATGAAAATGAAACTGCCTATTATACTCCTCAATTTCTCTGATGTATACGATTACGAGTCGTTTGCCTCAAGTCAGGAGATTGTCCATGTTGACTGTCGTGAACTTAATGGCGTAGACTGCTATTCCTTACCTTTTCGCGCAGTAGTGCACCCTTGCGCCGCTGTCGGTTTCACCTCCACTCCCACCGCAGTCCACTCGGCTGGCACGTGACGTATGTTACGTGGGCGCGTGTCGTATGATACGAGCATTCGTGACATTTGATACGTGGACTCGTGCCTTATGATACGAGCCGGCAATGACCATGGATAGCCTTGCTATCCGTATGGTTTGCAATGAATTGAGGCGCCTTGCGGAACTCGTGACGCGTGATACAAGGCTGCTTGTGGTTGCTATCCTTGCTATCTTTCCGTCCTCCCTGCCGCTTCTTGCCACCCTCGCCATTGCTCCCAACGGTCACGCCATTGCTGCACATAGCCACCAGCATTGACAACAACGGCCCGACGGTGCTGTCCGTCGGGCCGTTGGTTGTGGTCGCTGTCTGACTTGGCAGCGCGCTATTGTCTTACAAAACCTTTGTCATCGCTCCAGCGATAGAGGCGTAGATTGGTGTAGTTGCCTTTGTCCTTGGTCTTCACCAGACCATTCTCGGAGAGATAGAAGAGGCCGTTGCCGAGGGCTATCATGCCTGTGGCGCCACGCGTACGCTCCCATCCCCACACCTCGCCGCCTGCCGAGGGTTTGCCACTACGCACCAGGGTGAGCAGAGGGGCCTTCTCTCTCGGCTCCACACCTCGCAGCCAACCCTTGTGAGGCTTGACGCGCGTGTCGATGGCATACATCTCATAGCGGGGCCACTGGCTCTTGTAGCCGTGATAGACCGCGGCGAACATGTAGCCCGTCGAGGCGTCGTATTCCAGGTTCTGGATGCCATAATCTGAGTTGCCCGTATAGACAAAGTACTTGGCGTGCGGCTTTGCGGGACCCGACTCGTGGATGTGGGTGGGGTCTATCTTGCGTGCATACCTGCTCCACTGGCGCACATCATAGCAGAGCAACACCTGATAGTCATTGTCTGTACGCGTGGTGTCACCATAGACGCCGTAGCCCAGGTAGAGATAGTTGCGGCCCGACCTCTTGCCCCACTGCGGAGCAAAGGTGAGCCCGTCGATGCCCGATGCGCCGTAGCGATGCGCCACCTGGCGACCGTTGTTGACGACGGTGGCTTCGCAGTCGGCCACCACTTCGGGGATATACACCGTGGTCATCACCTCGTCGGGGCTCATGTCGATGCGGTCTATCTTGTCGAGGTCGAAGATGGCCACATAGAAGCCCGTGCGGGCGTCGTTCTTCACGCCCAGGTTGCCCGTGATGCCCGTGCCTATCACGTCGTGCTTGTACTCGAGCGACCCGTAGAGTCTGCCGTCATCGGGGTTGATGCCGATGCAGCCCAGATGGCCCGTGAGACCGTTGACGCTGGCGATGAGACGGCCCTGGAGGTCGTATTTCATCAGTTTGGTGGTAAACGACATGTACACACACTGGCGCTGACGGTCATAGGCAGCGCCCTGAACGTGGAAGTCGCCCTGATACCCCGAGAAGATACGCTTGGGGAAGTCCTGTGCCACGCAGCCCAGGCAGAGCATCAGGAGCAGTAGAGTCAATATAGGTCTGCGCATCATCGGTCGTGGATCTTTTGTAACATGTTGCCGAGCACCTCGATGCTGTCCAATATGAGGTCGGGCTGGCGTTCGGCTGCCTGCGCCACCTCCATCGTGGTCTCGCCCGAGAGGACCAGACAACCCATGGCGCCCGCATTGAACGCCATAGCAATGTCGGTATAGATGCGGTCGCCCACCATGAGTATCTCTTCGGGCTTGAGCCCGCGCTGTTGCTGTATTCCGATGAGCATATTGGGGTCGGGCTTGCCCAGCGTGATGTCGGGCTTGCGTCCGGTGGCGCTCTCCAGGCAGCGGCAGATAGAGCCGCAGTCTACCAGCACGGTCTCCTCGTTGGTGGGGCACACCCGGTCGGGGTTGGTGGCGATGTAGGGCAGCCCCCTGCTTATCCACCATGCCGCCCTGCACAGCCTCTTGTAGGTGAGCGTCATGTCAAAGGCAGCCACCACGATATCCGGCACGTCTTCGGGGGTGTCCTCGCAGGATGTGAAGCCGGCTGCCTCAAATTGGGAAATCATGCTGGGTGTGCCCAAGAGGAAGAGACGCCGCGCCTCGGGGTAGTGGGCCTTGATATAGTCGATGGTCGCCACGGTGGTGTTGTATATCTCCTCCTCGGTAGCATGTATTCCCATGCGTGCGAGCTTCTTCAGATAGTCCTCTATCGACTTCGACGGGTTGTTGGTCAGAAACGAGTAGCTTATACCCATCCTCTTGAGCTTGTCGAGGAAGTCGATGGTGTAGGGAAAGAGCGTGTCGCCGAGATAGATGGTGCCATCCATGTCGAGCGCCACATGCTTGATTTTTTCCAGTTGCATAGTTTACAGTTTAGCGGTTTCTTCTTCGGCATAGCCGTCGGCCTTGGCGTTCCACATGAGCGTGAAGACAGCCACGCAGAGCACGGCGATACCTATCATACCATAGAATACATAGTCCCAGTTGCCCCATGCGTCGACGAGCATACCCACGCCGATGCCGCTCACGATGCCGCTGGCATAGCCAAACATTCCGATGAGTCCGTTGGCGGTGGCTGCTGCGCGGTTGGTGGCCTGGTTAGAGGCGGCGATGCCTATCAGCGCCTGCGGGCCGTAGATGAAGAAGCCTGCCATGGCGAGCACTACCACCATCACGGGCATCGATGTGCCGGCGGGCAGCGATACGAAGATGGTCATAAACACAGCCACGCCCGCCATGAACCAGAAGCAGGTGCGATGGGCTTTGCCCTTGAACACGTGGTCGGTGAGCCAGCCCGAAACTATCATGCCGATGATGCCGAATATCTCAAAGATGGCTACCGTCCATCCGGCGTTGGCAAGGCTCATGCCGCGAGCCTCCTTGAGGAAGGTGGGACCCCAGTCGAGCACAGCGAAGCGCACAATGTAGACCATGAAGTTGGCGATGGCCAGTATCCATATCCACTTGTTGCGGAATACCATCTTGCGCAGGAACGCCTTGTACTCGGCGCCTCCCTCCTTGCCCTTTTTGTTGATGGTGTGCAGCTCGGGCAGTCCTACCGACGACGGCGTGTCGCGCAGGAAGATGTAGATGCCTATCGCGCCCACGAGGGCTATGGTGGCGGGTATCCAGAAGCACCACTTCCACGCGCCCTGGCCCATCGTTGCCATGATGTAGCCGCAGAGGATGGCCACGATAGAGGCTCCTATCGAGTGGGAGGTGTTCCAGATAGACATCTTGGTAGCCAACTCATTGGCGGGAATCCAGTGGGTGAGCAGGCGGTTGCACGGGGGGAAGCCCGAGCCTTGGAAGAGGTTGTTCAGCAGCAGGAACAGGCCGAAGATGAACACCATGGTGTTGACAAACTGTGGTCCCGAGCTCTCGCCGGTGATGAGGTAGCTCAGGTCGGCGCCAAAACCGAAGGCGTAGTTGGCTGCGGCACAGAGCAGCAGTCCTATCGCCATATGGTAGCGGGCGTTGAAGCGGTCGGCGAGATAGCCGTTGAGAAATCTCGACGCACCATAGACCACCGTCACCAGGGTCATGATGATACCGAAGCTGGTCTTGGAGATGCCATATTCGGCGGTGAGTCCGGGGATGGCAAACGAGAAGTTCTTTCTCACGAAGTAGAAGATGGCATAGCCTATCATGGTGGCGAAGATGGTGCGCCATTGCCAGTATTTGAATGTCTTGGTCATATCTGTCAGTAGTTAATAGGGTTATAGTCTGGGTCTTAGCGGTCTATGGGCCACAGTCCGCGCTCTGAGAAGAGGCGGTCGAGCCACTTTTCATAGCGGTTGAGCCTTACGGCGACATCCATGATGGTGTAGCGGCGGCGTATAAACTGCGACTTGTAGATGATTTCCTTGAGATAGCTGCGGCTGATGTCGATATCTTCGGGCTCGGTGGGGGCGCCCACCATCTGCAGACGGCGCTTGGCCTCTGCCACCGATACCAGCTGCTGCTGCAGCCGCTCGCGCAGTGTGCTCCAGTTGTCGCGGATGTCGGTCAGCTCCTGGCGCAGTTGGTCGCGGCTTACATACTTGGCGCGTATCTCTCCCACGCAGAAGTCTTCCAGACCCGAGCCAGCAAAGGTGTTGCGCGTGTGGGCCTCCTGCTCTTCGAGCGAGGGCCATGATGTCAAGATGCTCGATGTCCATCTCGAGCAGATACTCGTAGAGCGAGAGCGACACCAGCACACCCATGCTCACCTGGAAACCATGCGATGGCATATTGCCGTTGGCCATGGTGAAATTGGCCATATTGAGCATGTGGCTCACTTGGTGTTCGGCGCCCGAGGCGGGCCTCGAGGTCTTGGGGTAGGCCTGCATGGCAAATCCGCCGAGCAACAGACCCTCTATGAGCTGCTCTATGGCGTGCTTGTCGCCACGCCGTGCGCCCTCGGGGTCGGCGAGCGCGCTGTGCAGTCCGTCCTGCACGATGCTCCACGACAGCGGGTCTATCTTCTCGTTGCCTATCACGTCGGCCACTATCCAGTCGGCTCCAGCCGGAACCTTGGCGAAGAGGTCGCCGTAGCCCGAGGCGGTCATGGCTTCGGGGGCGCCGGCTATGATGTCGACATCGGCCACCACAGCCTGGGGAGCGGGGCAGGCGAAGGTCTGCTTCTTGCCGTCCTTGGTTATCGATGCGCCCGACGCTACATATCCGTCCATCGAGGCGGCTGTCGCCACTACCATGTAGGGGCGCTGCTGATGGGCCGAGCAGAGCTTGGTGGTGTCGTTGATGGTGCCCGAGCCCACGGCTATTGCCACGGCGTCGGTCTGAGCCAGCACGGCATCCAGGCGGTCTATGTATTTCCATTCGGCGTGCATCTCGGGCTCGTCGAAAATATAAGGTTCGCAGGTGGCGATGCCATCGCGGGCGAGGATTTCGGCTACCTTGGCTCCAGCCACGTGCCATGTGGTCTTGTCGGCGACGATGATGGCCTTGCGGCCGGCAAACTGCTGGGCGAAGACATCACCCACGGTGCTTATCACGCCACATCCCAGTTGCAGGGCCTTGGTGGTGGTAGCATTGTCCAATGCCATTGTTACTCTGTTTTCCATATATGTCTTGTTTTAGTCTAATATTGCGTCGTTGATGATTGAGATGGGGTTCATTACCCGGTAGGGTGTGCTCATCTCTATCTGCCACTTGCAGGTCTCGCAGTCGGTGACCACTACGTCGGGGTCTACCTCGCCAATCTGCTTGAAGAGCGGGGCGCCGATAGACTGCGACACATCGTAATTCTCCTTCTTGAAGCCATAGGTACCACCGATGCCACAGCAGCGGCTTTCGAGTTTGACCAGCTCGAGGCCGGGTATCATCTTGAGCAGTTCGATGCTGTAGATGGTCCATCCCAACCGCTCCATGTGGCATGCCGAGTGGTAAGCCACGCGCAGCTTGAAGTCGGGCTTGAAACGCAGTTGGGCAGCGCCCGATTTGAGTTGCTGGTAGATAAACTTGGTGGCGAGGTTGATGCTCTCTGCCACGCTGCTGTTGTCGAGTCTGAGCAGACTCTCATACTCGCTGCGCATGGTGAAGGTGCACGACGACGAGGTGGTGACGATGCACTCGGCGTCGCGTAGTGCCCGCTCCATGGCGGCTATGTTGTGGCGGCCGTTGGCGCGCGCCTTCTCGCTCATGCCGTTGGCTATGGCTGGCAGACCGCAGCACTGCTCTCCCTTGATGAGTGATACGCCATAGCCCATGGCGTTGAGCACCCGCACGAGGTGCTTGCCCAGTTCGGGGAAGTTGTAGTTGACATAGCAGCCATGGAAGTAAGCCACCTTGCGGTCGAAGCTCTGCTGGTCTTTGGCGGCTTCACGGCGGTACCACGCCTCAAACGTGTGCGAGGCGTAGGCAGGGAAGGTGCGGCCCTGGTGTATGCCCACCATCTTGTGGAGCATCCACTTGGTAAGTCCCATGTTGACCACGCGGTTGGCGAGTCCGAAGGAGTGGGTGGCGAGCGTACCCACGAGGTCGGTATTGGCGAGCATAAACTCTCTGATGCCTATGCCCTGCAGGCTGTACTTGATGCGGGCGCTCTGGATGATGTCGCCCACCTTGACGCCTTGCGGACAGACAATCTCGCAACGCTTGCAGTTGAGGCACATCTTCATGGTCTTCTCGTCAAAGCAGGTCTCGTCTTTCAGACGGTGGCGCTCGCCGTCAGGCCCCGCCCACTTGGGGCCGGGAAACTTGAGCGTGACGCCGCTCACCGGGCAGTATGCGTTGCAGATGGAACATTTCAGACACTTCTCCAGGTCGTTCTCGCTGACCTGGTATAACTGTATATCTTTACTCATAGCTCTTTATTGTTTTATGGTCTCTGCCACGTGCAGGGCAGTGGTCATCGACACGCCTTCCTTGTCGGCGAGGCTGATGGAGTTGTGGCCGCTCAGTATGCTGCCGATGGCAAAGAGATTGTCGATGGTCTTGTCGTCTTTGGTGACCCTGAATGTGGCGTCGGTAGCCACGCCAAACTCCATGAAGGGCTGCTCGTCGAAGGCATCGTCGAGTGCCCACTGGCTGCGGTCGGCGAGTGCGTCGACACGGAGGTCGAACACGGGCTCGAACACGTGCTCGTAGTCGGCCATGATGCCACCGCTGTAGAACGAGCCTGCCGCCAGCACGAAGTGGTCGGCTTCGAGCGGCTCGGCGTTCAGGTGCTTTGATGTCACGCTTATGAGCCTTGTGCCATCGGCGCTCCACGCCTTGGCAGCCACTATCTCGTCGCCCAGCAGATAGGTTCCGCCGAGGAGTTCAAACCGCTTTTGCAGTGTGGTCTGGATGCTTCTGCCGTAGATGAAGGGGAAGGTGGCTTCGCCGTCTTTGTCGTGGCCCACGATGGTGAGCCATGCCGGCATGGCGGTGCCAAACTGGGTGACGCGCGTGTGGTTGGCGTCGCAGCTGCCGTCCATCTCTACGCCGGCTGCCTGGAGCAGTGACTGCGCCCGACGGGCAAGAGAGAGGGTGCGCTCGGCACCCATCTTGGTGTAGGGATGCGTGGCGGCCAACTGGCCCATAGCCTCGGCGGGGTGCGCCACTTCGTTGCCGTCGGTGTCGTAGCCCAGGAGACCGAACGAACCGTCGCTGAAGAACATGCTGCTCTGTCCGCGACTGATGATAGCCACATGCTGCCCACCCTCGGCAAGGCTGATGCCACAAGTGAGTCCGCTGAGACCTCCACCTATTATAATAGTATCAAATTTCACGTTATTCTGATTGCTTGTCGTTGTTATTTCTCTTTCCTAATTCCCAAGATAGACTGGTAGATGTAGCCCATGAGCT
>OCQZ01000581.1_pt1 | contig 11065 bp, 8 predicted proteins | sample 1538921 | NCBI WGS metagenome assembly OCQZ01 (sample SAMN03418269, study PRJEB22391) | human gut metagenome | biome: human-gut; feature: organic feature; material: feces | host: Homo sapiens | place: Tanzania | collected 2013-01 | reverse complement strand
TTGGTAACGTGCAAAATTTGACTTTTGCCTTTTTTTCGCTGTCGCCTGCACATAATGTCGCTACTCGTAGCGGATGGCTTCGATCGGGTCGAGGTTGGAGGCCTTGCGGGCAGGGTACCAGCCGAAGAAGATGCCGATGATGGTGCATACGAGGAAGGAGACCACGATGCTCCAAGGCTGGATGAGGATCGGGTAGGAGAGGACGGCCTTGACTATGTACGAGGCCGCCACACCTAAAATTACCCCCAAAAGTCCGCCCGTTATGCTGATCAGCGTCGCTTCGATCAGGAACTGGGCGAGGATGTCACGGCCTTTGGCTCCGATGCTCATCCTCAGACCGATCTCCTTGGTGCGCTCGGTGACGGAGACGTACATGATGTTCATGATCCCGATGCCGCCCACGAGGAGGGATATTCCCGCGACAGCCGCAAGCAGGGTGGACATCATGTCGCTCGTGCTGGTCATCATCGAGGAAAGCTCCTGCTGCGAGCGGATGTTGAAATCGTCGTCGTCGGACTCCTTTAGCTTGTGGTTGCGCCGGAGGACGGATGACACCTCCTCGATGGCCTTGTCGGTATATTCCTCACTCAGCGCGGAGCAGACGATCTCCTGGAGGTAGGTGATGGCGAGGATCCTTTTCATCACGGTGGTGTACGGCGTGATGATGAGGTTGTCCTGATCCATGCCCATGCTGTTGTAGCCCTTGCTCTCCAGCACGCCCACGATGCGGAACGGGATGCTGCCGAAGCGGATGACCTTCCCGACGGGATTCTCACCGTTGGTGAAGAGCTGGTCGATGACGGTCTTGCCGACGAGGCAGACCTTGGCCGCCGTCTTGATGTCCTGCTCCGAGAATATGTCACCGTCCTGTACCTTGTACCCTCTGATGTCGAGGAACTCCTCGTTGACACCGTAGACGGAGGTAGGTGTGTTGTTGGCGCCGTACACCGCCTGGCCGGAGGAATTGACGGAAGGGGAGGCGAGGGAAATGTGGGCGCATTCCTGGCGGATGTCCTCGAAGTCCTTGACTTTCAGCGTCTGCATGTCATCGGCGCTGAGGCGGACTCCGCCCCTCATGTCCTCTCCCGGATGGATCATTATCATGTTGGATCCCATCTCGCTGATCTCGGCCTGGATGCTCTTCTTCGACCCCTGGCCGATGGCGAGCATCGTGATGACGGAACCGACACCGATGATGATGCCAAGCATTGTGAGGAATCCTCTGAACTTGTTGTTGCCCAGTGCTTTCAGGGCTATTCTGAATAGATTGGCGAAATTCATTGCAAAAATCTTTTATGAATATCCTGCCTCGTCGCGGAGGCAAATTATCTATGAATATCTCAGCGGTCGTTCTCGACCGGCAGTTTGGCCAGCGCCTCCGCGGCGTCAAGAATATGCCCGTTCAGCACGTCGCTCGTGACGCGTCCGTCCCTCAGGGTGATAGTTCTGGTGCTGTAGTTCACAATCTCGGGATTGTGGGTCACGAATATTATCGTGCGGCCCTCGGAATGCAGTCTCTGGAACAGGACCAGCACCTCGAAACTGGTGCGGGTGTCCAGGTTGCCGGTCGCCTCGTCGGCGAGGATCACGGCGGGATCGTTGACCAGCGCCCTGGCGATCGCCACTCTCTGCATCTGTCCGCCGGACATCTGGTTGCTCTTGTGTTCCAGCCTGTCTCCCAGGCCGACGGCCTTCAGAGCCTCCACGGAGCGGTCGAACCTCTCCTTCTTTGAATATTCCGGGTTGTACATCAGCGGCAGTTCCACATTCTCGACCGCCGTGGTCTTCGCCAGAAGATTGTAGTTCTGGAACACGAATCCGATCTTGCGGTTGCGCAGTGTGGCCCTTTCGTTCTTGTCCATCGTCCTGACCGGCACACCGTCGAGGAAATATTCCCCGGAAGTCGGCGTGTCGAGGCATCCGAGAATGTTCAGCAGCGTCGATTTGCCGGAGCCGGACGTGCCGACAATCGTGACGAACTCGCCCTCCGTGATGGTGAACGACACGCCTCTGAGCGCGTGGACCGTCTCGTCGCCGACGATGAAGTCGCGGCGGATGTCCTCAAGTTTGATGACCTCTTTCATTTCCTATTTCTTTTTGTCTCCTCTCGGGCCGGGGGCGAACGGACTTCTTTCCGTTGCCTCTTCCTTTCTTGGTGCCTCCGCGCTCAGGCCCGTCACAACCTCCTCACCGTCAGTGAGTCCGCCGGTGATACCGGTCTTGTCGCCGCTCGTGTGTCCGGTGGTGACAGTCTTCGGGGAGATCTCGTTTCCTTTCCATACCCAGACCGTGCGGGTGTCCTCGCCGTCGGCGGCCTGACTGCCTGTGACGGTGACACCGATCTCCTCAAGCAGTTCTGGATCAGGATTGAACCTCAGCGCCTTGGTCGGCACCGCAAGCACGTCCTTCTCCTCCAGAGTGTTGATGGTCACGTTGGCCGTGAGTCCCGGCTTGAGCTTCAGATCAGGGTTCGGGGCGGTGATCACCACCTCGTAGGTCACGACGTTCGATGTAGTGGTGGCCTCCAGCCTGACCTGCTGAACTTTCCCGTTGAACACATCGTCTGGATAGGCATCCACGGTAAATGTGACGCTTTGGCCTTCCTTGACCTGGCCGATGTCTGCCTCGTCCACATCAGCGATGACCTGCATGTCGGCGAGGTCCTTGGCGATCGTGAACAGGGTCGGGGTCTCGAATCCCGCCGCCACGGTCTGCCCTTCCTCCACGGCCCTGCTGATGACAACGCCGTCGATAGGGGACGTGATCGTGGCATAGCTCAGATTCCTCTTTACCTTCGTGAAGGAAGCCTGCGCCTGATTGTACGTATTCTTTGCGGTCTCGTACTGGTAGAATGCGGAATCATATTCAGAGTCACTGACCAACTCCTTGTCGTGCAGGGTCTTGATCCTGTCATATTCCTTCTCCCTGTACTCGAATTCCGTCTTGGCGGCGGAGAGTTGCGCCTGCGACGAGGCCAACTCCGCCTGGAGGTTCACCTTGTCCATCTCCGCTATGACCTGGCCGGCCTTGACGATGTCGTTGTAGTCGGCGTAGAGTCTGTCGATGATGCCGGACACCTGCGTGCCGACCTCCACTTTTGTGACAGGCTCGACCGTTCCTGTGGCCGTGACCGAGTTCGAGATGTCAATTCTTTCAGCCCTTGCTGTCTCAAGGGTGACGGTCTGCTTTCCGGTTGGACGGAAGATCAGCCAGAGTGCGACAGCGGCGCAGATGACACCTGCTGTGATCCATAAAGTCTTAGTTTTCATATTCATTGATTTTATGATTTCCTTGATAGATGTCGAGTAACGCGTTGTTCATCAATGCCGTGTATTTGGATTGGAGGAGCTGGACGCGGGCGTTCAGAAGATTGTTCTGTGCGGTGACCAGCTCCACGGTGTTCTTCATCCCGACGTTGAACTGCTCGGCCGTGAGCTCGTAACTCTGCTCGGCATATTTTTCCTGTTCCTTGGCGGAGGAGTATTTGGCCTGCGCTGAAACCGCCTCCAGATAGGTGTCTTCAACTTCCTTGAGCAGAGCCTTTTCCACGCTCATCCGCTCCAGTCTGCTGTTGTCCGCCTCTATCTTCGCCTTGTTGACCGCAGTCTTGGCCTTTCTGCCTTGAAGGATCGGAATCTGAAGGCTGAGGCCGATGCTTTCGTTGAAGTTCCTCTCCAACTGGCTGCCGAAAGACCCGCTTCCCCCTGATACATTCGTTGTCCCAAGACTTGCCGTCGCGGAAAGGGTAGGGGAATATGCTGATTTGGCCTGTCTGATGCTGAGATCGGCCGCTTGTACGGTCAGTCCGGCTTTTTTTATCTCCGGCATTGATTCGAGAGCGTTGGCATAGACTTCCTCCTTGCTTGGAAGCAGTCTAAGGACTCCGGCCTCATCATCGGAGGGTTCCACAAGTTCGATCTCATCGCTTACACCGAGTTCCAGAAGTTGCTTGAGCTGTAGTTTGTAGTTGTCCAGCGATGCCTTTGCGGATGTGATCTGATAGATGTCGCTGGCATATTGGCTCTCCAGCTGTGCGACATCGACCTTGCTGAGCTCCCCGGCGTTTTTCAGTTCTACGGCTCTGTCCAGCTGCGCCTTTGAGGCTTCGGCGGTGCTTTCGCTTACTTTCACTGCCTCCGAAGCATAGAGGCACTGTATATAGGCCTTCACGATGGAGATCACGACATCATTAGTGTTCTCTTCCACAGACAGCGAATCGACGGAGTTCTGAAGGCGGCTTTGCTTCAGTGCCGTGCGAAGGCTTCCGCCGCTGTAAAGCGTCATCCCTGCGTTCAATCCGTAGTTTCCCGACCAGCTTGTGGCCTTGGACGTGCTATAGACATCAGAGCCGACTACCGTGCTGTTGCCGCTTTCGGAGAACGGCCTGTTTGTTATTCCTTGACTCGTGGAAACGCTTAAAGTCGGGAACATGGCCGCCTTGGCCTGATACGTGTCCTCAAGTCCGGCCAGATGGGCGTTCCTGCTCTGGCGCAGGGCGATGCTGTTCTCCACGGCATAGTCGATGCATTCCTGCAACGACCATTTCTTTGTCTGAGCTCCGGCGGTCAGGGAGAAGACCGTCAGGGCTGTGATAATGATGATAACGTACTTTTTCATATTCATTGATGATCAAAATCCGGTGGCGAAAGTAGTCGCGCGGTGGATTTTATTCAACTCAAATCGACGAACCCCCGTTTTTCATCGACGAAAATGATTATATTTGTCTTTCAACCTTGGCGCGGAACTTCCAAGGTCCGGCCGCTGCTGGCCATTTAACACGAGATTAGTAATCAATGTATATGACAATGAAACTTTCAAATCTGATCAGAAAGACCGCCATCGCCGCGGCCTTGACCCTTGCTTCGGCCTCATTCGCCGGCGCCGAGTCCCGTTCCGACTGGAAGGCCCATTGGATCACTCATCCTTGGGTCCAGAGCACGACAAACACCTGGATTTCCTACCGAAAGGAAGTCAATGTGACAAAACGTCCGGACAAACTTATCGCCAGGATCGCGGTGGATTCAAAGTACTGGATGTGGATCAATGGCGAACTCGCTGTCTTCGAGGGTGGGCTCAAGCGTGGACCGTTCCCGAACGGAACCTATTACGACAAGGTTGACATCGCACCTTTCCTCAAGGAGGGCAACAACACGATCGCCATCCTGCTCTGGCACTTCGGAAAGCAGGGGTTCAGCCACAACAGCAGCGGTCAGGCGGCGCTGATCTTCGAGGCCATATCTCCTGAACTGAAGATCCTTTCCGACAAATCCTGGCTCTGCGTTCCTAACCCAGCCTACAGCAGCACGGACGCCCCGCATCCGAACTACCGTCTCCCGGAAAGCAACATCCGCTTCGACGCGCGCAAAGATCTGGAAGGTTGGAATATGCCTGGCTTTGACGTCCGCCGCAAGATGCACGGGGCCGACAATGTGGATGAGATGGCGTGGCCGGCGATGGGCGAGCTCGTCGAGCGCCCGATCCCGATGTGGAAGGATTACGGACTCAAGGAATATGTCTCTGTACGTCAATCCAATGACACCGTCTATTGCAAGCTGCCTTACAACGCCCAGATAACTCCATACCTCAAGGTCGAGGCGAACGGTGGCGAGATGGTCAGGATAATGACCGACAACTATCGTGGCGGCAGCGAGAACAATGTCCGCGCCGAGTACATTGCCCGTAAAGGTGTTCAGGAATATGAGAACCTCGGATGGATGAATGGCCACGAGGTTTGGTATATCGTGCCTTCAGGAGTGAAAGTACTTGAGCTTAAATACCGTGAGACCGGTTATGACACCGAGTTCTCCGGCTCGTTCGAGTGCGAGGATCCGTTCCTTAACGAACTTTGGAAACGCTCCGCAAGGACGCTTTACATCACAATGCGAGACACCTATATGGATTGCCCTGACCGTGAGCGTGCCCAGTGGTGGGGAGATGAGGTCAACGAATTGGGTGAGGCTTTCTATGCGTTGTCACCGTCCGGACAGTTACTTGCCAGAAAGGGTATTCTTGAACTGATGAACTGGCAGGAGGCTAACGGGGTGATTTATTCTCCGGTGCCGGCCGGCAACCGAGTGATCGAGCTTCCTCTCCAGATGCTCGCTTCCGTGGGCTGGTACGGTTTCCACACTCAGTACTGGTTCAGTGGCGACAGCAGTTTCGTGGCTGAGATCTATCCGAAGATAGAGCGTTATCTGTTCAGAAGCGGTCTTTGGACCTTCAAGGATAATGGTCTTCTGAATGTCCGTACAGGAGACTGGAACTGGGGCGACTGGGGAGACGACATTGACACTGAAGTCTTGACAAACTGCTGGTATTATCTTGCTCTCAGGTCTCAAAGGGAGTTCGCCCGCATTCTCGGCAAGCAGAGGGATGCTGAGACTTTCGAGGCTTTGATGAAAAGAATCTCCGATGCGTTTGACACACAGTATTGGACCGGTTCCGCCTACCGTGACCCTAACTATAAAAAACAGACAGATGACCGCGCCCAGGCTATGGCCGTTGTCTCCGGTCTTGCCTCACCGGACAAGTATCCGGCTCTGTTCGAGACCCTTAAAAAGGAATATCACGCCAGCCCTTATATGGAGAAATATGTCCTTGAGGCTCTCTTCAAGATGGGACACGCCGACTTCGCCATCGAAAGGATGAAGTCCCGTTACGCCAAGATGCTAAAGTACGACTACACGACCCTGTTCGAAGGTTGGGGAATCGGCAGTGAAGGCTTCGGCGGCGGCACGATCAACCACGCCTGGAGTGGAGGCCCGCTTACGATCCTGAGCCAGAAACTCTGCGGGATCGAGCCGACGGCACCTGGCTTCCAGACTTTCGATGTCAAGCCTCAGCTGGGAACTTTGAAGACAGCTTCCGCCGCTCTTGAGGCCCATTACGGAATGATCCGCGTCTCAATCAGCCGCAAGTCTGTCAAGTCTCATGTCGCCTCGCTCGCAATTGAGGTTCCGGAAGGCACAACTGCCACTGTCACGGCTTCAAACGGCAAGCCGAAGACGATGACCGCAGGAAAATATTCGTTGAAGATCAAGGTTGACTGATGTCTGCACATCGTGATTTTGGTGCGGCCGTGAGCGATGATGCTTGCGGCCGCATCTGGTTTCAAGGCTGGCTTTTGGCCGCATTGTTGACCAGAAAAATTCCTTTGTCATTCTCTTTGAGAACGGCCACGGTCCAGTAGCAGCCCTCGGCGGCATCGTAGGACACGGAGATGTTCTGATTTACAGTCATTCCCTCTGAAAGTGTCCCGCCGCCGTCATCGGCGGGCAAAGGGTCACCGTTCGGGGATGTCGCTATGGCTCTGACCACCTTGTTGAAGGTGTAGTCGGAGCCTTGTCCGACCTGGAAACCTTTGATCCCGTCCTGCATCAAGGCGGCGAAGATCCTGTACTTTCCGCTTTCGGCGATCTTTACGGTCACAAGAGCCTTTGCCGGAGAGTCTGCGTCAGGTGTGATTGTGATGGCACACGGCTTCTTCACCGAATCCAGATGTCGGCTGGCGGCCTCGTAGAGGATGTCCTCGTTGTTGCCGAACACGGTCGGCTCAAAGTTGATGATCGCGGACGGAAAACTGTTGATGGAGTACCGTTTGCATAAGTCATTCTCAAAGCCGACACTGAAGTTGTCGCCTTTGTGGACACTGACCGTGACGAGCCGTCCGGACAGCCTCTCGTTGACCTTGACCAGACTCTTGGACATGTCCGGACAGTAGGTACACCACGATCCCGTGAAATAAAAGACAAAGGCTCGGCTTTCTACTGCCTCGGGTTCGGGCTCGGGCTTTGGCTCCGTTTCAGGTTCTTTTTGATATTCCTCCCAGTCGGAATGAATCCCTTGGCAGGAGTCCAGAGCGGCCGGCAGAGCCAAAGCCGCGACGCAGAGAATTAATGAATAGAGTCGTTTCATCAGAAAACAATTGAGATTGAAAGGCTTCCGCCTGTGAAGCCTGGCTGCCAGCGGCAGACTCCGCCAGAGCAGACCATCCCCTTACGGTTCCGGCCGAATGATGCGCTGACCCGGTAACGTCCACGGCTGTAGCCCGCTCCGGCCTGGTAGTAGTGAGCCTTGCTTGATCCGTGATTGTACATGTCCTTGGCGAAGACTGACCAGCCTGATGTGAGATTCGCCTCGACAAGAGCGGCGCACCAGTCCTTTTCGGACTCCGCGCTGTAGAGATACTGAAGTTCCACGCGCATCGAGAAACTGTCCGTGAATCGGTAAGCCACATCAGCGACGGCAGTGTTCCGGACCTCGGTCATTCTGTGCACTCCGTGCGATGGGGATCTCTCCTGAATATTCAGAAACAGCACAGATTTAAGGCGACGGTTCCATTTCCGTTCGTACTTGACGCTGATGTCCCTGAAAAGCAGTGCCCTCTTGCCTAGTTCGTGGTACTTTTTTAGACTGTGCGCTTCGCTGTAGTTGAAATGGAGCCGATCCTTTTTGCTTGCCTTGTAGAGCAGGTCGGCTTGCCAAGCGTCCTCTCCGTCGGAGTTCGGGTAGTACGGTTCCAGGGAGCAGAGCATGTAGGTGTGCTGAAGGGAAAGGGCTGGGATGTAGTTCAGAGTGTTGGAGATGTATGTCTCGTTGGTTCTGAAAACCTTGTTGGTCATGTTCTGAAGATGCCTGAAAGTGGCCACGGCACTTATACTGCCGACAGCCAGTCCTGTTTCGAGCGACAGGGCATCCCCTTGGTGAAGATTTTCCACCCCGCTGACCGAAAAGTCGTGCCAGTCCTTCTGCTTTCCGCAATATTCACCTTTAATGTAGAATCCCCCTATTGCGTAGTTCGCCCCGAGAGACCATGATGCGTTGTTTTTTGGCACGCTGACCTTGATCCAATCATCATTAAGGTAATAAGGAAGTTCTTTCTCGAACCGTTCCAAGAACGAAAACTCCAGTCCGAGGTCGCCTCCGAACAGGCTTATATGCGAGAGCGTGATGTCCGCTCCAAGAATCCGCGTGTCTGAATATCCCCGCAGATGTCTCGGAAGACCCCACACGAGTTTGATGCCAAGCCGGTCTTTGGAATATTCCATCCTCACTCCTCCGACCGAGTTGTTCATCCCCAGCGCCCTGTCCTCCCACGAGCGGAACAGCAGTCCGGAGCCGAACTGGTCATACCAGTCGCCGAGGGTGATGTTGAAGTCCTTGGCGTTGTAGCGGATGAACTTTTCAGGCAGGGCGAACCCTTTGATTCCCTCATCGTAGCCGAGAAGCGGCTGCGGATGCCACTCGGCCTGCACACCGGCCTGAAAGCGTTTTCTGGACCAGTCCAGTTTCAGATAGTTGTTGGAGCCGTAGTCATCCCTGTCCGTGTACCAGACATCATTTGACTCAAAGCTCCAGTGCCAGGAACTCTTGTCCTGGGCGCTGGAGATTGAGCTTAGTCCCAGCGCAAGCACCAGGGACATGAATATTCTCGGCTTTGACATCATTCGTCAACCATGACCATCACAGGTGGGGCGAGAGGGATGAAGTTGGCCTTGTCAACGGCAGCGCATTGAGCGGCGGCTCTTGTGACGGCCTCGGCGCTTCTTGCCGGAGCGTCGAACGCCACGAATGTCTCGTAGTCGTAAGTCCATGCGTCACCCTCGGAGAACTTCATGATCTTCTTGTAGATGGCCTCACGTGACGGGGCGTTGAAACCTCCCGTGTTGTGGCGCATGATGCTGTTATCGGTCGGTCTATAGACTCCGTAAGGGTAGGTATAGCCACCTTCATAGACGCCAACCTTACCTGAATATCTTGAGTCGGAGATGAATTTTGACCAGAGGATGGTTTTCGGATCGGATGTCAGGTCCACATTCTCGTGAAATCCATAGGCGAAACCTTTCCATTTCTTCAGTTCTGAGACCTCGTCATCAGGAATTCTGCCCATGGAGTCATAGAAGTATTCATCCGCCAGTTTTCCGAATCCGTGGCCGCAGCCTTCGTGTCTGAGTGTCTGGGCGTACTCGTTTTCGTTGCGGCAGAGAGGAACGTAGCAGACAGCCCTGTTGTCGCTGAACATCCAGCATGTGCCGGCGTACTTTGCCTTGTTGACAATCACGAAGACGATTGTCTTCTTGAGGTTCACTGACGGCATCTTGTCCTTGACAAATCGGAACACAGCATCATGGTCGCCGCTGATGTAAGTGCCATCTCCGAATTGTGCCGAGAACTTGGTGTCGCCGCCTTCCTGAGTGATGATTCCGTTCTTCGAGACAGATCCGATCCTGTAGATGTTGAACCTGTCCTTCGTGCTCCTGAACGGCTCCTCGGTGAAGAAAGCCTCCTTGCCAAGTTCGACGTACTTGTTGAAAAGATTCTGATCCTTGTCCGCGAACGCGTCTCCGACAAACACCACGTCGATTCCCTTGCCGACAGTCGCCGAATGAATCCTGGTCACCTGTCCGTCCTGACTGTAGTCAGAGGATGTGTAGGTTTGGATTCCCTGCTTGACCGTCACTGTCAGAAGCGAGTTGTTGACATTCTTGAATATGATTTCGCCGCTTCTGGCTGAGGATGTCGTGTTGGCACTCACTGTGAATGTGTAGGTTCCGGAGTTATCTGACTTTTTGCTGATCCATTCCGGCTGTGAATCAAGCGAATAGCCCATGTTAGCCGTCACGGTCATCGTGATGTCCCGTTCGTTGCCGTCAATGTCAAATGATGTCGGTGTCACCGTGAACACCTCGTCCTCGCCGGGCTCGGAGCCGACAACGATGTTGGTTGTGGACGGAATCTTTTTATATGTTATATTACTCAGCTGATTTTCATATATATATAAAGTCTTGAGAGGATTCCCATAGCACGAAAAGTGCCTAAGAGCAGTTAACTTTGAAATATCCAAAGATTCGATTTCATTGTTATCGCATTGTATGCGTATCAAATCAGGACAATTGTTGACTTTTAGCTCCTTCAATTTATTCCCGTCACAACAGAAGTAGTATAACTCGGGGCAGTTGCTTAAATCTAATGATGTCAGCTGATTTGCTTGACAAAGGAAATTCCTCAGATTGACGTTATTGCTGATGTCAATTGACATCAAATTATTACTGGAACAATATAATGT
>OCQZ01000571.1_pt1 | contig 11187 bp, 10 predicted proteins | sample 1538921 | NCBI WGS metagenome assembly OCQZ01 (sample SAMN03418269, study PRJEB22391) | human gut metagenome | biome: human-gut; feature: organic feature; material: feces | host: Homo sapiens | place: Tanzania | collected 2013-01 | reverse complement strand
GGTTTCATCTCTGAATCTTTTATCTAAAACGGCTATTCGCCAAACCTTATTATTGTTTGTTTGAACAGCAATAAATACTTTTTCTCCGTTAAACTCTCCTTCCAAAAGGTCTTCTTTCTGATTGTATGTAAAGCCTTTTGCTTTGAGTTTTTGAATCATTTCGGATTTTGTTCCGTCAACGGGAATGCCTAAGAATTTTGTAACGTCTTTTTGTGCGTACAGCCCTGCTGTAAGCACAATCATTATGATTAAACTGATAAATTTCTTCATTTCGATTTCTTTTTTTTTGTTTGCCCGTCCCAAGACAGTTTTATTGTTTTGCTTGTTTAGAGACACAAAAAACGTGGAACTTCTTTCTTATTGGCTTCTGAGGTTCCGCAATTACCCAAGTTATTCAAATAAGTAAAGCCCACGCGATACACGTGAGCGTTTACTGCTTTACTTTGAATAACTTGCTTGAAACTTTGCGGATTTCAGAAGTCCAAGTATAAGCAAAAACGCTTTTATATGTCTTTGAAATGTTTGTTTACAACTGAATCTTTTCTTTTACCGGTATCCTCCTTTCTTCTTGGTTCGTATCGGTGGGCAAAGGTATGAAAAAATCGGATTGCAACAAAATATTTCGCAGTCCGTTATGCAAGTCTTTTCCGCCTTTTGTGCAATTGCAGCGGAGAAATGCCGTCTGCTGAAACCTTACAGACGTTTCGCACGGATTGAAACGCCGAAAGAAAAAATTATTCCGCCGTTTCACGAAATTCTTTCGGTGTTTCATTTTTGCGTAAAGCCGTTTCGCTTTTGCGGCTTCGTTCCAAGGCTTTTCATTTTTGATGTTCGGGGACGATGAACGACTGTTCTGATTGCAAGGTTTCGGACTTTCGGCATGCGGCTTTGTTTCCGTGTATGAGGAATGGAAGTGCCTGTATGTCGAAAGGGTGAAGAATTTTCGGCTGAAAGTATCGGCGGTATCTCTAAAAGTGGTATATTTGCACCTTTGAAGTAAAATTCGTTTCGGATTATGAATAAGAGAAGATGTTTTTTAGGTGGGTTGTTGCTTTTGTTGCTTTTGTCGTGTTCGATGGAGCTTTCTGCTCAACGAAGGAATAAGGCTCCGCTCGTAAGGTTCGGTTTCAGAGCCGGTTTCAATATGAGCGACCTCACTTCCGCCAAGGGATTGGATATATATAACGGTCTTGCTTATTTCGATGAGCAGTTGAATTACATAGGATTTACGGACACCAAGCCTTTCAAGTATGGCTTCAATGCCGGATTTGCGGCTCAGGCTCAGCTTTCGGACTCTTGGTTCTTGCAAACCAACCTGTTGTTCTCCACAAAGGGATATAAGTTGAATACTCAGAATGTCGAGATAAACGCAACGGCGGATTATCTTCAAATTCCGGTGGAAGTGATGTACAAATATGAGTTGAGCGATGATTGGAGGCTGACGGGTTCTCTCGGAGCTTTCTTCGGCGTAGGCATTTGCGGCTTTACTTCTTTTGAAGACCACTATGGAGAGGACAAACACCCGAGAGGTCAGCACTTGAACGCCAACAAGCCGACTTTGAACCCCGAAACGGGAGAACACAACCTTATTTGTTTCGACCCGACTGTCCACGGACAGGTGTTCTGGAAGGATAAGGACGACACTTTCGCTTCTGACGGAACATGGGCTGTCGATGCGGGTTTGCAAGTTGCCTTGGGTTGCGAATACAAGAGCTTCCAACTATCGGTGGCTTACCAATACAGCATAACGCCTCTCTACAATTACGGCAAGGCATTCAAGAATCGTTACGCCACAAAGGGCATGGATTACAACAATTCTTTCGAGTATTTCGACATTGCGGCACCCGCTTGTCCTCGCCAGCACCTTATCTCGATCAGCATAAGCTATTTCTTGGATAATTGGCAGCACGGCATAAGGTGGTAGCCTTTTCGTCGAAATCGGAACAACAAAGTGATTTGCGATAACGTTTATCCGATATGAAAAAGTTATTGTTTACATCAATCTTTGCGTTCAGCCTTTTCTTTGTTTCGTACTCCCAAAAGAGCGACAGCACGGATTACGGAGACATGAGGCTTTCTGCCGGCATGATAATGGGCAGGGATTTTTTCGGAGAGAAGTTCTTTTCCGATAACGTTTCGTTCGAGTACTCCAAATGGCTGAACCCGAAGGCAGGAATAAGATTGGGAGCAAGCGTTGGTGAGATTTCGTCGGCGTTCTTGGACAACAATGAAGACAAAGCACCATATTCCAAAAACCATCGCCGCACATCGGCTTACGTAGGCTTGGATTATGTGGTCAATCCGAGAATGCTGATCAGCGTTACGGCGTTTTTCGACAATGTGAACCTGAACGGCTACGACAGACGCTTCGGAGCGTCTCGCCTGTACACCAACGGATTCAATGCAAACCTGACTTACAAATTCTCGAACGAATCTTTGCTCAACCTTTCCTTCACTTACATCGAGTCGAATGCACCTTTTGTGCCATACTCGCCATATTCGGCTTACGGAAGTCCGTATGCAATGCACGGGTTCTGCGACATGGGAATGGGAGGCTTCGCTCCCGCAGGAGCATTCACTTCTTTCTGGCTACCATAAGCCCGTCCCTGAGAGGCAATATGAGAGCGTCGAAACGCTTGTCCCGACTTATTTTCTCGTTGAAAAGCATTATTGCTTTGGTTTCCTTGTCCGAATCCCTGACCGGAAGAACGACTTTGCCGTACCAAAGAATATTGTCGGCGATAAGCAATCCGCCGCTTCGCAAACGTTCGGCACATTTCTCGTAATAAGCGGGATAGTTGGCTTTGTCGGCATCTATGAATATCAAATCGAAGTCGCCCTCTATCTCATCGATGATTTCCAAAGCCGTTCCTATATGTAGTTTTATTCTGTCGCCGTATCCGTATTTGTCGATGGCCGAAAGAATGAAGTCTTCCAACAAAGGGTCTTTCTCGATTGTATGAACGACTCCGTCCTCAGCCAACCCCTTGGCAAGGCAAAGGCTCGAATAAGCCGTGAACGTTCCTATCTCCAATACGGATTTCGGTTGCACAAGCAGGGAAAGCACCTTTAACAGATTGCCCTGCCAGTTCCCGCTCAACATATTGGGCTTCAAGAACCGCAAATGCGTCTGACGGTCGATGTATTTCAAGTCATCGCTTTCTTCGGAGGTATGTTGCTTGCAGTAATCCTCTATTCTCTTATCCACAAAGGGGTGTATCTGTTTTTCCATCGAAGTTTACATTGAAATTATTTTGAACTCCACACGTCTGTTCTTCGCCCTGCCCTCATCTGTCGCATTATCCGCAATCGGTTGCCCCGCTCCGTAACCCTTATATTTGAGACGCTTCTTGTCTATGCCCTTTCCGATGAGATAATCATAGACAGCCTTCGCACGTTGTTCGCTGAGAGTTTGATTATACTTGTCCTTACCCTTGTTGTCCGTGTGTCCGGAAAGTTCGATTGCCATATTCGGATAAGCAGCCAGCAATTCCGTCAACTTTTTCAGTTCTACGAAACTCTGAGGCAGCAGAACGCTTTTGTCGAAGTCGAAGAAAATGTTTTCCAACACTATAACCTGTCCGACCTCATACTCTTTCTCGTCCTTCTTCGTGGTTATCGTTACCTGCTTTTCGGCAATCTCTTTCTTTTCGCTGCATGTCAGACAATAGAGTTCCACATCGTCTATATAGTAATAAGCACCCGGGAGAATATCTTTGAGAAAGGCGGGAAAGATAAGGTTACTCTGTTCGGCAGGATAGAAATTCCCTATCGTCAGAAAGCGTTCCCCGCCTTTGGCTTCGAATTCCCCTTCAATCAACTGCCAATTCGCCGTGTCCAAGAGCGGACGCTCGAAACTGTTTACCACTTGCGGCGGAAAGATTTTTGAAATCTGTTGTCGGATACCGTTTGCGTGAGCCGTCTTACTGTTGTTCGTCAGCAGCCCTCTTGTATTGTCTTTTATCCTTTCCTCGGTGAACAAACCGCCTATGGTTGCCACGGCACCGGTAGAGTATTCTGAAAGACTGACCCAGAAACTCAGTTTGTAGCGTTCCCCTGCCATGAGAGGTTCTTTAAGTTCCGTCTGAATGTATTCCCGATAATCTGTCTTGGAAGTGTAAATTCCGACCATGCCTTCGCCGTTACGCGGGTATTGATAGCCTAATTTGTTCTTCGGAACCTGACATTGTCTGCCTCCGCAAGGGTGATAGTAGTCGGAAGAGCCGTCTGTGGGTTGCCACCAAGCCTCCACCTCCGTCATCTGCCCGTATGGTTCTATCTTTTGCGGGCAAGCCGTGTGCTGTTCAAAAGAACCGTTATATATAAGGTTCTTCCGCTCCCTCTCTTGCGAAGAAAGCATGCCTGCAATGCAAGAAGCAAAAACGAATAACGCTATCTCGACAGAAATGTCCAATCCAAATCTTTTTCCGCATCCAACCATTGTATCTCCTTATCTTTACAAAACCATGTCATCTGCCTTTTTGCGTACCTGCGAGTATTGATTTTTATCAGTTCCACAGCCTCTTGCAGGCTTGTTTTGCCGTCCAAGAAATCGAAAATTTCCTTGTATCCCACCGCATTCAAGGCTTGCAGGTTTCTATACCCGTAAAGTCCTCGCACTTCTTCAATCAAGCCCTGTTCGATCATGCAATCCACCCTTCGATAAATCCTTTCCAAAAGATTTTCCCTGCTTCGCCTTATTCCTATCTTTATTATATCGAAATCCCTCTTCGTTTTCTTTTGCGAACGAAAGGAAGAAAAAGTTCTGCCCGTCTGTCTGCATACTTCCAAAGCCCGTATCAATCGTATGTGATTTCGTTTATCGACGATTTCCCAGTATTCGGGGTCTTTCTCTTGCAATTCCCTTTGCAGAGGTTCCAATCCCTGCGTTGCGAATAAGTCGTTCAATTCCTGCCGAATGCTTTCGTCCTTGTCCGGAATGTCGTCTATTCCGTTGCATACGGCATTCACATAAAGCCCGCTGCCGCCCGTCAGCACCACATCATCCTTTTCTTGGAAGAGTTTCCCGATAACCTCCGATGCGTCCCTCTCATACATAGCCGCATTGTAGTCTTGGCTGACGGATATGTGGGCAATGAGATGGTGCGGTATCGTTGCGAGTTCGCTTTCGCTCGGACGAGCCACGCCTATGTTCATTTCCTTGTAGAATTGCCTTGAATCGGCAGACACTATCTCCGTACCCAGCATTCCGGCAAGGCGAATGCACTCCGCCGTCTTGCCGACAGCCGTCGGTCCGACCACAACAATCAATCGTTTATTGTTCATGTGGCTTCAATCCGAGTTTTGCGGCTTCCGAATACAGCAATCCCAAAGCCGCTTGCTTCTCATTGGGAATTATTCCGTCCAAAATGGCGTCTTTGACGGCGGTTTTCAGCACACCTATTTCCTTGCAGGGAGCCAAATCGAAAATCTTCATTATTTCTTCGCCGCAAACCGGCGGTTGAAAGTTCCTTACTCTGTCCTTCTCTTCGATTTCGAGCATCTTCTGCTTGACAATCTCGAAGTTGTGCATGTATTGTTTGACCTTGTAGCTGTTTTTTGAAGTTATATCCGCCTGACAAAGCAACATAAGGTCGTCTATGTCGTCTCCTGCGTCGAAAATCAATCTTCTGACAGCCGAATCCGTGACTATATCCTCCGCCAGCACTATCGGACGCAGGTGCAGGGAAACTAATTTCTCCACATATTTCATTTTCTCGTTCAAAGGCAGCTTCAAACGCCTGAAAATGGATTTCACCATGCGACTTCCTTTCAATTCATGTCCGTGAAAAGAAAATCCCGTCTTCTCATCGTAACGCTTGCAGTACGGTTTGCCTATGTCATGCAGTATGGCAGCCCAGCGAAGGAACAAATCGTCCGACTTTTTCGAGATATTGTCCAAGACTTCCAGAGTATGCTTGAAATTATCCTTGTGCGACCTTTCGCCTATCGATTCCGTGCCTTTCAGTCTCACCAATTCCGGGAACAGCCTCTCCAAAAGACCGCTTTTATCCAGCAATCTGAACCCCATGGAAGGGTGAGAAGAAAGCATCATTTTGTTGATTTCATCGATGTTTCGCTCCATCGACACTATTTCTATGCGGTAAGCATTGCGTTTTATCGCTTCAAAAGTGTCGGGGTGTATCGAAAAATCCAACTGCGTTGCAAACCTGATGGCACGCAACATTCTCAAAGGGTCGTCAGAGAACGTTATGTCCGGATCCGAAGGGGTTCTTATTATCTGCTTCTTTATATCCGAGCAACCGTCAAAGGGATCCGTCAACTCTCCGTAGCGATTTCGATTCAGGCAAATCGCCATTGCGTTTATCGTAAAGTCCCGTCTGTTCTGGTCGTCTTCCAAAGTCCCGTCTTCCACAACGGGCTTACGCGAGTCGTGAGAGTAGCTTTCCTTTCTTGCACCCACGAACTCCACCTGCCAATCCTCGTCTCCGTCTCTGAAATGCAACATAGCCGTGCCGAAATTCCTGAAAACGGAAATTTTCGAGCCTTTTCCAATCTTCTCCTGCAACTTTTCCGCCAACTGTATTCCGCTTCCGATGGTAACGATGTCTATATCCTTGCACGCACGCTTCATCACGGTATCTCTGACAAAGCCTCCAACCACATACGTTTCCAAACCGACTTCATCGGCAGCCCGACCGATGAGTTCGAAAACGGGAAAACACAACTTCTCTTTCAAATTAGCCATATTGCAAAATTAAGCAAAATACCCGACAAAGCACCAAGCAGAGGAGCAAATAGAAAAAATCCGAAATCCTTTTCCGCAATCCCCGCATGGAAAGCCCGCATCATGCCCTCGGCAGGCATGATTGCATGGCTCTTTTTGCCGATAAAGAGATTTTTTGTACCTTTGTACTGTTCGCTTCCATGGAAAGACGTTTGCAAAACCCTGTTTCTCTGCCTCGAAAAGGCAAAAAGAGAGGGAAAATCGGCGAAAGGAAAAATGCTGATACTCGACGGACTTGACGAAACGCCGTTTCCTTGGAACGAAACGAAGAAAGAATTTTCCGAAACGGCGTTTTATTTCAGCCGAACGGCGTTTCGATTTCAAGGCTTAAAAAGACAGTTCGAGATGAGTATATTTCAGACAAGAAAACCGCGAAGATTCGAGTACAAACCGCGGTTTTACGACCCCGATAAGGAGGAATTGGAACGCTTGAAAGCGAAATACGGACAATCGGAGGGCGAATCGTACAAACGCAGAATCGATTTCCGTTCCGCCATGAAGGAGAAGAAAGACGAGAAATTGGGCAAGCCCGTCTCGGCTCTTAAAATCATACTGATTGCATCGATAGTTGCAGGCTTGCTTTACTTCCTTTTGTTCATCGTGGAGACATGGCAATAGAAGTATTGGACGACATTGTCGCCAACCAGATAGCCGCAGGAGAAGTCGTTAACCGCCCTGCCTCGGTTGTAAAGGAGTTGTTGGAAAATGCCATGGACGCCGGAGCCACGCGAGTGCAGTTGGTCATCAGGGACGCAGGCAAAACGCTCATTCAGGTGAGCGACAACGGTTGCGGAATGGACAAAGAGGACGCACAGAAGTGCTTTCTGCCGCATGCCACAAGCAAGATAAAAAGTTCGGAAGACCTTTTGAACCTGCACACCATGGGATTTCGCGGTGAAGCACTCGCTTCCATTGCAGCCATAGCCCAAGTGGAATTGAAAACACGCAGGGAGGAAGACGAGACGGGGGTGAGGGTCGTAGTCGAAGGAGGCGTGGTGAAAGAGGTTTGCGAAACGGCTTGCAGCATCGGCACATGCGTTTCCGTCAAGAACATATTCTTCAACACTCCGGCGAGGAGAAACTTCCTTAAAACGGAGCAAATAGAGAACAGCCACATAAACGAGGAATTCGTAAGGGTCGCAATGATTAACACGGAGACCGCTTTCTCGTACATAAACAACGAAAAAAACGTTTACAGTCTCACTGTCGGAAATGCAAAGAAGAGAATAATCGAGTTGTTCGGCAATTCGATAAGCGATAAGCTTATTCCGGTTTCGGAAAAAGTCGATTTGGTGGATATAGAAGGCTATGTCTGTTCGCCGGAGTTTGCGAAGAAAAACAAATCATGGCAATACTTCTTCGTCAACGGCAGATTCATGCGGAACACATACTTTGCCAATGCCGTGGATAGGGCTTTCGCCAATCTGCTTCCCGAAAAGAATTATCCCGCATTCTTCATCCGTCTCAGCCTTCCGCCGCAAAACATAGACGTAAACATACATCCGACCAAGACGGAGGTGAAATTCTTGGACGAGAGAGTGATTTATTCCATTCTTCACGCCTCCGTGAAAAAGAGCATAGGACAATACAGCCTTGCAAGCGAGTTGGACTTCTCCGTAAAGACCATAGAATTTCCCGTAATCACATCGCAAACTCCTATTCCCAAGGCACCGCAGATACGTTTCAACCCCGAGTTCAACCCTTTCGACACAAGCTCCGAGGAGAACTTCGCTTTATTGCAGGAGAAGCCCGTCGTGCAACCCTCCTTATTCGAGAGCGACATGCCGCAACAGGCAACCAAGCCCGTTCCTCAACCGATGGAGAACCGCAAAGACGAAAAGGCGTTCATGCAAATAGGCGAAAAATATATTGCCGTGCGTTCCAAGAATTCCATGTTGCTGATAGACCAAAGCAGAGCCTCGCAACGCATAATCCATGACAGGGTTTTGGCTTCGCAAAGCCTTCAAATATTTTCGCAAAGGCTTCTCACGCCGCAACGGCACTTGTTTTCGCCTCACATAAGTTTCCAGTTGGTGGAATTTCTTCCCGTTTTGAAACTCTACGGAATAGAGATGGAATACGATAAAAAGGACGGAAGTTTCCTTCTTATGGCGAAGCCGGAAAAGCAAAGCTCCGAAGAATGCTTCGAGTTGGCGGAAGAACTCATCACAAGCAATAACGAACAAATCCCCGGTGAGGAACAACTTCGCAAAAGAGCCTTTATGTTGTCCGAAAAGCTGAAAATACAATATGGAGAAAGCCTTTCGCAGAACCGGATGCAAACTCTGGTATCGCAGTTGTTCTGTTTGCCTGATTGTATGCTCGATCCGAAAGGAGAAAAGATTATATTCAAACTGACCATTGAAGACATGGATAAATTCTTCGAGTGAAAAACAACAAATAAACCTGCATTGCGTTCAAACAAAATGCGATACGTTGCACTGCAACGAAGAAAGCAAACAACCGAATCGAAAAAGAATTTGAAACAACACAGAAAAGAGAGATGAACTTTCAATACGGAAACAACACAAGCCAATATACGCCGCCGCAATTCTCGATTATGCCGCCGGTATGCAAGAATTTATTGATTATAAACGTCATTTGCTATCTTGCAACCGTCGTTTTGCGAACCCGCGGAATTGATTTGACGCAATGGTTCGGCCTTCACTTCTTTGCCGCTTCCCATCATCATATATGGCAATGGGTAACATACGCTTTCTTGCACGGCAATTTCTCGCACCTTTTCTTCAATATGTTTGCCGTTTGGATGTTCGGCTACACCTTGGAGAACATTTGGGGAGCCAAACGCTTCATCGTCTATTGTCTTGTAACGATTCTCGGTGCCGCTTTGCTGCAAGAGATTACTTATTACTTCATGTACAGCGACCTTTTGAGCGGTGTATATACATACGTCAACACAGGATACGAGAGAATACCCGTTGCGGATTACCTGAATCAAATAAACACCATAGGAGCTTCCGGAATGGTGTTCGGTCTCCTCGCCGCATTCGGCTTGATGTTCCCCAACACAACCGTTTACTTCTATTTCCTTCTGCCGATCAAGACAAAGTGGTTCGTCATCGGCTATATGGTTTTGGAATTGTTCAACGGAATTGTCGGAACAGCCGACGGAGTCGCTCACTTCGCACACTTGGGCGGAGCATTGGCAGGAGTAATCCTGCTTTACTTGTGGAAGAAGAAACGTGACCAATATCGCTACTAAGTGAAAAAGGAAAAGAAAGACCAATTCATCATTGCATACATAACGGACTTCGACAGAAGCAGGTTTTGCGTGGAATACGCCGTGCAGATGTCCCGAATGCTGGGCAAGGGCTTGATTTTACTGCATATCTCCGACCGAAAACGCACAATGCTTTCAACAAACGAAGCGGAGACACGCCTGAAAGAACTCAATGATACCCTGCCGGAAGACATCTTTCACTCCTATGCCGCCCTGCAAGGCAGGAGCGAGAATATCCTTAATGCAATCGGCGAGTTGTTGAACGCCGTCATGTTGGTCGTATCTTGCAATCCGCAGGAACAGGACAGGCATAAAGCCGGACACCCCAAGACTTTGCTTGCCGATCTTGCCTCCTGCCGTATCGCTTACTTGGTTTGTCCGGAACAGAAGCCGCAAACCACCTACGCAAAAGTCCTCCTGACGCTCAATTACCTCAGAGAAAGCAAAGAGAAAACCCTTTGGGCATCTTATTTCGGCAGATTTGCCTCCTCGGAAGTCTTTTTGTACTATCGTCGCTACAAAGACGAATACTATCAACGGCAACTGAACCTCAATATCGGCTTTGCAAGAAAGATGTTCGAGCAATTCGGCATAGCAATACAAACAATACATTCATCGGATACGAAAACCGAATTGGACATTCAAGCCTTGGATTATGCCGAAAAGGAGAGCTGCAACCTTATTATCTGTCAGACGAGCAAGAACAAAACATTCATAGACACCTTGCGGGGATTGGAAGAAGTCAGAGTGCTGAAACGCCTCGGCAACATACCTATACTCTTCCTCAATCCGCGGGAAGACCTCTTCATACTCTGCGAATAGATATGATAAACGCCATAATCATACTTATCGTTCTTTACCTTGTCTTCCGTTTCCTCACAACGTGGTTCATACCCCGCATGACGCAGCGAAGCATAAAGCGATACCAAGAAAAGTTCCGCAGGGACAACCCCTCTGTTTTCAAAGATAAAGACACGGAAAACAGAACTTCCGAAACCCACTTGAAAGAAGACGGGAAATAAAACGCCGATTCGTTCCCGATGAAACGGCGTTATAATTTCTTCAAACGGCGTTTTAATTTTCTGAAAGGGCGTTCTGTTGCGGCAGGCTTGTGGTGCTTTGTTTCGGAATGCCTGTTGGTAAGTTTCGAAGACGGAAGTCCGTGGTCGAAAACAAAGGAAAAAACTTCTTGAAAGCC
>OCQZ01000570.1_pt1 | contig 11188 bp, 10 predicted proteins | sample 1538921 | NCBI WGS metagenome assembly OCQZ01 (sample SAMN03418269, study PRJEB22391) | human gut metagenome | biome: human-gut; feature: organic feature; material: feces | host: Homo sapiens | place: Tanzania | collected 2013-01 | reverse complement strand
CCACAAACAGAACCAAAACCTGTTGTGCTACCATTACACCATAGGACAATTGTGGCTGCAAAGGTAATGATTTTTTGCTTTGCAGCCAAATTTTTGCGTATTATTTCACTGTAACTAATATTACTTTACAGTGATGAGATAATAGTTTTTCTTACCGCGCTGTACGAGAAGGTACTTGCCGTCGATGAGATCTTCCTCGCCTACGGGACGGTCGAAAGCAGCGAGCTTCTCCTTGTTGAGCGACACGCCACCACCCTGAACGAGCTTACGCATCTCGCCCTTAGAAGCGAAAATCTTAACGTCGTCACGTGTGAAGAGGTCAACTGCGGGCTGACCGAGCTGGTCCTTTGCAAGCGTGAAGTGAGGAACACCTTCGAAGATGGAAAGCAATGTTGCCTCATCAAACTTCTGCAGGGTTTCCTTTGTTCCCTTACCGAAGAGGATGCTTGATGCCTCCTGCGCCAGAGCGAGGTCGTCAGCTGAGTGTACCATTGTGGTAACCTCCTCAGCGAGTCGCTTCTGAAGAATACGACGACCCGGATCCTCTGTGTGCTCTGCAATGAGAGCGTCGATGGTCTCCTTGTCGAGGTCAGTGAATATCTTGATGTACTTCTCTGCCTCTGCGTCGCTGACGTTCAGCCAGAACTGATAGAAAGCATAAGGAGTGGTGCGCTGCGGGTCGAGCCATACGTTGCCGCTCTCTGTCTTGCCGAACTTCTTGCCGTCTGACTTTGTGATGAGCGGGCATGTAAGGCAGTATGCCTCTGTCTCGTTGCCGAGTGTGCGGCGGATAAGCTCAGTACCGGTGGTCATGTTGCCCCACTGGTCGTTACCGCCGAGCTGCAGGCGTACGCCGTGATGCTGATAGAGATAAAGGAAGTCGTAACCCTGGAGCAACTGGTAAGTAAACTCGGTGAACGAAAGTCCGTCACGTGCCTCGCCGTTGAGACGCTTCTGCACGCTGTCCTTCGCCATCATGTAGTTTACGGTGATGTGCTTGCCCACCTCGCGAGCGAAGTCGAGGAAGGTGAAGTCCTTCATCCAGTCGTAGTTGTTTACGAGTTCTGCCTTGTTGGGTTCTGCGCCGTCGAAGTCAAGGAACTTAGACACTTGCTTCTTGATGGCCTCCTGGTTGTGGTAGAGAGTAGCCGAGTCGAGGAGATTACGCTCCTGGCTCTTTCCTGACGGGTCACCGATCATACCTGTGGCACCGCCTACGAGAAGATAGGGCTTGTGTCCGCAGCGCTGCAGGTGACGCAGCATCATGATACCACAAAGATGGCCGATATGCAGAGAATCGGCAGTGGGGTCGGTGCCCAAATACGCAGACACCATGTGGGTATTGAGGTACTCCTCAGTACCGGGCATAATCTGCGCGAGCATGCCGCGCCAGCGCAGTTCTTCAACAAAGTTTTTTGCCATTGTGTTTTATTTAAGTTTAAGCTTAAGCCTTTCTGGGCCTCTTTGGGCCTTTCTGAGCAATTGGGGAATCAAGACAGAGAGGTAACTCCTAATTCCTAAGTCCTAACTCCTAATTCCTAAGTCCTAACTCCTAATTCCTAACTCTCTCGAGCTGTGCTCGAGAGTTACGGCACAGGGTCGTAGCCGGAGCCTCCCCAGGGGTTGCATCTTAGGATGCGCCATATTGCCAGCGCCATTCCCTTGAAGAATCCGTGCTTTGCGAGGGCTTGCCTTGCATACTCGGAGCATGTCGGCGTAAAGCGGCATGAGGGCGGCGTATAGGGCGTTATGAATAGCTGATAGAAGCGTATGGGTTGTATTACAAGCCATGCGAGGAATCGCGAGACCTTTTTCATTCTGTCGGGGTATTTTTATGATTGCTCGCAATACGTTCCGCTATACGAGTAAGGAGATTTCGCACCTTATCTGCCACTACATCAGTGGACACAAGCTGATCCGACGTCCATATAAAGCAGAGCGACATCTTGCGGCGGCAGTCCGTCGCGCTGTCTTCTGCAAGCGCTTCAAGGAGGATATGCTTATTAAGGCGATACGCCTCCCTTACCTGACGCTTCACGTGGTTACGCTTTACGGCGCGCTTGAAGTATCGTTTTGGCACGCTTACCATCATCTGCGCCACCGTGCTCTCATCCTCCCCCATCGGCTCAGCCAAGTAGACCACGCGGAGCGGATATGCAGACATGGCTTTAGCTCCGCCACCCTTGAAGAGGCGGTCAATCTGCTTCTTGCTCTTGATGCGTTCGTCCAGTGAAAGGGAGAATGGTTTGTTCATTTTCTTATCGGTAGGCTTGTTATATATAAGTATTATGCTTACTTTATATTCTCAAGATATCCTCTGAGGGCGCTCGTCATTGAAGGATGTTCCTTTGTGGGTGCCTCGAGGTCGAGTCTGAATCCTTCGTCAGCCACTGCCTTAGCGGTAGTAGGACCAAAGGTTGCGATGCGTACTTCGCCCTGCTTGAAGTCGGGGAAGTTCTTTGTGAACGCCTTGATGCCGGTGGGGCTGAAGAACACGAGCATGTCGCAGTCGAAATTCTTTGCCTCCTCTTCAGTAAAATCGTTGCTGACGGTGCGGTACATCACGCATTCCTTGTGATTGAGCTTCTTGGCGTCGAGCTGCTTCTGCACGTCGTCGTTGTGAACCGAGCTCAGGGGCACGAGGAACTTCTCAGTCTTGTGCTTCACCATAGTGGGGATGAGCGAGTCAATCTTTCCTGTGTTGCCGAAGAACACCTTGCGCTTTCTGTACTGTACGTACTTCTGGATGTAGAGAGCGATTGTCTCTGTAACGCAGAAATACTTCATGTCCTCGGGAATGGTGATACGCATCTCTTTAGCCAACTTGAAGTAGTTGTCGATGGCGTGGCGTGACGTAAACACTACTGCTGTGTAGTCGAGCAGTCCGATCTTCTGCTGACGGAATTCTTTAGGGCTGAGTCCTTCCACCTTGATGAAGGGGCGGAATACCAGCTCGACTCCGAAGTCTTTTGCGATGTCGTAATACGGCGATTTCTCGCTTGACGGTTCTGGCTGGGATATCAGAATCTTCTTTATCATTTGTATATTTTTGAATAGCTAATTCTATGTTTTGAACGTTCTGTTGTCTCTATACATTTATATGCGACAATACGCAGGATTCCTTAGGCGCTGACCTTCAAGAATCCTGTCAAAATGTCGAGCGATCCCATGAGCGCTACGAGCGGGATGGCTTCAAGCGTGCAAAAGTACAAAAAAATCTGCAAAGAATTGCCGCTGTGTCTGAAAAAGATGAGATACGACTTATACAATGCAAGTATTTTGAACACCACTAACACCGCCATTGTGCAAATGAGGGTGGTCTGCACGGGCATCTCGAAGTATGCCTGAAGCATTACTATCGGGAATACACACACTCCTTCCATGGCAAGCAGGAAGAGGAACGACTTGAGCCATTCCTCGTTGCGCCGTCGGTCGAAGAACACCCATCCTGCCATTGAGAAAGCGGCTGTCTTGACGAGGACGTACACCAGCATCACCGCCACATACACGCCTATCACCTGTATCTGATCGATAAGGAACGTCCTCACTCCCTGCGTCTGCACATAGAAGAAATAGACAAGGGAGAAGAGCAGACAGCTCTGCAGCACGAGGAAGAACTGGAAGCGGAACTCACTGGAGGTCTCCGTCACGGTTGTCATGTTCTGGCTTACAGGCGGTCGGAAGAAGTTCTTCGCTTGCCTTACGATGAAGCGCTTGGTCTTGGCGAAGGCAAGCATGGCGAGGATGAAGCATCCGAGCAGCAGGGCGGTGATGATGTTGTCACGCGCTATGCTGTAGGGCACAGGGTCGCCAGCCACGCCGAGTCGTCCGCCGAAGAGATCGGGATTGAAGAACGGCTTGCCGGTGAAGTACGACTCACGGTAGTACTTCGGCATGTTCACGTCGCGCCAGGACCGTCCCTTCGGCTGTCCCGGCAGGTGCAGCGTGTCGGGTTGCTCGCTCCACGTAATCTCCGACGGCTTGATGTTTGCCTGTATTGCAGAGTCCTGCTGTTCTGGCGTGGCGTCCTTGGGCAGCCATCTTAGCACCTCAGCCGGTGTGGGCTGACGATGCTGCTGTCCCTCGCGCCGCTGCATTGCCGATATGGGCATGCCGTCCTCACCGAGGGTTATCTCCTCGGTATGTATAGAGTCGGAAGCGAGAATGTTCATCTTTTTCTTTATTTAATTCTTAGTCCTTGATACCGAATTCCTTCTTTATTTCGTCCACGCGGTCGAGTTTCTCCCATGTGAAGAGCTCCACGTCCATAGTCTTTGTCTCGTGGTAACGTGATGTGAATGTCTTCTTCACAATCTCGTTCTTGCGTCCCATGTGACCGTATGCGGCTGTCTCAAGATACATAGGCTGACGGAGCTTCAGCGTCTGCTCGATGGCCTTCGGACGAAGATCGAAGAGCTCTGATATCTTCTGTGCTATCTCTGCGTCGCTGACTCCAACGCGTGAGCGTCCGTATGTATTTACGTAGATGTTAACGGGCTTTGCCACACCGATGGCGTAGCTTATCTGGACGAGCATTTCGTCTGCCACACCTGCTGCCACCATGTTCTTGGCGATGTAGCGGGCTGCGTAAGCTGCCGAGCGGTCCACCTTGGAAGGATCCTTGCCTGAGAACGCTCCACCTCCGTGTGCTCCCTTACCGCCGTACGTGTCGACGATGATCTTGCGTCCGGTCAGACCCGTGTCGCCGTGAGGACCGCCGATTACGAACTTGCCGGTAGGATTGACGAAGTACTTGATGTCGTCGCCGAAGAGTGCGAGCACCTTGTCGCTGTGTATCTGTGCCTTGACGCGGGGCATGAGGATGTTGATGACGTCATCCTTGATTTTCTGGAGCATACGTGCGTCATCGTCATCAAACTCGTCGTGCTGTGTAGACACTACGATGGTGTCGATGCGCTGCGGGATGCCTTCCTCAGAATATTCCACTGTCACCTGGCTCTTCGAGTCGGGACGGAGATAAGTCATTTCCTTGCCTTCCTTGCGAATATCAGCAAGTGTGCGCATGATGAGCTGGGCGAGGTCGAGTGTTACGGGCATGTAGTTCTCGGTCTCGTTGGTGGCGTAACCGAACATCATACCCTGGTCGCCGGCACCCTGGTCTTCCTCCTTCTCCTGCGTAACGCCGCGGTCGATATCCTCCGACTGCTCGTGAATGGCAGTAAGGACACCGCATGAGTTGCCGTCAAACTGATACTCTGACTTCGTGTAGCCAATCTTGTTGATGGTCTTACGGGCGATGGTCTGCAGGTCGATGTAGACGTTGCTGCGCACCTCTCCCATGACAACCACCTGTCCGGTTGTCACGAACGACTCGATGGCGCAATGTGCCTTTTCGTCGTAAGCGAGGAACTGATCGACAAGTGCATCGGAGATTTGGTCAGCCACCTTATCGGGATGGCCTTCAGAAACTGATTCAGATGAAAAAAGATAATTCATTTTTTCCAATTTTTAAAAGTTAAAAAAATAGTGGAAAAACACCAATTACCGCTATCTAATTGTTATCCTTTAATGGGGTAAGCCACACGCCGCAAGGTTATCGCGAATGACGCGTTGCTGAATTAGAATTTGCAGTTTTAGCATTTTTTTGTGTGGTTGCAAGCAGCCAAATTCTTCCACATTATGTATACTGTCTAAATTTTCGGGTGCAAAGGTACTGAGAATTTTCGACTTGGCGAAGGAAAAGCCATATAAATAATGTTATAGGGCTATAGAAACCAAGAAGAAGGCTCAGATGAAGGGAAAAGGGGGTGTATCAAAAAGGAAGTTATTAGAAGTTAGCGGACAAATGCATAAATTGCAGTTTAGCGTTGAGTTTATAAATGAGCAAACAGTGCAAACATAGGAGGCTATGGCGTCCCGCCGTAGCCACGCACCCACGAACGACCAGCAGATTGAGTATGAACTGCGGGTTCCGCGGAGCGGGACCTATATCATAAAACCCACTGCAAGCTGCGAAGCAGCGCAGCTGTGGGTTTCTGATGAATACGTGTCCCCTCGGGACACGGCGCTGTACAAAGTTACGTATTACAGGTGCTGATAGATAATCTGCAATGGGAGTCTGCGTGGCTACGGCGAGACGCCATAGCCTCCTATGTTTGCCTCGTCTGCTGCGTAAATTCCTGTTTATCGGTAGAAGAGGATGTGCTTTATTTAGTCAGCTTCAGCGTCTTTGTTCCGACCTTCACGATGTAGACACCGTGATTAGGAACGTTGAATGACACGCTGTTGGCGGCAGACTTGACAGCGGCTACACATGCGCCGGATGCTGTATGGAGCGTAACCTGCTGGCCAGCCACTCCAACAACAACGATATTGTCGCCTTCCACACTTGCCTTTACAGCGCTGTCGGCTGTAGCGTCCTTGATGGCTGTCGGTGCGGCATACACCTCATCGGGGTCGCTCAGACGACTGTAGAAGGTGTATTGGCGTGTTGCGAGATAAACGTCACGCTGCGAAACAGCCTGTGCACGCTGATAGTAGTTGTTTGCCTGATAGCCGTCGGGGAGCGTCACGTCCACCTTCGGCTGCACCAATCCCGGATTGAACACCACGGGACGTGAGAGGCTTTCGCCCTTCTCGTAACGCTGTGTCAGCTTGAGATTGTCCACGAAGAGGAAGCCGGGACCGTCTGTTGCATAAATCACAATCTTCGAGTTCTCTGTTCCCTTCGTAAAGTCCGCCGTAAACGTGTTCCATGCCTCGCTCAGAACGCAGTGCTTTGTCTCAGCCTCAACGTATCCGCCGAGCGTGAAGTCGTAGTTGCAGAGAGCCACTATGGCGTTCACCTGATAAGCGGGATAGTTGTTCTCCTTGTCAAGATTGTCCTCAGCGTATGTTCCCCAGAGGTCCACAGATACATGCATGCGACCCTCATCCTTCGAGAGGTCGAACTCCGGAGTTTCCAGCTTAGCGTACTTCTTGATATCGTAAGTGACAAAGTCAACGTCGTGCACGTTCTTCACTACGTCATAGAAGTAGTTCCAGCCGTCCAAAGCCACGTAGCCAGCCTGCAACGGTGCCCAGCATGTAGCCGTGAATCCGGTCTGGTTGACGTTGGCGAGATAACCGAGTTCCTGCTCGTTAGGATATGTGGGCTGCTCGTCTGCTGTCCATCCGAAGCTGCCGCCGCCCCAATCTGTCACGTTGTCGAAGTTCTCGTCGATGACAGTCACGTCGCCGTCCTCGGTCACGGGTTTCTCCTCATATACATAATAGTTATAGTAAAGAGCGTTTGGCACCTTGTTCCATGTTGCCGTGAACTTTCCGTCCTCTACGCTCTCCACGGGGTCGAGCACCGGTGTCACGAGGTCGTAAAGCTCTGCGTTGTTGGTAGGCAGAGACATACGGTCGCCAGAAACGGCTGTTACGTTATAGCGATAGATGTTGCCTGGGAGCAGTCCGCGCACCGTGCAAGTGGTGTCGGCGGTCTCCATATTCTCCACAAGGATGTCGCCGATATTGCCTTCAATGTCCGAATTATAAACGTTCACGAGATACTTGTCTGCTCCTTCCACCTTATTCCATGCCGGCTTGAAGCTGTTGCCTGTGTATGCTCGATGCGGGAGGAGATGCGGTGTTTCCACATACTGGTCCACCTGCTGCACACGCACGTCATCGATAAGCACCTTGCGGTTGTTCTCGTCGTTGATGTTGACGAGCATCTTGCTTGTACCATTATATATAATGTATTCAAACTCCTGCCATTCGGTTGTCACACCCTTCACCTGCTTGATGAGGATGTAAGATCCGTTGGTGGGGTTCTGCGAGAAGTCGATGACATGCAGTCCGAGTCCGGGATAGTTGCCCACGTTCTCGAGCAGACGCGCGCGGAAGCGGATGAATGTCAGTCCGCCATGTCCCGAAGCGTCAATGATGGGCGTATTGATGTGCGACACGTAGTCTTCATCGGTGGAATAAAGGCATACGGCTCCTCCTGCGGGGTAGGCGAAGCTGGCGCCCCATCGTGGCTGAGAAGTGTACTTGGCGTCAACATTCTCGAAGTAAGGAATCTTCGAGTCTGAGTAAGTGGTGTTGATGTTGGCATTGAAGTCGGGGGCTGTTTCAGAACCCGCGCTGAACTTCGAGAAGTCCTCATTCACAATGTCAACCACCGTACCGTACTGTGTTAGGTCTGTGGCAGCGCGCATCTGTGTCTGCTGCGCCTGCGCCGTGCCGCTTACAGCAAGCGATGCGGCAATGAAAGCCGCCATAGTTAGCGATTTAAGCATGATTGTTTATGTTTTGTTTGTAGTTTGTCCTCTTATTCTTTCTCCGTCAGCTTTCTCACGGCTCCTCTTACCGGTATCCATGCAGCGCCCCAGCCTACTGCCACTACCGTGACGAGTATCCAGAAGACGTCCCAGTAATGTACGCTTACGGGATAGGCGTTTACCACGAAGGATCCGCTGCTGTCGCCGAGATGCACGAAGCCGAACTCTTGCTGCAGCCAGCAGAGGAGCAGACCCAGCAGGATGCCTACCACGGCACCTATGGTTGAGATTATTCTTCCCTCGTAAAGGAAGATGCGGGTTATCTGGCTCTTTGTGGCTCCGAGATATGACAGCGTCACGGCGTCGTTCTTCTTCTCGATGATTAGCATGGAGAGGGAGGAAATGATGTTGAAGCATGCCACCATAAGGATGAACGTCAGAAAGACGTAAGCCAGCACCTTTTCTATCTGCATGATGCGGAAGGTGTCGGCGTGCTGCTCGAAGCGGTCGAGCACACGGAAGCGGTCGCCGGCTATTTCCTTCATCTGCGCCTTCACGTCAGCGATGTCGCTGCCCGGCTTCAGTCTGAACTGCAGCGAGGTGAGCATGCCCTGCTGGTCGAAGAGGGTGCGGGCAAAGTGGATGGAGGTGATTATTACGGAGGAGTCATACTTCATCTGGTTGACGGCGAAGACCACACCCGGCGACACCAACGAGTCAGCCACGAAGCCTTCCGTAGGGTCGTCCAGATTGACAAGCTGTCCCTGGCGTACCGGTGCGTAAATCTTAAGGAATCCTTCCCAACGCGCACCCAGACCCATATCCTGAGCAATGCGTATGCCGGGAATGCCATAATAGAGGTTGGCGACACGCAGCGTAAACTCGCCGTCGCCGTAGAGAATGTCGTTTATGGATGTCAGACGGTCAAAATTATCGTCCACACCCTTCACCGTCACCATCATCTGACGGTCACCATACACCGCCATCGCCTGGTCTTCCACCACCTCCGTTGCCACCTCCACGGCTGACAGCTGCTTCATCTTCGTGAGCAGCGGGTCGTCGGCAGCAACAGCCTTACCCTTCGTCGGCACCACCTCTATCTGCGGGTCGAAGCTGGTGAAGAGCGAGGCTACGAGGTCATGGAATCCGTTGAAGACGCTCAATACCACGACGAGAGCCATGGTTGCCACGGTCACTCCCACCACGGAGATGGCGGAGATGACGTTAATGGCGTTGGTGGATTTCTTCGAGAATACGTAGCGTCGCGCTATGTAGAATGGAAAGTTCATCGTCGGTCGCTCTGTTTATTTCTTGAGCAACTCGTCGATGCGCTCAATATAGTCGAGCGAGTCGTCCACGAAGAAGCGCAGTTCGGGGATGATGCGCAGCTGGTTGCGTACGCGTGTGCCAAGCTCGTAGCGGATGGTCTTCTCGTTGGCTGTGATGTTGCGGAGAATCTCGTCTGCCTTCTCAGACGGGAAAACGCTGAGGTAAGCGGTGAGAATGCTGAGGTCGGGCGACACGCGGCAACGTGTCACGCTGACCATGACGCCGTGCATGGCGCGAGTCTGCGACTGGAAGATAAGGCTCAGCTCCTTCTGGAGCAAGCGTGCTATACGGTTCTGTCTTGTTTCCTGCATAATTGTTGTTTGTATGAAAAATATAAATGATTGATATTAATAATATTGAATCAGCTTACAAAGTTACTGCTATTTTAATAATGTGACAAGCTATTACGCCGCTTTTTGATGGTAACATTACCAAAAAGTTGAAAATCCGCCGCAGAACGCTGTTGGCTTCATTTTGTTAGCGATACATTGAAAATTATGAACAAAAGCATTAATCTTTTTTGTATATAACGAAAAAATGCTTTAAATTTGCAGTCATCACACACAAATAGTGCAAAAACAATTATTAACCACATTTACAAAGAAAGGAATCATGAGTATGAAGAAACTTTTATCTCTATTCACAATGTTACTGACCGCCGTAGCTGTAATGGCTACCGACTACACCGACAAGCTCAGCGTCACCAACAACATCAGCGGAAATGTTCCTAAAGACTACGCCATCACCAAGACGTTAGACGCACAGACCATCAGCGTGGAGGAGGGAACGGACGGCGTATATACCTTCACTCTCGACCTTCGCTCTGATCCGGACGTGTCTGAGATTCTGGTATTCGCGGCTCCCGTGACGGAGAACGCCGACGGCACCATCTCGTTCGCTTGCGAGAAGGTGGCTTCGCCGCTCACCCAGGAGGGATGGACTTCATACAGCGCATACATCACAGCTCACGGCAAGATTTACGACGGCAAGCTTTACGCATACATCTTCGCCGACTGGGGCGGATTCGCTGCTGACTATCCCGACTCAGGCTACGACTACACCTTCGTCTTCGGCACCGACCCTGACGGCGAGACTGCCATCAGCACGGTAAAGACCAACTCGGAAGTGACAGCCGTATATAACGCCAACGGCATGAAGACACAGGGCTTGCAGCGCGGCCTCAACATCGTGCGCACAGCCGACGGAAAGACAAAGAAAGTCTTGAATTAGGAATTTTGAGTTCTTGCTTAGGCAAGCGGCAAAGCCGAGCGGTGAATTATTCTCGGCTTCGCCTGCGATTTTGAATTATTCAGTTTACAGCAGACAAGGCAAACTTAGGAGGCTATGGCGTCTCGCCGTAGCCACGCACCCACACACAAGCTGATAACGAGCTACGAGACGATAGCCAATCCTTGCTGTACTGGGCTGCGTGGCTACGGCGAGACGCCATAGCCTCCTAAGTTTGCCTTGGCAGTTGACATCAGATAAAACCGTAATCTAAAAAAATCTGTGATAATCCGCGGTATCTGTGGGAGAACTATCTCAAGCGGCATACGTGGCATCTGTGGGAGCATAGGAGGCTATGGCGTCTCGCCGTAGCCACGCACCCACGAACGACCAGCAGATTG
>OCQZ01000569.1_pt1 | contig 11199 bp, 9 predicted proteins | sample 1538921 | NCBI WGS metagenome assembly OCQZ01 (sample SAMN03418269, study PRJEB22391) | human gut metagenome | biome: human-gut; feature: organic feature; material: feces | host: Homo sapiens | place: Tanzania | collected 2013-01 | reverse complement strand
CCAAGGATAAAAACCGCTCGCCGTTTCACGGCGAAAAAACCCTGATGATAACATGATTTCTTGGTAAAAAGCCGCATCAAATTTTTCAAAACGATAACGCCATAGCGTAGGGACATGCCTTTGGCATGTTTCCAAGGCGTTGATACATTGTACGTTTGCATCGAAACATGCCAAAGGCATGTCCCTACGTTATGATGCGCCCGCTGATGCTTTTTTATCTTATCTAACGCAAATTTAGATTTCTGAAGTTTGGTTTTTCGCCGAAGGCGAGAGGTTTTTATCCTTTTGGCGATGCCACCGCCCTCGCTGGGGAGGGCGGCGTTGGTGATGTGGTGTGGCTGATTCAAGCCCCAGCTTGAAATCAGACATGCCACAGCACTAACGACAGGTGCGAAGCACTGGCATCGCTAAAAGGCTGTTTTTTATGTTTTTTGTTTCTGTGCCCACAGCATTTATCCACAGAACCGACAGGCGGCTATGGATGAGGAAAAAGCAAGCCCCAATCCTGTGTGGGATTGGGGCAGTATATGGGGAATGGATGTGTATGGAAATGGGGTTACTTGAGGGTAACGAGGGTGCCGCATGGCTCGCCGGCGAGCACTTTGCGGAGGTTGCCCTTCACGTCCATGTTGAACACATGGATTGGGAGTCCGTTTTCCTTACACATGATGGTGGCTGTCATATCCATCACCTTGAGGTTGCGGTTGTAGATTTCGTCGTAGGTGATTTTGTCGAACTTGGTGGCTGTTGGGTCCTTTTCAGGGTCGGCGGTGTAGATACCGTCAACACGGGTGCCCTTGAGCATCACTTCTGCCTCCACTTCAATGCCACGGAGCGCCGAGCCGGTGTCGGTGGTGAAGAATGGGTTGCCAGTGCCGCACGACATAATTGCCACCTCGCCTTGCTCCATTGCCTCGATAGCACGCCACTTGCTGTACTGCTCGCCGATTGGGAACATGTTGATGGCGGTGAGCACCTTCGATGGCTGGCCCACTGCGTCGAGACCTGAACTCAATGCGATAGAATTAATCACGGTAGCCAACATACCCATCTGGTCACCCTTCACACGGTCGAAGCCTTGCGCCGCGCCTTTCAGTCCGCGAAAAATGTTGCCGCCGCCGATCACGATAGCCACTTGCACGCCAGCGTCAACCAATTCTTTGATTTGCTCGCAATAGTCAGCCACACGCTGTGGGTCGATACCGAAGCCTTGCTCGCCCTGGAGCGATTCACCACTGAGTTTGAGAAGCACACGCTTATAAATTGCCTTCATAGTTTGTCCTGTTTTTTTTGTATTTGATACTTGTTTGTGATTTCGTAATGCAAAAATAGCGAGTTTTGCGCCAACTGCCAAAAAAAAGGAAATGATATACATGTTGTCCCGAAGAAGATGCGATGAAATTCCGTTAGGAATTTGATGTGTGTAGGCAGGTATGCAGAAAAGATGTAATGGAGCGAAGCGAAATGGAATCTTTTCGAAATGCCTGCAATAGATTTGTCAGTATTATGCATTCCAGCGGAATGCGACAACATCAAATAGCCCATTGAATACGAAATCGCATCCCGCTGGGATGCGTATTTGTTATGCGATATTTGCAGGCATTTCGCTTCGGTTATGCTCCATTTCGCTTCGCTCATTTCGCATAACCTTCGCTGCATACCTGCCTACGCACATCAAATCCCTACGGGATTTTCAATCATTACTAAATTATCACAGGGACAACTTGTGTATCATTCCAAAAAAAAGGTTGGACAACCGCTCGGCGATTAATCCAACCTCTATATCTTACTTAATTAAAAGTGGTCAACTCTTACTTTGAAGCCTTAGCGCGCTCAATGTATTTGTCGATGTTCATACCGAGAGCGGTGCGTGGGAATTGAGTCTTCATAGCCTCATACACGGCGAGTTCCTCGTCGTATTTCTTGGTGGCGTGAAGCACTGTAGCCTTCTTCTTCATGAAGATAGGGGTGAGTGATTCGTTGTCGCCTGCTTGCTTGATAGCCTTATCGTAGTTAGAGATGGCCTTGTCGTAGTTTTTCTTGTTCACATAGCAGTCAGCCAAGAGTGATTGAGCAGCAGGGCCCATAATCTTACCGTTGAAGCTTGAGCCTTCGAGAAGCTGGATGGCTTCGTCGTATTTCTTTTGCTTGTAAAGAATAGTTGCTGCCATTTGTGCTGCGCGGTTAGCAGGAGCGTATGATTCGTTGGCAGCCTTCTTGTAAGCTGCAAGACCTGCAGAGTCGCCCTTAGTCACATATTCCATATCGGCCTTGTTGACCATATTTTGAGCGTCTTGCATACCATTGTTGCGAACCATGATAAAGATTGCAACAGCTGCAAATACTGCAACGATAGCACCAACACCACCGTAGATGAGCTTTCTGTTGTTTTCAAGTTTCTGTTCCCATGAGGTGAGCGTTTCGTTCACTTCGTCAACAGTTGTACGAGCTTGTTTGTTGTTCTGTTTAGCCATATTATGTTTTTAACTAAAAAATTTTCAATAGTTTCAGCTCGCAAAATTAATAGTAATTATTGTGATTTAAAAGTAATTTGCGGATTATTTTTCAAAAAAGAGCGAAAACGCATCAGTTATATGCTTAATTTGAGTAAATTTGCGGTCGAAAAGCGAGCAATATCACTTTTGCAATTCTTAAATTTATTTATCTAAAGTGAAAAAGATTCTTTTGGCAATGGGCATGATGCCGCTACTGTGGTGCTGCGATGGTAGTGGCGAACGCAAAACGACAAGCAGTGGCACCGACACGGTGGCCACAACCAGTGCTGCGCCCACTCCCACCAGTGAGCGAATTGCCACAATGACCGAGGAAGTGCGTATGCTCATGGAGCAATTCGGCGAAAACCCCGATCCAAAACTTCTGCAACAGGCAATGAGTATCAACGACAGCATCGAGCGGCTCGACACCACACAGCAGGGACGCTTCAACACCGCTCTCACACGCGCGCAACTGCTCGCTATGAGCGGCAACATGCTTGAGGCGATGGAAATTCAGGAACGATTGCTCAGCAACAACCCCAACGACTTTGTGCGCCTCCAGTTCTACGCCGGGAAATACCGCATGGAGGGCAAACTCGACTCGATGAACATCTACGCCGAGCGTGCGTTGAGCAGGTGCGATAAGGTAATTGCCGACAGCGCCGACAATGCCGTGGCGGTGGACCAGGCGTTGATGAACAAAATCAACATCTACCAGATTCTTGACAACCGCAGCAAGGCGAAAGAGGCGAACGACCAACTCGCCAGCCGACACAAAGACGACCCCGACTACCAGTTGACCGACGAGGAATTTAACGAGGAATACAACGCCGCAAGAGCATCGCTCAACCAGTCGGCAGAGGCATACCGTAAAAACGAAAAAGAGATGCAGCGCAGAGGCGAGAAGGAAGTTCACCGCAAGGGAGAACGAGACGCTCACCGCAAGGGCGAAAAGGAAAAGAGAAAACACTCCGCACCAGTCCAATAAAACGAATGGCAAGGCTTTGTCCCTCCCACATCAAATAATTTTTGTATCTTTGCATTTGGATAACAATCAACGAACGCTCACTCGTATGGAACTCAGATGCCCACATTGCGGAAAAAAGCAGACACTGACGGTGGCAAAACTCACTGCCAGCGGTGGCGTGGTGATTTGTCCGCAATGCGTGAGCGAGTTTACGATAGATGTGAGCAAACTGCCTAAGGAGTCGCCAGCCGTGGCTGAACCTGCTCCTGAAGCGGCCGCAGCCCCCAATCCCCGCAGCGAGGTGGCATTCTGCTCCACCTGTGGCAAGGGTCTGCCAGCGCGCGGACTGAATTTCTGCCCTTTCTGCGGTGCGCCACTACCATTTGCCGAAGTGAGCGCCACTGCCTCAGCCACACCCCCAGCCGCACCACAGCGCGCCACCACAGCAGCCACACAGAAAGCCTCAGAGCAAAGCAAAACCACACAAACCGAGGGAAACACACTCGCCGCACTTCCGTTCGTGAAAGTGCCACATTTCATCCCTCAAAAGCACGAGCCAGCAAGCCTCCGCTTCAAACTCATGGCATGGGTGGTGATTGCCGCCCTCATCGCCTTTTTCGTGCTGATGGTTTGGCACGGCAATGTGGAATAACACACCCCAAAACAAACCAAAAATTAAAAAATCAAAAATAATCGGTTTTTGCTATAATATTCTGTGATAATATGCGTTATTATGGAAAAATTTCGCTAAATTAGCATATTCATTTACGCAACCAAGTAAAAACCAGATATGACCGAGAAGAACAGATACTGTGTGATCATGTGCGGTGGATGTGGAAGCCGCCTATGGCCTAAGAGTCGTACACAGATGCCCAAGCAATTTATTGATTTCCTTGGAACAGGTCAGTCGTTGCTACAACTCACCGTAGCGCGATTGAAAGGTATTATTCCACAAGAAAATATTATTATGCTCACTCGCAGCGAATATGTGGACCTGGTGAAGGAGCAAGTGCCCGAAATCACCGACAGACAGATATTGTGCGAGCCAGCACACCGACGCACCGGACCAGGCAACGCCTGGGCAGCCTACCATATCAAGGCACTCAACCCCGACGCAAAAATCATGGTGGCTCCGTGCGACAATATCATTCTGCGTGTCGACGAATTTCGCGAGAGCGTGGAAAAGGCGTTCGAGTTTATCGATCACCACGACACGCTGCTCACCTTTGGCGTGAAACCAACCCACCCCGAAACCCGCTACGGCTACATTCAGCAGGGGCGTGAAATCGACGGTGATTTCGCCATGGTGAAAACATTCACCGAAAAGCCCGACTTGGAGTTGGCGAAGGTGTTTGTGGATAGCGGCGAGTTTTACTGGAACACCGGCATCTTCTTCTGGAGTGCCACTTCCATTATCAAGGCGCTCAACGACAACGCCGCCAAGGTGTCGCCGAAGTTCCGTGAGGGCGAAGGCATCTACGGCACCGACAAGGAAGAGGATTTCATCAAAGAGATTTACTCCGCAAGCCAAAGCATTTCCATCGACTACGCCGTGCTTGAAAAGGCCGACAATGTGACGGTGCTCCGTGTTGACGGCATCGGCTGGACCGACCTCGGCACATGGGGCTCGCTCTACGATGTAAGCCCAAAGAACCACGACGGCAATGTGCTGCAAGGCACCAAAACGATGATGATGAACAGCCACAACAATATCGTATCGACCCAAGGCGACAAGTTGGTGGTTGTGTCGGAACTCGACGACTACATCATCGCCGACAGCGAAAACGCCCTGCTCATCGTGCCACGCAGCGAGGAACAGAAAATCCGCACCTATGTGCGTGAAGTGAAAGCCACCTACGGCGATGAATACAAATAATGCCCCCACGATTACCACGATTGGGCTATAGCCCAATCGTAAAGAAAATATAAAAGATAACCGGCCGCGATTGCGGTCGGTTATTTTATTGTGCTAATAATAGATGTCGTCGTTGTCGGGGCTGCTTTGGTTCACGCGTCGGCCTTGATTTTTTGCCTTTTGGTTTTGGCTTTGCTTCTTTGCCGCCTTTTCTTGGGCGCGCTTCACTTCTTCGCGCTTGCGAGCCTGCTCTTCTTGCTTCTGCTTTCGCTGGCGGTCGGCTTTCGCCTGCTCCTCTTGACGCGCTTTGGCCTCTTGGCGTTCCTTATCTTTCTTCTTCAGGAATTCCTCACGCTCCTTTTGGTCGCGCTTGGCTTGCTCCTGACGCATTTTTTCCTCTTTCTCGGCACGCTTGCGTGCTTCTTTTGCTGCCTTTTCGCGGCGCTTTTGCTCCTGCTTGGCAGCCTCTTTCTGCTCTTTTTCTTTGAGTTTTCTGAGTTTTTCCTTCTGCTTAGCCAGTCGTTCAGCCTCTTTCTTCTCCTCGGCTTTGCGCTTTTCGGCACGTTTGCGTGCCTCCTTGTCGAGTTTTTCCTGCTCTGGATTTGGCTTCACTTGCTTTTTCTCCTCCGCCGCAGGTTCGGGTTTCTTCTCCTTATGTGCTGTGGCATGTGGGCGAGTGCGCACCTTTCTGCCACTGATGAGAATGTCCTTCAAACCGCAGCCCTTATTGAAGCGGCAAAGGTCCACAGCGTGATCGATACCGGCTATCACGCCCTTTTCTGAGAATTGCCACAGCACCCAGTTGGCACCGCCCATAAGGCGAGGCTCCACTTTTGAATAGCGGGCAATGAACAGCGGATAACCCTGAATTTTTCCACTCAAGTAGGAATTATAGAATGCGTGACCGGTGTAAATCATCGGTTTGCAACCATAGTAGTCTTCCAGTTTGTCGGCAAAGGCAAGCACCGAATCCACCAGTGCCTTCACCGTGAGGTTGTTGCCACGCACCTCCACATCGATAAGCGGAATCAAGTCCTGGTCCTCCTTCTTCACCACAGAGGTGAAGTTGCGAAACTGCTTCTCCACCGGCACATTCGGGCGGAAGAAGTGGTATGCGCCCACATGTATGCCGTATTGGCGCGCATTCTCAATGTTGTATTGATAGTGTCGGGAGCGATAGGTGGCACCCTCGGTGGCCTTCACATACACGAATTTGATGTTCTTGTCCTTGGCTGTCGCGCTCCAGTCGATGTCTTTCTGATAGCTCGACACGTCGATGCCGTCGTAAATCAGATTTGCCGATGAACCGTTCACGGTCACCTGTGCGCACGAAATGCCTGCCACCACGGTGAGCAGCAACACAGAAAGCGTATATTTTAGCCAAGAGCTATGAAGCGACATGAGTGTAGTTGAAAAATTGCAGATACAAAGATAAAATAATTCCGATAAAACTGCACCTTATATAAATGCAAAAATGTATAAAAAACTCTGCTTACCGGAAGAATCTGCCCACTACTGGCAACTTCTGGAACATTTCGCCCATGTGCTCGCGGCGGAACATTACCACAAAGAACACCATCATCAGCACGCAGCGATACACCGTGTCGAGCACGGCGGTGCCGAACGGATGCCACAGCATGGCCACAAACAGCACGGCGGCGAGGCCGGTGTAGATGCCGATATCTTTCATCGGGTAGGCAATCGGGTAATGCTTCTGTCCCACGAAGTAACTAATCACCATAGCGGTTCCATAACCAGCGAATCCGCCCCACGCGCAAGCCATATAGCCATACTTGGGCACGAAGATGAAGTTGATGGCGAAAAGCACGGCGCAACCCACAAACGAGAACACTGCGCCCCAAATGGTTTTGTCGATGAGCTTGTACCAGAACGAGAGGTTGAAATACACACCCATCATGATTTCTGCCGCCATCACGATAGGCACCACCTTCAAGCCCTCCCAGTAGTCGGGGGCGATGATGTGCTTGAGCACGTCGATGCCGGCAATCACTGCCAGGAATGCGAAAAGGGTGAACATGATGAAGTATTTCATCGCCTTGGCGTAGGTGTCTTTGTTGTCCTTGTCCTTGCTCTTGCCAAACACAAACGGCTCGTAGGCATAGCGGAACGCTTGAGTGATCAGTGCCATAATCATTGCCACCTTCACAGCCGCGCCGTAGATGCCCAGTTGCTTCTGCTGGTCGGCAGCCTCGTAGATGATAGGGAACAATATCTTGTCGGCGGCTTGGTTGAGAATACCGGCGATGCCGAGCACTAAGATGGGCCAACTGTAGCCCAACATGCGCTTGAGCAATGCCCAGTCGAAACGCCATTTGATGCAGAGCAATTCTTTCCAAAAGAGGAAAGTGATGGCGCCTGTGGTCACGAGGTTGATGTAGAACACATAGCCCACATTGAGCGTGAAGTGGTCGTCGTAGATGCCGAAAAGGTTGCACTTCATGGCTGGCAATATCAGGAAGTAGAGCAGATTGAGCAGAATATTGATGAAAATAAACGCCAATTTCAGCCCTGCGAACTTGATAGGCTGCTTTTTATAGCGGAGATAGGCAAATGGTATGGCTTGGAACGCGTCGAGTGCCACGATAATTGCCATCGACACCACCCACGACTGATGGTCGGCATAGCCGAGGGCTGATGATATGCCGGGCAGGAAGCCCACAACGGCAGCCACAAACATCAGTGCCGTGGCGCCCACCGACACCAGCGTGGTGCTATACACCTTTTCGGCATCCTCGTCGGCTTTGTTGGCGAAGCGGAAGAATGTGGTTTCCATACCATAGGTGAGAATCACCAGCAGCAGCGCAGTCCACGCGTAGAGGTTGGTGATCACGCCATAGCCACCAGAGGCGGCAGAGAGTGTGGCGGTGTAGAGTGGCACGAGCAGATAATTGAGGAAACGCCCAAAAATACTGCTCACACCGTATATCGCAGTGTCTTTTGCAAGAGATTTTAAATTAGTAGCCACAGTGATAGTGTTTTTTAAAATTCTATATATGTATATATTTAATTCGTGTGAATGTAATCTACATTTTAGTCAAAGATGTTGCCCTGCTCGGCAATGCGGTGTCGCTTCAGGTGCTTGTAGGCGAGTTCGGTCACTTCGCGTCCACGAGGGGTGCGGTTGATGAAGCCCTCTTTCACAAGATATGGCTCATACACTTCCTCGATGGTGCCGGGGTCTTCGCTCATCGACATGGCAATGGTGTTGAGCCCAACGGGACCGCCCTTAAACTTGTCGATGATGGTGAGCAAAATTTTATTGTCGATTTCGTCGAGTCCGTATTTGTCGATGTTCAGTGCCTCAAGCGCATAGCGGGCAATGGTGGTGTCGATTTTACCGGAGCCTTTCACTTGGGCGAAGTCGCGCACACGGCGCAGGAGCGAGTTGGCGATACGTGGAGTGCCACGGCTGCGGAGCGAAATTTCAAGTGCAGCCTCGTCGGTGATGGGCACATTGAGCAGTCGAGCCGAACGCTTCACAATCTGCTCCAGCACCTCGTGGCTGTAGTATTCCAAGTGGCAGTTGATGCCGAAGCGCGCACGCAGTGGCGAGGTGAGCAAGCCGCTGCGGGTGGTGGCACCAATGAGCGTGAATGGCGCAAGCGAGAGTTGCACCGATCGTGCGCCCGGTCCCTTGTCGATCATGATGTCGATGCGATAGTCTTCCATCGCCGAATAGAGGTATTCCTCCACCACAGGGCTCAGACGGTGAATTTCGTCGATAAACAGCACATCGTTTTCCTCCAGCGAGGTGAGCAAGCCTGCCAAATCGCCCGGCTTGTCGAGCACAGGACCAGAGGTGACCTTGAAGCCCACGCCCAGTTCGTTGGCTATAATGTTGCTGAGAGTGGTTTTACCCAACCCCGGAGGACCATAGAAAAGAGTATGGTCGAGCGCTTCGCCACGCATACGTGCGGCTGCGACAAACACGCGCAGATTTTCCAGAATCTTATCCTGACCCGAAAAATCCTCAAATCGCACCGGTCGCAGAGCCTTTTCCACATCTTGGTCGCTGCGAATACGCTCCTTTCTTATGTCAAATTCTTCTTCCATCATATTTAAAAAGCAAATTTACAAAAAAATCCTTGCTCCCTCCTTCCTTATCCCATTTTTCTTTTCCCCACCCATAAAAAAACTGATGCTGTGGGCATCAGTTTCCTTTATTATCCATTTCGCGCGTGTGCTATAGCACGCGTGCCATTTTATTGATGGGGAATGGTGTCGTGCTTTGCCTTGGGGTGCGAGGGTGTGTGGTGGGCAGGGGTTTTGCTCTCCACATGACTGTGTGCCGCTGGCTTCACGGCTGCCGCTGGCTTGGTGGCTGGTGCCGTTTTGGTGGTGGCTGTAGGCTTTGCAGGCGCCGTGGCAGGTGCTGCTGTGGAGGCTGGCTTGAGTGCCACTGGTGCGGCTGAATCGGTTTTCACCGTCTTTTTCTCCACCTTGACAGGCTTTTCAGCCTTAACTGGCGCAGGTGCAGCGTTGCCACTCTTTCTGAGTGCTTCGAGGCGGGCTTTCTTCTTCGCTCCGCCATGCCAACATTGATAGTCCACGCTATTGAGCACGCCAAACTCGTAGCCATGCTGCTTGAAGTAGCGGATAATTTGTGGCAATGCAGTGACGGTGGTGCGCTTTGCGCCGGTGTCGTGCATCAAAAGGCACTGAATGTTGTGTCGCGAGCCACAAGCCGAGCGCACGAGTCGGTCGGCAGCAATGTTGTTGCCGCGCGCATCGCCAGAATCAAGGTTCCAGTCCACAAACTGATAGCCGCTGTCGAGCAAAGCCACGCACAGGCGGTCCATAAATTTAGGGTCGGAATTGTATTTGCGGTAAATCGAGTTACTGCTACCGCCGGGGAAACGCATGATGCGCGCACGCTTGCCGGTGTACTTCTCAATCAAGTCGTTGAGTTTGTTGAGGTCGGCAAAGTAGGAGTCGATGCTTTTATAGATTTTGAAATTGTGCGAATAGGTGTGGATAGCCACCTCATGGCCGTCTTTGGCAATGGCAGCCATGCGGTTGAGGTAGGGGGTGAACTGGGCAGTGACGAAGAATGTGGCTTTCACCCTCTCTTGGCGCAGAATGTTCAATATCTGATCGGTGCACACAGATGGGCCGTCGTCGAAAGTAAGATATACGATTTTCTCGTTTTTGCCCACCACACGGAGTTGTTCGGTCACGGTGGTCACATTGTGGGCAGAGTCGTTTACCGAATAGGTCACCTCATAGATGCCCTGTCGGTTCCAGTTCACCTTCGAAGCGTCGATGGTGAGCTTCGCCTCGCCCGAATTGTCGGAATATTTCACGCCACGCGTCAGGAAGGTGGAGTCGTGAGGCTCGCCCTCCATAATCATCATTGGTCCACGAGTGGTGAGTGTGGGCGCAATAGTGTCGTCGGGAGTGGAGTCGAAAATCGACGCTCCTGCTTTATTAGTGCACGATATGGTGGTGGCAACAATTGTGGCTAACGTAATTATAAATGCGGCTTTTCGCCAAGATTGAAACAAATTCACTTTACTAATGTTTTTTATGTGTGCGTGGATTTTACGGAAAATTGGGTAAAACCTTTGTACAATACTATTTTAAAATATCAAACCCCGATGACTCGGTGCGAACTTCTTTAAATTGAACTACAAAGTTACGAAAAAATCCAAGAATTATAACAAGCAAATCAGAACATTAGGCACTTTTTAACAAATCGGCAAACACATCACCGCACCAACGCCCCACACAGACACTTTTCGGCTCAGTGGAAAAGTCTTGGGGATAGATTATGCATTGTTGCCGAATCGTGAATGTAATCAAAAACAAAAACATAAAAAACAGCCTTGGAGCAACGTGGAATGCTTCGCATTTGGCGGTGC
>OCQZ01000563.1_pt1 | contig 11248 bp, 8 predicted proteins | sample 1538921 | NCBI WGS metagenome assembly OCQZ01 (sample SAMN03418269, study PRJEB22391) | human gut metagenome | biome: human-gut; feature: organic feature; material: feces | host: Homo sapiens | place: Tanzania | collected 2013-01 | reverse complement strand
CAATATGCTGGGCAAGACACACCATCTCGAGACCATCGACATCTTCAATGCCGACGCCACCATTTCTGAGGCGTCTCCGCTGTATGTCGGCATGGACCGTTTTGACTGTCGCCGCCAGATTGCCAAGGACCTTCAGGCCGCTGGACTTATGGAACGCATCGAAGACTATAATAATAAGGTGGGCTATTCAGAGCGAAACCCCGACACGGCGATAGAGCCACGCCTCTCCTTACAGTGGTTCCTTCGCATGCAGCATTTCGCTGACATCGCCCTGCCTCCCGTTATGGACGGCGAGATGAACTTCTACCCCGCCAAATACAAGACTACATACAAGAACTGGCTCGACAACATCCAGGATTGGTGCATTTCGCGCCAGTTGTGGTGGGGTCACCGCATACCCGCCTACTTCTATGGCGACGGCGAAGAAGACTTCGTGGTAGCCGAGACCGCCGACGAGGCGCTGAAGATGGCTCAGGCGAAGACCGGCAATACCGCTCTGACCGCTGATGACCTCAAACAGGACGAAGATGCACTCGATACATGGTTCTCTTCATGGTTGTGGCCCATCTCCCTCTTTGACGGCATCAACAACCCAGGCAACGAGGAACTCAATTATTACTACCCCACCAGCGACCTGGTTACCGGACCAGACATTATCTTCTTCTGGGTAGCCCGCATGATTATGGCTGGCGAGGAGTATACCGGCAAAATACCGTTCAAGAACGTCTATTTCACCGGTATCGTACGCGACAAGCTGGGCCGAAAGATGTCCAAGAGTCTCGGCAACTCTCCCGACCCCATCGAGCTTATCGAGAAGTTCGGCGCCGATGGCGTGCGCATGGGCATGATGCTCTCCGCCCCCGCCGGCAACGACATCCTCTTCGATGAGAGCCTGTGCGAGCAGGGCCGCAACTTCAACAACAAGATTTGGAATGCCTTCCGTCTGGTTCAGGGATGGACCGTTGCCGACGGCGAGCAGCCCGAGGCAAGCCGCATAGCCACCGAGTGGTTCGACGCCAAGCTCAAGCAGACCAACGAGGAGGTCGACGACCTCTTCCGCAAGTACCGCATCTCCGAGGCATTGATGGCTGTCTACCGCCTGTTCTGGGATGAGTTCTCCAGCTGGTACCTCGAGATGGTCAAGCCCGCCTACATCAATGGCGAAGCCCAGCCCATCGACCGCGCCACTTACGACAAGACACTGCAGTTCTTCGAGACACTGCTCAAGATGCTGCACCCCTTCATGCCGTTTATCACCGAGGAGCTGTGGCAGCACATCTACGACCGCAAGGATGGCGAGAGTATCATGCGCGACGCGCTGAAGGTTGCCGCTCCCACCGAGGCCGAACTTACCCTCATCTCGCAGATTGAGGAGGTGAAGCAGATAGTAAGCGGTGCGCGCATGGTGCGCAACCAGAAGAACATTGCGCCCAAGGAGCAGTTGGCTCTGCAGGCCATCGGCACCAACGCCTTCGCCGCCTACAACGCCGTCATCACCAAGATGGCCAACCTCAGCAGCATCGATGTAGTGAGCGACAAGGATGCCAGCGCCAGCGCCTTTATGGTGGGCACTCACGAGTTTGCCGTACCTCTGGGCGACCTCATTGACGTCGAGGCCGAGATAGCCAAGGCCGAGGCACAGCTCAAGCACCTCGAAGGTTTCCTCATGGGTATCCGCAAGAAGCTCGCCAACGAGAAGTTCGTCGCCAATGCCCCCGAGGCTGTCGTAGCCATGGAGCGCAAGAAGGAGAGCGACTCGCTCGAGAAGATTGCAGCACTCCAGGAGTCGATTGCTGAGCTCAGAAAGAAATAGAACTCATTAAATAATTAATCATTATGAAGCGTTTTCTCGGTTTTTGTGTGTGTTTCGTGACCCTGTTGTTTACCGCTTGTAGCGACGACAATGCTCCGACACCGCCAGAGACCCAGAAAACGCTTTTTCTTTACCTCCCCTGGTCGTCTACTGGCCAACCTCCCTACCAGCGCAATCTATATTCGTACTTTATCAACAACATTGAGAATATAGAACGGGCCATCCGCCAACAGGGCGGGATGGGCAATACGCGCCTGCTCACTTTCATCTCGCAGTCGCCTACCTACTCTGCATTGGTAGAAATCAAGTATCAGGACAACCAGTGCGTCCGCGACACGCTCAAGCGTTACAATGCCTACGACTACACCACTACCTCGGGCATAGCCGCGCTCTTAGGCGATGTCAAGTCTGCCGCCCCGGCTCCCCGATATGCCATGGTCATCGGATGCCATGGCAACGGATGGATTCCAAGCGGTGTCAAGGACTATTACCGTAGCCGCTCGTTTGGCGGAATCGACGCCAAGTATCAGACCGAGCTCTCCGACCTTGCCGAAGGTATCAAGAGAGCAGCCATGCCCCTTCAGTTCATCGCCTTCGACGACTGCTACATGGCGGGAGTCGAAGTGGCATACGACCTTAAGGACGCCACCGACCATATCATCGCCTCCACCTCAGAGATTATGGCCGACGGACTGCCTTACTACCGCATCTGGCGCCACCTGGCTGCCACCAGCCCCGATTATCAGTCCATTGTCAACGAGTTTCATACCTATTACACCCAGCACACCTATCCCTACGGCACGCTCTCGGTGATAGACTGCCGACAGATGGACGCTATGGCTGCGTGGATGAAAGACATCAACGGCCGTTACACCTTTGATGCCACCCATATCGACCGTCTGCAGAAACTCGACGGTATGGCACAGACCATTTTCTTTGACATGAAGAGCTACATCGATGATCTCTGCGATGCCAATGACCGCAGCCAGTTTGACTATCTGGTCAAGCGACTTGTGCCCTACCACACCCACACCAATGCCGTGTACACCGGCCTGAGCGAGTTCAATGGCGGCATAAGCACCATCCCCGTCACCACGTTCTGCGGAATAACAATTTCCGACCCTACTACCAACAGTTACGTAGCGGGCCGGAAATCTATGACTGCTTGGTGGCAAGCCACCCATTAGGAGTTAATCTACCTGAGCCGGTTCATAAGGCATACCCCATACATCGGCCACAGCCTTGAAGGTTATCTTGCCCTCTACTACATTCAGGCCTTTATACAGAGCCGCGTCTTCACGACATGCTTTCTTCCAGCCCTTGTCTGCCAGAGCCAAGGCATACTTCAGCGTGGCATTGGTCAGAGCGGCGGTCGACGTGTTGGGCACTGCGCCGGGAATATTTGCCACGGCATAGTGTACGATGCCATCCACCTCGTATACAGGGTCGCTGTGTGTTGTGGGGTGCGAAGTCTCAAAGCATCCGCCTTGGTCTATCGCCACATCCACCAGCACCGTTCCCGGTTCCATCTCCTTCAGCATATCGCGGGTGATGAGGTGCGGAGCCTTGTCGCCCGGCACCAATACCGAACCTACTACGATATCCACATCCTTCAACTCCTTGCGTATATTGTGCTCGGTCGAGTATAGCGTATGCACATTGGCGGGCAGTTCGGCATCCAACTGGCGCAGACGAGGCAGACTGATATCTGTGATATACACCTCTGCACCCATTCCGGCTGCCATGCGCGCAGCCGCTTCACCCACGATGCCACCTCCGAGTACCAGCACTTTGGCGGGCTTCACGCCGGGCACGCCACTCATGAGCTTGCCTTTTCCGCCCTTGGTCTTCTGCAGATAGTAGGCACCGTTGATTGACGCCATGCGGCCTGCCACCTCGCTCATCGGAACCAGCAGAGGCAACCTTTTGTCTGCTGTCTGCACCGTCTCGTAGGCCAGACACACCGCACCGCTCTTGACCATGGCCTCGGTCAATTCCAAATCGCAAGCCAGGTGGAAATAGGTGAATACCAACTGTCCATGCTTCAGCAGAGGATATTCGGGCTTGATGGGCTCTTTGACTTTGATAATCATTTCGGCCACATCATACACCGCTTCGATGGTGGGCAGTATCTTGGCACCCACCTTCTCGTACGCCGCATCGGCAAAGCCACTGCCCTCGCCGGCTGTATGTTGTACAAACACTTCGTGCCCGTGTTTTACCAGTTCGGCCACGCCATCGGGGGTCATACCCACTCGGTTCTCGTTGTTCTTGATTTCTTTTGGAATACCGATTTTCATGATTATATTGGTTTTTAATTGATTAATTGCTGCAAATATAATAAATAATCACATTCTTCAAACATTTTTCTTCGTTTTTTTTCAAACTTTTTCCTTTCACTTACGATTTGTAAGCACGTCGAGCCTGCATCGGTCGCCATTCACGCCACCTTCTTCACCCACGTGGTCTCCCATGGGGTCATCTTCTGACCGATAGTCGGCGGAATGAAAACCATGCTGATGAACTTAAAAATAATTGCGTGGTTTGATTTCTGGATTTCCAACCATGATTTCTTCATTTCACACTTCGATTTTACCGTTTCGCAGTTCACAAACAGTTTCCACTGCATCACGGGCTGAAATCGGGATATTCCGATGCTTTCGTGGGGCACTATCCTGCACATCGTTTCATGCTCCTGCGCTTTGGGTACGACTGCCATGATGGCGCCGCTTCATACGGATGTCGCCAAGTTTTTGCCCACAAGTTACATCTATGTCTTATTTTTTTCGTAATTTCGCAACATAGTAACCAACAGTATCACCATGCGCATAATAGTATCTGACGAGATAGAAAGCGTGTGCCCCGAGTTTGTGGGAGCACATGTAGAGATATACGTACACAACAGCCCATACTCAGCAGGACTCTGGGGCGAGATAGACCGACTGGGCCAGGAGTTCAGGCAGACCCTGACGACCGAGACGCTCAAAGACATTTCGGGCATCGCAGCCACCCGACAGGTCTACCGCGCATGCGGCAAAGACCCGTCACGCTACCGTCCTGCTGCCGAAGCCCTCATCCGCCGCATCCTCCAAGGCAAGCAGCTCTACCAAATCAATACGCTGGTAGACCTTGTCAATCTGGCGAGCATACGCTATGGCTACAGCATTGGCGGTTTCGACGCCGACAAGTTTGAGGGCAACACGCTCACCCTGGGTGTGGGCCGTGCCGGCGAACCTTACGAGGGCATTGGCCGCGGCACCATCAACATCGAGGGTCTGCCCGTCTATCGCGACGCCGTGGGTGGCGTGGGTACTCCCACCTCCGACCACGAGCGCACCAAGATAGACGACAACACCACCCACCTCGTGGTGCTCATCAACGGGTATGACGGTTGCGAGGCCGACGTGCGCGCCAATGCCGAGTACATCCTCCAGCTGGCGCGCGACTACTGCGACGGTACCGACGGAAGCTACTATATATATAAATAAGGTAAGACTATGGAACAGAATACTGACAGCCGCGTGGCACAGATGCGCCAGTGGATAGAACAGCTCAATGCGGCTTCTGCAGCCTACTATAATGGCAAGGAAGAGCTCATGACCGACTACGAATGGGATGCTCTCTTCGACCGGCTCAAGGCTATGGAGACGCTCACGGGCATCACGCTCGACGGCTCGCCCACTGCCAAGGTGTCAGAAGACAACATCGCCGGCAAGAAGGAAGACCATGAGTTTGCCGCCCTGTCGCTCGCCAAGACCAAGAGTCCTGCCGACCTGGTGAAGTGGGCCGAGGAGCGCCCCATCTGGATGTCGTGGAAACTCGACGGCCTCACCCTCGTGGTGACCTACGACGAGGGACTGCTCAGCAAGGTCGTGACGCGCGGCAACGGTCATACCGGCACCAACATCACCCACCTGGCGCCAGCCATCAGCGGCATCCCCCAGCACATAGACCATCAGGGCCACCTCGTGATACGTGGCGAGGCAGTGATATCCTACAAGGACTTTGAGATATTCAATATGGAGAGCGACGAAGAGTATGCCAACCCCCGCAACCTGGCTTCGGGCTCGCTCACGCTGAAAGACATCAACGAGGTAAGCCGCCGCCACATCCAGTGGATAGCCTTTACGCTGGTCTATACCGACGAGGCAATCGACTCGTGGGGCGACCGCATGGCGCTGTTGGACCGCTTGGGTTTCACCACCGTGGAGCGCGAGCTGATAACCACGCCCACCCTCGACAACATAGACCACAGCATCGATGGCTGGACCCACAAGGTCACCAGCGGAGAGTGCCCCTTCCCGGTAGACGGCCTGGTAATCGTCTATGACGACACGGCCTATGCCTCTACCGGCTCGGTCACGGGCCACCACGCCACCCGCGCCGGCTACGCCTTCAAGTGGCAGGACGAGAGTGCGCAAACCCAGCTGGACCACATCGAGTGGTCGTGTGCGGCATCGACCATCTCGCCCGTGGCGGTCTTCACTCCCGTAAGTCTCGAGGGCACCACCGTGAAGCGCGCCTCACTCTGCAACATCAGCGAGTGCGAACGCCTGGGCATAGGCGGCCCCGGCACTACCCTATCGGTAATCAAGGCCAACAAGATTATCCCCAAGGTGATAGAGGTGATACAGACCGTGGGCACACTCGACATCCCCGCCACCTGTCCCGTATGCGGCGCACCCACCGAGGTGACCGAGAGCGCAAGCGGCACACGCACGCTGCACTGTACCAATGCCGACTGCGCCGCCAAACAGCTGCGCAAGTTTGCACGGTTTGTCTCCAAGGCTGGTGCCAACATCGACGGACTAAGCGAACAGACCATCGCCAAGTTCATCAACCTGGGTTGGGTGAGCGAATATGCCGACCTCTACCACATGGACGAGCATGCGCTGGAGCTGTCGATGATGGAAGGCTTCGGGCGCAAGTCAGTAAGCAACCTGTTGCGCAGCATAGAGAAAGCACGCACGGTCAAGGCGCGCCAGTTGCTATACGCTCTGAGCATACCTCTATGCGGCACTGATGTGTGCAAGCGTCTGCTCGCCGCATACACCTTCGAAGAGTTGGTAGCCGAAGCCTCTCAGACCGCCGACCCTGAACACTTTGCCCACATCGACGGCATAGGCCCCGAGAAATCGGCTGCTGTAGTGGAGTGGTTCCACAATCCCACGCACAGCAGGATGGTGACCCGTCTGCTCGCCGAGATAGAAATCGAGGCAGAGGCAACCGCGCCCGCCGGCGCCCGCTGCGAGGGAATGACATTCGTAGTGACCGGCGATGTGCACCACTACAAAAACCGCAACGAGCTCAAGGCCTATATCGAGAGTCAAGGCGGCAAGGTTACAGGTAGCGTAAGCCGCTCGACCCACTACCTCATCAACAACGATGTAACCTCTCAGTCGGGCAAGAACAAGAAAGCCCAGGAGTTGGGCATCCCCATTATCAGTGAAGACGAGTTCGTCGAGCGTTTCGGATAGACACTGCACGAAGCAAAAGAGAGCGGCTGACAGGCATATAACCCGTCAGCCGCTCTCTGTATATGGTCTCCAAGTTTAGAAAGTCCACTTGGCTGCCACCGTGGGAATGGCATAAAACTTATTGTTCTCACCCCGGTTGTTCCACACGAAGTTATTGGACAGTTCGACCTCGCTACCAAGACTCAGATGGACATCGTCCCATCCCTTGAGCTTGTCCAAGTTAACCCAGAACTGGGGTTCGCTCATGAAGATGTAGTTGCCACGCACGCTCTTGTCATACCAGAGGTCGGCAAAACCACTGAAGGTGCAGAGACCCTTGGCAAAAGTGATGCCCCATACGGCTGTAGCCTGGAAACTGTTGAAAGCACGCATGTCTTTGTGAGCATTCTTGAAATAATACTTATACATAGCCTGCAGCGAGAATGTGCGGGAGAAGTCGGCACTATGCCAGTTCCACGCACCACCAAGGAGAGCCGCCTGCTGGAAACGGTTGCCATAATAACTGTTGTCCATACGGCCGGTGCTTACACCACCGTCGTACTCTACATGGGCAGCCCACTGCTTGTTGGCAGAGAGGTTGAACTCGCGGCTAATCTCCCAATAAGCGCCCATCACTCCGTCGCTCTCATAATCGAGGTCGGTGAAGAAATAGGTGCTACCCCAACGGTCGGGCTTGAACAACTCGATAGTAGTGGTTACACTCTGACGCTCGGAAAGGTCATTGTAAAGCGAGCGACCCAAATCATAATGCAACTGGACATTCTGTGCGAAGCCAGAAACGGCAGCCACGGTGAAGGCTGCAAGCATAAGTAATCTCTGTTTCATATGATACATGTTTATAAAAATAGTCCAAAGATAGTGCAAAGGTACGAAAAAGAGCATAAATATAAGAGATGGTTGGCAAAATTGTCGTAACTTTGTAGATGAAATTCAGAGAAATAGACACTATGAGAATAGATATCATTACCGTTCTGCCCGAAATGCTCGAGGGCTTTGTTCACGAATCTATCCTGGCACGTGCCCAGAAGAAGGGACTGGCTGAGATACATCTGCACAATCTGCGCGACTACACCAAGGACAAATGGCGCCGCGTGGACGACTATCCCTACGGCGGTTTTGCCGGCATGGTGATGCAGATAGAGCCCATAGACCGCTGCATCAGCGCCCTCAAGGCCGAGAGAGACTATGACGAGGTAATCTTTACCACCCCCGACGGCGAGCAGTTTGACCAGCATGTGGCCAACGACCTGTCGCTCAAAGAGAACCTCATCATCCTGTGTGGCCACTACAAGGGAATAGACCAGCGCGTGCGCGACCACCTCATCACCCGCGAAATCTCTGTGGGCGACTACGTGCTCACCGGTGGCGAACTGGCTGCTGCCATCATCTCGGATGCCGTGGTACGCATCGTGCCGGGCGTGGTGGGCGACGAGCAGAGCGCTCTGTCGGACTGTTTCCAGGACGATATGCTCTCTGCACCTATCTATACACGGCCAGCAGAATACAAAGGCTGGCGTGTACCCGACATCCTGCTCAGCGGCAACGAAGCCAAAATCAAGGACTGGGAGATAGAGCAGAGCTATGAGCGCACCCGCAGGCTGCGCCCCGACCTGCTGGAACGGCAGAAGAAGGGGTAACGCCCCTCTGCCACCCAGACACCCCTCCCCCACTTTGTCAACTACTCATCAACTTATATCATGAACCGTAGAATCATTACTACCCTCTGCCTGATGGCCGTAGCCATAGGCATGATGGCATCCAACGATGTCAAGACGGCGCAGAATCTGGCGCGACGTATATTGGGCAACAAGGCCCAGACAGTGGTCTTCAAAAAGATTGACTCCCCAAAAGATGTGTTTACCCTGGAGAGCAACCAGGGAAAGGTGGTCATCAGCGCCAACAACGCCAACAGCATGGCTATGGGTCTGAACCACTATCTCAAGAACTATTGCCACACCGCCATCTCCTGGTACAAAGACGACCCCATCGAACTGCCCGAGACTATGCCTGCCGTCAAAGAGAAAGTAAGGATAGAGTCGCGGCTTCCCATGCGTTTCTTCCTCAACTACTGCACCTACGGCTACTCGCTGCCTTGGTGGACATGGCGTGAGTGGGAACACTTCATCGACTGGATGGCCCTCAACGGTGTCAACATGCCCCTGGCCATCACCGGTCAGGAGTCGACCTGGTATAACGTGTGGAAGAAGTTCGGGCTCAACGATGAAGAGATTCGCTCCTTCTTCTCCGGCCCCGCCTATCTGGGCTGGCACCGCATGTGCAACTTCGACGCCTTCATGGGACCTCTGCCCCGCGACTGGATGGACCGTCAGCAGACGCTGCAGAAGCAGATACTGAAGCGCCAACGCGAACTGAACATGACTCCCGTGCTGTCGGGATTTGCCGGACACGTGCCCGCCAAATTCGTAGAGAAACACAAAGGTCTCAAATATACCGACGTGTCGTACTGGGGCTCATTCAAAGACCCCGAGCGCTACCGCTGCCGTTTCCTCTTTGCCACCGACCCCATGTTTGCCAAGATACAGCGCGCCTTCATCGAAGAGCAGACTCGCATGTATGGCACCGACCACATGTACTGCATAGACCCCTTCAACGAAGTAGACCCACCCACGTTCAACTGCGACTCGCTGGCCATGCTCTCACGCGGTATATACGAGTCGCTGGCTGCTGCAGACAAGGATGCACACTGGCTGCAGATGAGTTGGACCTACAAATACATGCCAGGATGGAACGGCGAACGCATGAAGGCTCTCTTCAGAGGTGTGCCACAAGGTCGCCTGATCATGCTCGACTACTGGTGTGAGAATGTACAGATGTGGAAAACCACAGAGTCGTTCTACGGCCAGCCCTTCATCTGGTGCTATCTCAACAACTTTGGCGGCCGCAACCGCCTGGTGGCTCCCTCGGACCGTATATACAACTATATAGACAATACATACGAGAAGGCAGGTTCCAACTTCAGCGGCGTGGGTGCTACACTCGAAGCCCTCGATGTCAACCAGTTTGCCTTCAGCATGCTCTTTGACAAGGCATGGAATATGCCTGGCTCGCTCGACGAATGGCGCAACTCGCTGGCAGACCAGCGCATGGGCCGCATAGACGAAAAGGCGCGCAAGGTGTATCGTGACTACTGCGAGCGCGTGCTCGACGTGCCACGCACATACAACTATACCTTTGTGGAGTCGCGTCCGGGAATGAAAAAGAAGGATAAATGTACGCCCACGCGCGAGGCGCAGAACGAAATATGGAAGGAGATGGTGAACCTCAATTCAGACCGCGATGGATACAAGATGGACGTGGTGAACATCGGCCGCCAGTGTCTGGAGGAACACTTCTACGTGCTCTGGCGCAAGTTTGTCGTGGCTTACGACTGCTACGACCTCAAGGAGATGAAGCGTCTGGGAAGTGAGATGAAAGAGGTGCTGGCCGACGAGGCTGCCCTGACCGCCTGCCACCCCGTGTTCTCCATGAAGCGATGGATAGAACAGGCTCGCAGCTGGGGCAACTCTGCCGAGGAGAAAAACTACTATGAGCGCAACGCCCGCCGCATCGTCACCGTGTGGAACAACAACCTGGCAGGACTCAATGACTATGCCGGCCGCCCATGGGACGGACTGCTCAAGAGTTTCTATCTGCCACGCTGGAGCATGTTCGTAGACCGCGCCATCGACTGCCGTGAACGGGGCATCGAGTATGATGAAGACAGCTTTGTCAAAGAGTGCTACGAGTTTGAAGAGAAGTTCTGCAAATTGGAAGTACCCATCGAATATCCCCAAAAGCAAGACCCCGTACAGCTGTCACGACAGTTGCTGAAGAAATACTTTGAATAGACGCCGGGCTGTTCATACCGAGCAGAACGCCCGAAGCCAACAAATCGCATATTCGCATACAGGAAAGCACTGTATACAAATATGCGATTTTGCATTATGCCGCCACGGGG
>OCQZ01000562.1_pt1 | contig 11264 bp, 10 predicted proteins | sample 1538921 | NCBI WGS metagenome assembly OCQZ01 (sample SAMN03418269, study PRJEB22391) | human gut metagenome | biome: human-gut; feature: organic feature; material: feces | host: Homo sapiens | place: Tanzania | collected 2013-01 | reverse complement strand
AGGTAAAAGATGATGAAAAGAATCATAACCATTATCCTGTCGCTACTAGTCTGTACGGTGTTTTTTACCGGATGTGGAAATTCTTCTAAAAGCAGTCAGGAGCAGTCCTTGAAGGTCTATTCATTCAGCGGAGACAGCGAGTCGATTTCGGTATCAAATGGCGTAATTGTTCTAGATGGGAAAGATGAAATCTGCTATGGCGGCGATTTGAAAGTAATGTCAGATGTTTTTGCTGATATTACCGCATATTCCACCACCATTTATGTTGATGGTGAGGAAGACTTCATTTTACTTTCCAATGCAGTTGCCGATCAAACAGGTGGGACAATAGACGTTTCCGGTAATATCGGGAAAATTTCCGGTGCTGTTTTGAGAGACGGCGATGCCGATAAGCTGGCTGATAATCTGTGGTTTGAATTAAAAACGACCAACCTAAGCGGAGAAGAAAATACTTATCAAGTGCAATTAGAAACAACTCTAATCGCAGGGGACACCAGCAACTAATTGCGGTTTACCGAACCGGCTTCATCCCTTCAAGGGCAAAAAAGTCCTCGCATCATTCGACCTTAAAAAATCTTTACACAAGCATGAAGACCCGACCGATGATCGTCCATCGGCCGGGTCTTCTGTCTGATGCGCCCCTTTTTCACGCCTTCTGCGCGCCGACATCGCCGAGGGCGGCGGCCGCTTCTTCCCGCCTGCGCACGCGGAGCGCGCCATTTTCTGCCGCCAGAACCGCCGTATCGCCGCGCGTGAGCGTCCCCTCCAGCAAAAGAGAGGCAAGCACGTCCTCAACCTCCGCGCTGATGAGCCGCCGCAGCGGGCGTGCGCCGTAGGCTTCGTCCGTCCCACGCTGCGCGAGCAGGCGCGCCGCCGCAGCATCGAACACAAAGCGGATGCCGAGCGCCGCCATGCGCTCCGCCGTCTTTTCAAGCAGCCGCCGCGCGATCTCCGCCATGTTCTCTTCGCTGAGCGGCCGGAAGACGATCGTCTCGTCCACGCGGTTTAAAAACTCCGGGCGGAAGGTCCGCCGCAGCTCTGCCGTCACGGCCTCCTTCACCGCGCCAAAGCGCGCCTCCCCGTCCCCCTGCTCTTGAGCGGCAAAGCCGAGCGGCGTTGACGCCGCCGTGATACTCTTTGCCCCCACGTTCGAGGTCATCACGATCGCCGCGCTGCGGAAATCCACGCGCCGCCCCTGCGAATCCGTCACCGCGCCGTCCTCGAGGATTTGCAGCAGCACGTTCCACACATCCTCATGCGCCTTTTCGATCTCATCGAAGAGCACGACGGAATACGGCTTTCGCCGCACCTTCTCTGTGAGCTGTCCGCCCTCGTCGTAACCGACGTAGCCCGGCGGCGAGCCGATCAGGCGCGAGACGCTGTGCTTTTCCATATACTCGCTCATGTCGATGCGGATCATCGCCTCTTCGCTGCCGAAGACCGCCTCGGCAAGCGCACGGCTCAGCTCCGTCTTGCCGACGCCCGTCGGCCCCAGCAGCAGAAAGGAGCCTACGGGACGCTTCGGGTCCTTCACGCCCGCTCTTCCCCGCCGCACCGCGCGGGCGACCGCGCGCACGGCCTCGTCCTGCCCCACGATGCGCTCGTGCAGCGTATCCTCAAGCGACAGAAGGCGCTCTCGCTCGCTCTCGCTCAGGCGCGTCACGGGGATGCCCGTCCAGTTGGACAGTACCGCGGCGACGTGCTCGCGCGTCACGACGGCGTGCTTCTTTTCCGCCTCGCGCCGTTCCCGCTCGCGGGCCTTCTCCGCCTGTGCGCGGAAGCTTTCCTCCGCGTCGCGCGAGCGCGCGGCCTTTTCGTAGTTCTGCGCGCGGATGGCCGCCTCTTTATCCTTCGCCGCCTTCTCCGCCCGCTCTTCAAGCGCCCTCACCTCCGGCGAGGCGCTGTGCACCTCCGTGCGCACGCCCGCCGCCGCCTCGTCCACAAGGTCGATGGCCTTGTCGGGAAGAAAGCGGTCCGGGAGGTAGCGCTTTGAGAGCGTCACCGCCGCGTGCAGCGCCGCATCGTCGATTTCGAGGCCGTGGTGCTCTTCGTAGCGCGGGCGCAGGGCGCGCAGGATGGCAAGCGTCTTTTCCTCGTCGGGTTCGCCTACCTGCACGCTCTGAAAGCGCCGCTCGAGCGCCGCGTCCTTCTCGATATAGCGCCGGTACTCCGCAAGCGTCGTCGCGCCGATGACGCGGATCTCTCCGCGCCCGAGCGCGGGCTTTAAGATGTTCGCCGCGTCCACCGCCCCCTCGGCGCTGCCCGCGCCGACGATGGTGTGCAGCTCGTCGATGAACAAAATGACGTTCCCCTCGCGCCTCACCTCGTCGAGCAGGGCGCGGATGCGCTCTTCAAATTCGCCGCGGTACTTCGTTCCCGCCACCATGCCCGCAAGGTCGAGCGACAAAATGCGCTGGTCAAGCAGCGCGTCCGGCACGTTCCCCTCGCCGATCCGCGCGGCAAGGCCCTCCACGACCGCCGTCTTGCCAACGCCCGGCTCGCCGATGAGCACAGGGTCGTTCTTCGTGCGGCGCGAGAGGATGCGGATGGTGCGCGCGATCTCCTCCTCGCGCCCGATGACAGGGTCAAAGCGCCCCTCGCGCGCCATCGCCGTTAAGTCGCGCGTGAATTCTGCGAGCGTTTTGCCGCTCTTGCTCTCACTCCGGCTTGCGCGCACCTCGCCGCCGGGGCTGCGCCGCGCCGTCAGGCTCATCGCGCGCACAGTCTCGCCGTAGAGTCTGCGCGTATCTACGCCCTCGCGCTGCAAAAGGCGCAGGGCCATGCTGTCGCCGCCGCGCAGCAGCCCCAGCAGCAGATGCCCCGACTCGATCTCGCGGCTGCCCGCGCGCTCTGCCTCGGCCGCCGCCAGCTCGACTGCGCCGCGTGCGTGCGGCGAAAGTCCCTGCGCAACGGCAACGTCCGCCTCGCCGCGCCCCAGTGCGCGGATGATGAGCGCGCGCGTTGCTTCCTCCTCCGCGCCGAGTGCGTGCAGCGCGCGCCCCGGCGCGCCCTCCTCGCGCAGCAGCCCCAGCAGCAGATGCTCGCTGCCGACATAGCCGTGTCCCAGCTCAAGCGCCGCTGCCTGCGCGCCGCGCAGCACCCGCTCGGCCCTTGCGCTGAATCTCCTCTCCTGCAAGGTGATCCCCCCTTCTGTCCGTTTTACCTGACTTTCTCATCTTTTCCCACTTTCTCAGAAAATAAACCGCGAAATAGGACACAGAAAATTCAACATTTTCCTCAATTCTCGCTCTTGCATTTTCGCGTTCTCATGCTATAATAGCGTCATCAACTTATGGAGGTAATAACTATGGCTTATCAGATCAGCTCTGCCTGCGTCAGCTGCGGTGCTTGCGCAGACGCCTGCCCCGTCGGTGCTATTTCTCAGGGCGATTCCCAGTATCAGATCGACGCAAATGCCTGCCTCGATTGCGGCAGCTGCGCGGATACCTGCCCCAACGGCGCCATCTCCCAGGCCTAAGGCGTAAGAGTGCTTAAAAAATAAGGACGCGCTTTTCGGCGCGTCCTTATTTTTATCTTTGAAAGGGGTGCTTGCATGGAACGGCGAGACGAACTCTGGCAGAATGGGCCCTGCTTCTATTATGATACGGATCTCTTCCCACCGGGGACGGACAGCTTTGCCCTTGCCTACTTTGCCCGCCCCGCGCGCGGAGATCGCGTCTGCGACCTTGGCAGCGGGACGGGGCTGCTCGGCACGCTCCTGCTCGCGCGCGACGCGTCGCTCTTTGTCGAAAATGTGGAGCGCTCCGCGCCCGCCGCGGCGCTCGCGCGCAGGACCTTTTCGGAAAACGGCTGGGAGGAACGCGCCGCCTTCCGCACGGGCGATCTGCGCGATGCTTCCGTCCTGCCCCCTCCCGGCAGCGTTGACTATGTGATCTCCAACCCGCCGTACTTCCCGAGCGGCAGCGGCGCAAGCGCCGAAAGCGAGGCGCGGCGAAATGCGCGTGAGGAATGCACCTGCACGCTGGAGGACGTCTGCGCCGCGGCGAAGCGCGTCCTGCGCTACGGCGGGCGCTTTGCCCTCGTCCACCGCACCGAGCGGCTCGCGGGTGTGCTCTGCGCCCTGCGCGGGAGGGGGCTCGAGCCAAAGCGCCTGCGCTTTCTCGCAAAGTCCGCCGCCTGCGCCCCCTCGCTCCTTTTTGTTGAGGGAAAGCGCGGCGGGAAAAGCGGGCTTGTCATCGAGCCGCCGCTCATTCCGGGCACGGACGAGTGGGAGCGCGTCTATTTCCGCGCATAACGAAGGTTGGGCCGCCCTTTGTGGGCGGCCCAACAGCTTTATTATACTAAAGTGTTCGATAAAGAGCAAGCATTTTTCGCTGTTTTCCGAATATTCAGCCCTCCGCACAAAAAATTCTTTGTATCTTTATTCGTTCTGCCGCTTGATTTTTTCCCCTGTTCTTGCTATTCTTTAATCACAGAAAGGGTGAGACCAATGTACAAGTAAGTCAGCAGAAAACCCGATCTCAATGGTTCCGATCATATCCATCGCGCAGCACTCACTGATGTGTACCGGCATTCAGGTAAGACCACTGCAACAGCAGTGTTTGAGATAGCAGGAGTGGAAACCGGAGTAAGTGATATTCGGCACCAGATCACAAAACGAAAGGAAAGGAAGAAAACAGAATATGAGAGATCCCAATATTCATCGTGACTGACCCTTGATCGTACTTGAGTAACAGCGATCAGGGGTCAGTCATTTTCTGTTTTCTTTTTCATTTTAATAGATGGATCGCACCGCCCCGCAGGGAGATGCGATGCGCAAATAAGGGGGCGCTTCCGATGCAGGAAGCGTCCCCCTTTTGTTGTTTTCTCTTCTGCCCTTACGCCATCGTGTTCACCGCGCCGAGGAAGAGCGGCAGGCCGTCCACGCCGGTGATCATAAAGGCAAACGGCCGGTTCAGGTTCATCTCCACCACGGGAAGGTCTTCGGGCGCGGCGGATTGGGCGTCCGCCCTGACGGCGGTGAAGGCAGCGGCCTCGCAGCCCTTTTCGTCGATCTTGACGCGCGCGGCGTGCTGCACCTTCGTCACGGCGACCGCCTTATCAAAGCGGTCAAAGTCGACAAGCGGCGAAAAGTCCGCGCGCTCAAAGTCAAACACATCGGAAACGCCCAGCGCATGGAGCGCGTCGGTCAGCTCAAGATCGGAGCTGACGTCGAACTTCGGCACGCTCCAGACAAGCTTCCCGCTCGGCAGATTCTCTCTCTTGTCGTAGCCCAGCAGCCCGTCCGCGGCGATACCGTCCGCAAGCAGGCTTTCAAGGCTCGTGCCCTCGTCGGGCAGCAGGAAGCGCATCGTCTCCCCGCCCTGAAAGTGCAGCTCCGCCGCGGTGTAGCTTTCGCCGCGGTAATAGGAGGCTCTGTCCTGGGTGAGATGCATGAAGTCGACCGTCTGCTGCGCGCCGTTTGCCGCGGTGAAGGTATCCTTCTTTGTCGCATTCTCCCAGAACTCATCGCGCCACTGGTCCTTAAAGTAGAGCGTCGTCAAAAGCATCATCACCGTTTCAGGCTTGGTCTCGATGCCGCCCGCAGCGTCAGCGAGAAGGCCGCCGGTATTTTCGTTGACCCACTCGGCGATGGCGCTGTCGGTCTTCTTTTCGCCCATCGGCGCGGAGAAGGTCGAGGCAAGGTACTGCCGGGCGAGCGTTTCGAGCGTTTCCTCATTGTAGGGCACGCTATCGCTCAGCCAGAGGGAGCTTGCCAGCTGCGTCTTGCCCGTTGCGGTCTCGCCGTAGAGGTTGCGCCAGATGTAGTTGCCCGCGCTCTGCGCCGTCGCGGTGTCGTCAAGGCCGAGAAGGGAGAGGATCTGTCCGCGGATCTCGCCGTCCGTTGTCTCGCTGAGCATGGCGAGGGCAAGGTAGAGGTTCGCGGGCGAGACGACGACGTTATTTTCACCGGAGAGCAGCGCGCCCGATGCAGCCTTCGTAAAGCCGAGGAAGGCGGCGCTCTGCGCCGTGCCCTCGCTTCTCAGCGCGCGGAGCGCATCGTAATACTTCGTGCTGCGCGCGTCCCAGTCCGCCCAGATCTTCTCCTGCGCCTTTTCGTAGGCCTCCGCGCCCATCTTGTCATAGTCGATGGTGCTGAAGGCCTTGTCCAGCTCCGCCGTGCTCGGCATGGCGGGAAGCTCAGGATATTCAGCAAGCTTCACGGCAAGCTCCTGCAAATACTGCGCGGCGGCAGGGTCGCGTTTCACTTCGTTCTTCTCCTTCTCGCGCTCGTCTGCGTCTCCCCCGCCGCAGGCGCAGAGGGAGAGCATCATCGCTGCGGCGAGCAGCAAAATAAGCATTCGTTTCATATCGGGTGACCTCCGTTTCTGGATATCTGTTCTTTTAGACGGCGCGCGGGCAAAAAAGTTCCCATCTCTCTAAAAATAGCGCAGTGCTCTTTTAGAAAACGGGCGAATGTGGTATACTTTCAAAAAAATTTGCTTTTTCCTGTAACGCAGGGGGCATAAACGTTGTCTTTTCCCCATGATGGCAGACAATAGAAAGGAGCGAGCCTATGGACGATACGCAGATCGTCGAACTTTACTGGCAGCGGAACGAGCACGCCATCGAAGCCACCGCCGCCAAATACGGACCCTATTGTATGAAAATTTCGCGAAACATTCTCGAAGATCCTGCCGACAGCGAGGAAAATGTGAACGACACCTATCTGCACGCATGGAACGCCATGCCGCCGCAGCGGCCCGCGATCCTACAGGCCTTTCTCGGCAAGATCGCGCGCAACCTGGCGCTCAACCGCTATAAGGCGAAAACCGCGCAGAAACGCCGGGGCGACGCCCTTGCCCTCTCGCTCGACGAGCTGGACGACTGCGCCCTTTCGCTGCCTGGCCCGGAAAGCGAGACCGCCGCGGCAGAGCTCGGTGCGAGCATCAGCGCGTTTCTGCGCACGCAGAGCAAGGATGCGCGCAGTATGTTCATTCTCCGCTATTTCTACTGCGACTCGATCGAAGAGATCAGCTCCCGCTTCGGCTGCGGCGAGAGCCGCGTCAAAACGACGCTTCTGCGCACGCGCAGAAAACTAAAGCAGCACCTCATCAAGGAGGGATACGATGAAGCATGAAATGATGCTCCGCGCGATCGGCGAGATCGGCGACGACCTTGTTGCGGAGGCCTGCGCCCACCGCGCGCACAAGAAAAACGCAGCTGTGCGTATGCTGGCCGCCGCAGCCTGCCTCGCGCTCATCCTGACCGCAGCCTTCACGATGGTGCGCAATGCAGAGCGCGACACGCTCTACATCGCCGGCACGGCGCTCACCGGCGCGCCCGTTCCCATCGACTCGCCCGTGCCGCTCGCGCTCGACGGGCGCAGCATGGACGCGCCGCCGCTGTGCGTGGCGCTCTCGTTTGAGAGCCGGTCGGGCGATGCGCTCACGGTCTCCGTTTCGGAGGGAGTGCTGGATTCGCCCGCCGATTCCTCCCCCCGCGCGCTTTCCTCGCGCAGCGCCGCAAGCGGCGAAGCGCTCACATGGACGATCGAAGCGCCCGACGAAAACGCGCGCTACACCCTCTCGCTCGACGGTAAGGCTGCCGCCGTGCTGCGCTATGACGGCGCAAAGGGCTGCTGGGTCGCCGAGCGGCCCTGAATCGGCAAAACCACACATCTTACATTTATTTTGGAGGTAACTTCCCATGAAAAAGCTTTTCTCTCTGCTGCTTGCCGCAGCGATGATCCTCTCCCTTGCCGCCTGCGGCAGCAAGAATGACGACGGCGCCGCCTCCGGCGACCAGCCCGCCACCGCCCTCGAACTGCTCGAAGCCGTCTGGTCGAGCTACGCAGAGGACGACAAGTTCGCCGTCTCCGGCGGCGACTACGACGAGGCGAACATGACCGAGGACGCGCCCGGCAACTTCGGCATTTCGGACGGTGACACTCTTGACTACGCCCTCGGCTATCCCGCCGCCGACGCGGACAAGCTCGCAGACGCCGCCTCCCTCGTCCACATGATGAACGCCAACACCTTTACCGCCGGCGCGTTCCATGTTGCCAGCGCCTCCGACGTTGACACGGTCGTTTCCGACCTCAAGGACAACATCATGAACCGCCAGTGGATGTGCGGCTTCCCCGATAAGCTCGTCATCCTGACGATGGGCGATTTCGTCGTCTCCTGCTTCGGCGCGGAGGAGCTGGTCGATCAGTTCCGCGACACGCTCACCACGGTCTACGGCGAGGCAGCCGTCGTCTGCGACGAGCCGATCCTCTAATCACGCTCAGAAAGGCGGAAGGTCCATGCTCTTTTCCAGCATTTCCTTTCTCTTCTACTTCCTGCCACTGGCGCTGATCCTCTATTTTGCCGTGCCGGGGCGCTTCAAAAACCTCATTCTCCTGCTTGCAAGCCTTTTCTTCTATGGCTGGGGCGAGCCGAAGTATGTCGTTTTGATGCTCATCTCCATCGTGCAGGGCTACGCCTTTGGCCTGCTCATTGAAAAATACCGGGGAGGGAAGGCGGCAAAGCTCTTTTTGTCGCTTTCCGTTCTCGTGAGCCTCGGCCTGCTTGCATACTTCAAGTATGCCGACTTTTTTCTCTCGAGCGTCAACGCCGTCGCGGGGCTTTCCCTGCCGCTTTTGAAGCTCGCGCTGCCCATCGGCATCAGCTTCTACACCTTTCAGGTGCTCAGCTACGTCATCGACGTTTATCGCGGCGAAACGGCGGCGCAGCGCAGCTTCATCGACCTTGCCGCCTATGTTTCGCTTTTCCCCCAGCTCATCGCAGGGCCGATCGTGCGCTACAGCGACGTGGCCGCGGAGCTTTCAGCGCGCAGCCACAGTCTCTCCGGCGCAGCGGACGGCGCGCGGCGCTTTGTGATCGGCCTTTGCAAAAAGGTGCTGCTCGCCAACCAGTTCGGCGCTCTTGCCGCCGCCTGCAAGCAGTCGCAGGAGGCGAGCGTGCTTTTTGTCTGGCTCTATGCGCTCGCGTTTTTGCTGCAAGTCTACTTTGACTTTTCCGGCTACAGCGACATGGCCATCGGCCTTGGCCGAATTCTGGGCTTTCACTTCCCCGAGAACTTCAACTACCCCTACATTTCTTCGAGCATCACGGAGTTCTGGCGCAGGTGGCACATCTCGCTCGGCTCGTGGTTCCGCGACTATCTCTATATCCCCCTCGGCGGCAGCCGAAAGGGGAAGGCACGCCAGCTGCTGAACATTCTCATCGTCTGGCTCGCAACGGGATTGTGGCACGGCGCGGCGTGGACCTTTGTCCTCTGGGGACTGTGGTTCGCCGTTTTGCTGCTGCTGGAAAAGACGGTGCTGCTGCCGGTGCTTGAAAAGCACCGCGCGCTCGGCCGCATCTACACGCTCTTTTTCGTCACGCTGGGCTTCGTGCTCTTCGACGCGGACAATGCCGCGCAGGCCTTTTCGCGCATCGGCGCGATGTTCGGCGCGGGCGGTCTGCCGCCGCTCTCTTCGCAGGCGCTCTACCACCTCAGAAGCTACGCTCCGCTCCTTGTGCTCGGGATGCTCTGCGCAACGCCGCTGCCGAAAATAGCGGCTGCAAGGCTGCGGGAAACAAAGGGCGGCGCTCTTGCGCTCGATGCGCTCGAGCCTGTTTTCCTGCTCATTGCGCTGTCGCTGTGCACCGCCTTTCTGGTGGACGGGTCTTTTAACCCGTTCCTGTATTTCCGCTTTTAAGGAGGGGGAAGATGAACAAAAACGTCAAAAACAGTCTCTCCCTCGGCGTGTGCGCGCTGTTTCTGCTGTGCTTTTCACTCTGGGGGATGCTGAAGGAGGACGACGCGCTCTCTCTCAGCGAGCGCCGTCCGCTCAAGCAGTTTCCGCGCCTTGATGCGCAGGAGGTGCTCTCCGGGCGCTTCCAGTCGAACTTTGAAAGCTACACGCTCGATCAGTTCCCGCTGCGCGATACCTTCCGCACGCTCAAGGCCCTGTCCGTCCGCTATCTCTTCGGGGAAAGGGACAACAACGGCATCTACATGGCCGGCGGATACGCCGCCAAGCTCGACGACACGATCCGTGAAGATTCCCTCGACCATGCGGCCGACCGCTTCCGCTACGTATACGAAACGTACCTCAAGGACACGGGGGCAAACATCTATCTCTCCGTTATTCCCGACAAGAATTGCTTTCTCGCCGCCGAAAACGGCTATCCGGTAATGGATTACGACAGATTCTTTGCCCTGATGCGAGAAAAGGTCGATTTTGCGCAGTTCGTCGATCTGACGGACACGCTCTCGCTTGGATCCTACTACCGCACCGATCTCCACTGGCGGCAGGAAGCGCTTCTCCCCACGGCACAGGCGTTGGCGGACGCAATGGGTGTCTCGCTCACCGAGGACTTTACCGAGATCACGCTTGATACGCCGTTTTACGGCGTTTACCGTGGGCAGTCGGCGCTGCCGATGGAGTCTGACAAGCTTGCATATCTCACGAACAGCGTGCTCGAAGGCTGCCGCGTGTACGACTATGAAAGCGGCGAATATCTGCCTGTCTACACGCTCGACAAGGCGGGCGGCAGCGACCCGTACGAGATTTTCCTCTCAGGGCCGAAGTCGCTGCTGCGCATCGAGAATCCGAACGCAAAGACGGAGCGCAAGCTCATTGTCTTTCGCGATTCCTTTGGCGCAAGCCTCATTCCGCTGCTCGCAGAAGGCTACCGTGAGATCACGCTGATCGACATTCGCTATCTCTCGCCCGCCTCGCTTAGAAGATTTGTCGATTTTGACGCGCAGGATGTGCTGTTTCTTTACAGCACGAGCGTACTGAACGACAGTGCGACCATCAAATAAGTGCAAAAGGAGCCGTGCGCGCCGATTATGACGCACACGGCCCTTTCTCTGCTTCGGCGGCAGGGAAATTTTCCTGTCTGCTGAAAAACAAAGCACCCGCCCCTGCTTTTTCAGCATGGGCGGGTTCAGGTTAACTATAGCACAGCGGTATCTGGCGTGCAAGGCAAAGTTACCGCGCTTTTGTCATTTCGTTCACCCCGCACATTTCACCGTGGTAAAGCGCGGGAAAAGTTAGGAAAACAAGGTATTGACGCTGCTCGCCCCCGTGCAGTATCATTACTTATGATTTTTTTGATTGGAAACAGGAGGTCTGGATCATGAGTGAAGCGATTCGCATTCCTGAGCTTTTCGGTTCTCTGGTGTTCAATGAACGCACGATGGAGCAGTATGTGCCGCAGAGCGCCATGGAAGTCTGGCGCGGCTGCCTGAAAAGCGGGCAGCCTCTTCCCCTTTCCGCGGCAAATGAGATTGCCGACGCGATGAAAACCTGGGCGCTGGAGCAC
>OCQZ01000554.1_pt1 | contig 11388 bp, 8 predicted proteins | sample 1538921 | NCBI WGS metagenome assembly OCQZ01 (sample SAMN03418269, study PRJEB22391) | human gut metagenome | biome: human-gut; feature: organic feature; material: feces | host: Homo sapiens | place: Tanzania | collected 2013-01 | reverse complement strand
ACGTGTCTACATCATATTGTGGATAACACGCCTATTACGCTTAAAATCAACAGGAAGATGTTACGATTGCCTGTGGACAACAGGCTTTCCCATGTTTATAACTTAATATGCAAGAAAAATACAGGAAAGTTACCAACATACTAACAGTACATCATCCTAATAATATTTTTTTTCTTTTAAAAAAAAGAAAGAGAGAATATATATAGATGTTGTGGATAAGTGGTGGGAACGACCAAAAGAACGAAACGTATAAACAATAAAGCAATGAATAAAGAGTGGACTGAAAAGGGATTTGTCGACGAGCCTGTTGACGAGTCGATTGACCTTAAGAAAGAGATACGCCGTCTTTGCAAGGAGAAGGACGCCGTGCTGTTGGCTCATTACTATACGGTGGGCGAGGTGCAGGAAGTGGCTGACTTTATCGGCGACTCGCTGGCGCTGGCTCGCAAGGCGGCTCAGACCGACGCCAAGATGATTGTGATGTGCGGTGTGCACTTCATGGCGGAGACATGCAAGCTGCTCTCGCCGGAGAAGAAGGTGCTCTGCCCGGATCTGACAGCGGGTTGCTCGTTGGCTGACTCATGCAAGGCTGAGGACCTGAAGGAGTTTAAGGAGCAGCATCCCGGCTACAAGGTGGTGAGCTACGTCAACACCACGGCGGCTGTCAAGGCGCTCACGGACGTGGTGGTCACGTCAGGCAATGCGGAGAAGGTGATGGCTTCTTTCCCGAAGGACGAGAAGATAATCTTCGGTCCCGACTATAACCTCGGCAATTACATCAACAGCGTTTCAGGTCGTCAGATGCTTCTCTGGAACGGCGGCTGCCATGTTCATGAGAAGTTCTCCGTGGAAGCCATCGTGAAGCTCAAGGAGGAGCATCCTGAGGCTGTGGTGATGGCTCATCTGGAGTGTAAGGCTCCTGTGCTGGCTGTGGCTGACGTGAAGGGATCGACGGCTGCCATGCTCAATTATGCCAAGGCTCATCCCGAGACGAAGGAATATATCATCGCCACGGAGGCTGGCATCCTGCACGAACTGCAGCGCAGCTGCCCCGACGTGACGTTCTATCCTGTTCCGCCTGAAGTAAGCGAGGGTGGGGTAGGCTGCTCTTGCAACGAATGTGAGTATATGAAGAAGAACACGCTGAAGAAGATATATAACACGCTGCGCTACGAGTGGCCCTCTGTGGAGGTGGACCCCGAGATAGCACGCGACGCCGTGAAGCCGATAGAGCGCATGCTGGAGCTGTCTTAACAGGAGCGAAGAGTATGCTTCAAGGAATATATACGCTGAAAGACATGTTTTTCTGCCAAGACAGGAAAGCATGTCTTTTATTGTTATAGCCTGTTTTCGTGTTTTTATTACCATAATACCCTAAAAAGCGGCAGACGATTGTGTATGTCGCTTTTCTTTATTAATTTCGCAATAATGAATCGCAATAACAAGAAGGACATACTTCTCGCTATGATACGTAAGGGAGCGCCGATGACGTTCTCCCAGCAGGCGCGGCTCGTGCTGAGTCTTGCCACGCCTGCCATACTCGCCCAGCTCACCACCACGATGATGCAGTATATAGACGCTTCGATGGTGGGCAGCCTTGGCGCTTCCGCTTCTGCTGCCATCGGACTGGTGGAGACCACCATGTGGCTGATGGGCAGCATCTGTTCGGCTGCGGCTGCCGGCTTCTATGTTCAGGTCAGCCATCAGCTTGGCGGCAACGACCCTGCACGTGCACGTGCCACTCTGCGCCAGGGCATCATGTCCGTGCTGGTGGTGAGCATGTTGTTGGGAATGACGGTGCTTGCTATCAGTCCGTTCCTGCCTAAATGGTTGGGTGGGGGAGAGGACATCTGCAGCACGTCGTCCGTTTACATCGCCATCATCTCGTTGGGTCTGCCCGCCTTCCAGTTCTCGATGTTCGGCTACGGCATGCTCCGCAGTTCGGGCAATATGGTGGTGCCGAGCGTGATGAGTGTGGTGATGATGGCTCTGGACGTATTCTTCAATTTCTTCCTTATCTTCCCCACGCGCCACATGGAAGTGCTTGGCATGCCGGTGATGATGCCCGGTGCGGGACTCGGAGTGGAGGGCGCCGCCATCGGAACGGTTTCGGCGGAGGCTGTGGCAGCCACCGTGACGATGTATATACTGTGCTTCCGCAAGGGCGAACTGTGTCTGCGTCAGGACAGCGGACGCTTCCTGCCGACGTGGAATGTGGTGAAGAACGCCTTGCACATCGGACTGCCGATGGGACTGCAGCAGACCATTATGACGTCGGCTTATATCGTCACCACCATAATAATAGCTCCTCTCGGAACCATTGCCATCGCCGCCAACTCGTTCGGCATCATCGTGGAGAGTCTCTGCTATATGCCCGGCTACGGCGTCGCTGACGCTGCCACGACGCTTGTGGGACAGACCATCGGTGCCGGAAGGCACGACCTGATGAAGCGTTTCGCCTGGCTCTCCGTAGGACTTGGCGTAGCTATAATGTCGGTTATGGGCGTGGTGATGTACGTGGCGTCGCCGTTTGCGATGGCTATGATGACTCCCTCTATGGAAGTAAGACAGCTGGGTGTGGAGGTGCTGCGCATAGAAGCGTTCGCCGAACCGATGTTCGGTGCCGCCATCATCTGCTACGGCGTGTTCGTGGGTGCCGCCAAGACCATAGCTCCGAGCATCATGAACCTCGCGTCGATGTGGGGCGTGCGCATAACGCTCGCCGCGCTGCTCGCCCCGACGATGGGTCTGCGTGGCGTGTGGCTGGCGATGTGCCTGGAGCTTTGCTTCCGCGGCATGATATTCCTCGTGAAGCTGTGGACATGGAAGCTGAAGCCGCAGGAAAAGATTTAAAAATACAAAACCAACATATACTTTTACTATTATGGAGAAAATTGCTAATAAGGTATTCGGTGGAGAGCGTCCTCTCTTCGAAATCCACAACACAGAACTCGACCACGTTCGCATCACGTTCGGCGAGTCGGGCGTAAAGGAATGCAGCAACATTGTCTGCCGCAACTGCTATTTCGAGGGCAAATACCCGCTCTGGCATGTCAAGGGATCGGACATCTGCAACTGTTATTTCGCGCCGGGTTCGCGCTCTGCTATATGGTATTCTGACGATATGCACATGGAGGACTGCGTCATCAACGGCCCGAAGTTCTTCCGTGAGATGAAGAATCTCTCGCTGAAGAACGTCACCATCAACGACGCTGACGAGACTTTCTGGGGCATTGACGGGCTGAAGCTGGAGAATGTGGTGCTGCATGACGGCACTTATCCCTTCATGCACTGCCGTAATGTGGAGGTGGACGGACTCGTTTCTGACTCGAAGTACGTGTTCCAGTACTCACGCGACATCGTCATCCGCAACGCCAAGATTGACACGAAGGACTCGTTCTGGGAGGTGGACAACGTCACGGTGTACGACTCGGAGCTTAACGGTGAGTTCATCGGATGGCACTCGCGCGGACTCCGCCTCGTAAGATGCCACATCTCCGGCGAACAGCCGCTCTGCTATGCCAAGGATCTGGTGCTCGAGGACTGCACGTTCGACGCCGAATGCGACCGTGCCTTCGAGTATTCCACCGTTCAGGCTGACATCCGCGGACACATCAAGAGCATAAAGAATCCGATGTCGGGACGCATCACTGCGGACAGCATCGGAGAGGTGATAATAGACGAGAACATAAAGAAACCGGCTGACTGCGTGGTTAGCATCAGAGAAAAATAATATAATTATGATTTACGACTTCTCTAAACCTACCTGCCGCCGTGGCACCAACTCATACAAATGGGACTCGGCGGCGGGTGATGACATCATTCCGCTGTGGGTGGCGGACATGGACTTCGAGACTTATCCCGGTATAACGGAGGCGCTGCGCCGCCGCGTCGACCATGCCATCTTCGGCTATACACGTGTGCCGGACAGCTATTATGATGCTGTATGCCGCTGGTTTGAGGAACGACACGGGTGGCGATTCCATCGTGACGACATCATTTACACCTCAGGCGTGGTGCCAGCCATATCAGCCATCATCAAGGCGCTGACGCTGACTGGCGACCAAGTGGTGGTGATGGGACCCGTATACAACTGTTTTTTCTCCTCTATTCGCAATAACGGCTGCGAGCTGTCAAGTAGTCCACTCATCTATAATAAAGCGCTCCTGCGTTACGAAATCGACTTCCACGACCTCGAACAGCGCCTCTCGCACGAGCGTGCCCGTCTACTGCTGCTCTGCAATCCGCACAATCCGGGAGGACGAGTGTGGAGCCGTGACGAGCTGGAGCGTGTGGCTGTGCTCTGCAAGAAGCATGGCGTACGGGTGGTTTCGGACGAGATTCATTGCGAACTGACGCTTGGCGACCACCGTTATACGCCGTTCGGCACGCTCCCCGACGATCTTTCGTATGGCTCCGTGATGTGTTGTTCGCCCTCTAAGGCGTTTAATATAGCCGGCTTGCAGATTGCCAACATCGTCTGCCGCGACGCCGCTGTACGCGAAAGAATTGACCGTGCCATTAACATCAATGAGGTCTGCGACGTCAATCCCTTCGGCGTTCTGGCTCTTCAGGCTGCCTATTCGGACGGCGGCTACGAATGGCTGTGCCAGTTGCGTGCCTACATAACGGAGAACTATCGTCGCCTCCGCGACCTCTTCGCCTGCGAACTGCCCCACCTCCCCGTTATGAACATGGAGGGAACATACTTGGCATGGGTGGACTGCAGCTCACTCGGCGAGTCGTCAGAGCACATAGAAGAGCGCCTGATGCGCGAGAACCGCGTATGGGTGAACGCCGGAAGCATGTACGGCAAGGAAGGCGAGGGCTTCATAAGAATAAATATGGCTTGCCCGTGGAGCAGACTGGAAGAGGGAATCAAGAGGATTGGATAAACTGCAATTTATCGGTGAGATGAATTAACAACGAAATATTGCCTTAGACGGCGCCGCTCGGCTTTGCCGCTTTCATAGCGTAGCGGAGAAAGAACAACGAATTATTCTCTAACGAATTTAGGCTGTATTCACAAGCAGACGAAGCAAACATAGGAGGCTATGGCGTCTCGCCGTAGCCACGCACCCTCCCATAGCAGAAATTACTTCATTAGCTTGCATCCTCCCATAGCAGAACGCTCAATCAGCGCCGTGTCCCGAGGGGACACGTATTCATCAGAAACCCACTGCAAGCTCCGAAGGAGCGCAGCTGTGGGATAAACAATCCTCCCCACTCTCTCTTGGTTCCGCGAAGCGGGACCGACTATCATCCTCAATATCATACGGGATGTGTTAGTCCCCCTTCGGGGAACTATATGGGGTGGAAGTATCGCACGTACCCACAGCTCATACTCAATCTGCAGATCGTCCGTGGGTGCGTGGCTACGGCGGGACGCCATAGCCTCCTAGGTTTGCACTGTTTGCTCATTTATAAACTCACCGACAAACTGCAATTTACATGTTACTCAACAAAAAAAAACTCCAGCCGCTGCATTCCTGCAATGGCTGGAGTTTTTTCGTTTAAGTATTTGATAAGGTTATGTATGGTTTATAACCTCAATCGTACTGTTTACTTCATAATCTTTACGGTCTTGCCGTCAGCGGTGCGGACGATGTTGATGCCGCGCTGCAGCTTCTGGAGCTTCATACCTGAAGCGTTGTAGATGCCGGTAACGGTGGTATTGGCGTTGTCCTCGATGCCGTTGATGCCGGTAGCGGGCTTGTTGCCGAATACTGCGAATACGTCAATCACGTCCTCGCCAAGCTCAACGGGGAGAGTGATCTCTGCGTAGAGGTCGTCGTCCTTGCTCTGAGCTGCGAGCTTAACGTGCACCTTGCCACCGAGAGCCTCTGCTATTTCAGCGCCGTTTGTGATTTCAGCGTCCTGCTCTGCAGTGTAGACAGTCCATCCGTCCACCTCTGTAGCGGGTACGTTCTTGATGGTTACGTCACCGATAAGGAACGGACCGAATGAGAACTGGTTGAGGCGGATGTCGTATGTGCCGTCCTCGTGCTGAACAGTAGAGATGGTTGCCTCAGCCGGATCCTGCGGTTCGCCGTTCAGAGAGATGGTGAGGTTGCCGGTGTAGTCCTTTGTAGGCTCGGCAGCAGCCTCCTTCACCTTGAATGTGTAGGCGTTCACGGTCTTGAGGTCAGCCGAAGTTACGGTTACGGTAACAGTGGCATAACCCTTCTCAGCCGGGCTGCGTGTGATGGTCTGGCTGATGTATGAGCCGTTGCCCGTCTTCTCTACCTCTACGTCAGCGTCAGTAAGCTCGCCGTCGAATGTCAGACCGTCATAGTAATACTTGTTCGGCTCGAATGTGAAGTCAACGCCCTTGATCTTCACGTTGTTGAGCTGTGCGTTGTAGATAAGCTCGAGGTCGTCGATGTAGAGCACGTCAGGATTGTTTTCGTCGCTCGAAGCCACACCCGGCTCTGCGTTGGTAGAGAGAGTGACGAGGATGGCTTTCGGGTCGATGTCGTACGAAGTGTAATTGAAGGGAACGCTGATGCGCTTCCACTCGTTGCCGGTCTCGGCTATCTCCTTGTTCTGGGCAGTAGCCACGATGGTCTTATACTCCTTGTCCATCGGGTCCTGAATCTTTGTGCCGTCGTTGATGATGGCAGAGATAGTGGCGTAAGGATAATTCTTCTTGTCAGACTCAGAGAGCGTGCCCTGATTATACTTCACCCATACGGCGATAGAGTCAGGACGTGAGCTGAGCGCTGAGAAGAACGGATCGTTGTTTCCGTCTACGTCGCTTGAAGAAGGATCAGAAGTAGAGTTGTTGCCGGTGTCCTTCGGTGTGAAGCCGCTTGCCTGGAGACGACCGGTGGTGATGGTTCCGTTGGCAGGCTGCTTGACTCCTACGTTTACGATGCCTGAAACGAGCTTGAGGCTTGTGCCCTTGCCGCCGGGACGCACGTCGTCAGACTTGTATGTGTGTGTGTTCTTGCTTACGAAACCGGTCAGAGAGCCGCCAGCGCTCATGAATGAGTGCCATCCGTCAGGCTCGTCGCTGGTGTAGTCTTTCTTGGGTACACCTCCAGTGTATTTGGCTGTGTGCCAAGCATCGAAGTTCGAACCGAGAATCTGTCCGATGGTGTAGCGGTTTTCACCGAATGTGGTCTTGATGCGGCGCTTGATGGCCTGGAATGTGTCGAGGTTGAAGGCTGCTGTGAGCTTGTCGCCGCGCAGCTCAGCCTTGAAGATTACGGGCACACCGCCATTGCAGAGAGCCGAGTAGCTTGGACCTTCCCATGTATATGTGTCGACGTCACCCTCTGTGATGTCCACGTTCTGGGCGCTTTCGAAGATAGTGACGTTGCCCACCTTGGATGTCTTCACGCCGTTGAGCACGATGTTGCCCACATAGTGCTTTGAGCCATACACCTCATAAGCGTAGTTATGGATGGTGACGGTGCTTGTTCCGTCCGCACCTTCCTCGATGCTTACCTTACCTTCCACGGTACTGGTCTGTCCTCCAGCGTTGTTGCTGTAGTTACCCAGGTAGTCGGTAGCGTTGGCAGTTAAGGCTATCGCAGCCATTGCCATTGTGAATAATGACTTTTTCATTCTTTTGTTGTTTTTATTTGTGTGAGTGTTTTCTGTTCGTTTATCTCTTAACCACCTTAGTCACAGTGCCGTCAGCATGGCGTACGATGTTTACGCCGCGCTGCATCTGTGTGGTGGCGATGCCAGAGATGGTGTAGATGTGCTGTACGGTGCCGTCAGCATTCTTCACTGTGTCCACACCAGTTACGTATCCGTTGGTTGTGAATGTGTAGTCCACGGTTTCTGTGCCGTTGTTGTCCACGCTGAATGTGATGTTGGCGTTTGCCAGGTCAGCATCACTGTTCTCGTCATCCTTCACTGAGATGCTGCCAGAGAGGCTGTTCACGGTGATGGTCTGATAGAAAGGATGTGCGCATTCAGTTGTTGCCTCCACCTTGCCTGAAGAGAGATTCATTGTGGCAGTGGCCTCGTCTGCCTCGTAAGCCACTGAAGGGATGGTGATGGTTCCGAGTGAGAGAGTGGTGCCGGGGAGAGTTCCGTCGGTCATTGTCAGAGTGCACTTGCCCTCGCCCTCGTCAGTGATGGTGAGTACGGAAGGCTTCTGGTCTGCCACGTCGCCGTCGTCAGTACGAGAGAAGCTTGAGAGTGTACCTGCCATTGAGACCGGCTCGAACGGCTCTTCTTCCTCCTTGCCGAACTGCATCTCCACGTTGAAGTTCTCGTCGTCCATGTCCACGAGCATGGCGTATACCATGAGGTCGCCGTCCACGTTGATAACGGCAGAGAGGTCGCCCTTGATGTTTTTGCCGTAGAGCGGTGAAGTCTCCTCGGTAGTGGCGTCCACGTAGCCTGAGATGTATGTCTCGCCGTCCTCTTCCTCAAATCCGAGTCCGCTGAATGTGATGGCTCCGTAAGAAGCGTCAGCAGTCTCCACCGGCTTGAGTGTCAGTGAGTAAGTGTTGTCAGAATACTTGCTGAGGATGGCATTGGCGTTCTTTGTGGTCTTGGTGTCGCCGGCTGCTGTAGATGTGAGCAGGTCTGACGAGAATGTCTCTGTCTCGACGATGGTGGGTCCGTCTGGCTTGGTCTGCACCTTTGTGCCGTTAAACTTCACGTAGCGCAATGATGTAGTGCCGTAGTCGAAGTAGTTGGCTGTGAGCTGGAGGTTCTCTCCGTCTATAGTTCCCCAGCCCTCGAACGCGCCTTTTGTCACGCCGCTCATATTGCCTTCGGTGATGTCGAAAGTGGTCTGGCTGCCCATAGAGAAGCTATATCCTGTTCCGTTCTGCTCGGTGGAGACATTGTTAAGCGTAATGGTTCCGAGAATGTCATTGCCGAATACGATGTTCTTCAGTACGATGGTGCTTGTGCCGTTGTCGTTTACGGTCACCTCCACATAGTTGTCGAAGCTCGGGAACGAGTTAGAGTTGTTCTTCCATGTACCATAGAAGGTTGTTTGTGCCATGGCTGTGATTGAAGTCATGATCACTGCAAGTAGTGTAAAGATTTTCTTCATAGACAATTGTTTTTCGTTATTAATATTTCTTACTTGAGCTTGTACGTCAGTCCGATGCTGCCGTAGATGGGGTAGAGCGACTGCTCGATGACGTGGAAGTCCTTGCGGAAAATCTTGGTCAGACCCCATGACAGTCCGGCGTATGCACCGAAGTGGTTGGAGAAGAACCAGTCTGCACTGAGGTCCAGTCCGAACTGCCAGTGACGCAGGTCTTCGGTGAAGTCATAGTCGCCGCGTTCTCCTTCGCCGTGTCCCAGTTCCACCTTGTCGCCCGTCGGGTCGCCGACGCGCAGATATCCGTCATAGGCATATCCGCTGAAGTTGTTGCTGAGCACGTAAGAGAAGTAAGGTCCGAACTTCAGTCTGAGCTTCGGCGACACGTTGTAGGCGGCCTGCAGGGGCAGCGTCACCATCCATTCGTCCACCTCCGTCACGACATTACCGGTGAAGAGTCCGCTGAGCGTCTCGTCTCCGCGTCTCATCTCCATGCTGTATCCCTTCACCTTAGCGTCGGTCTTCATGCCCTTGTTCTGGTAATGGAAACCTGCCTGCAATCCCCATTTCTCTGTCAGGGGCTTGTATGCGTCCAGTCCGAGGAGCGTGTTGTTGGTAGGCGTATACTTGTCGAGCGATCGGATGGTGGCTGGCATGCCCACCGGAGCGGTTCCTCCGAGGCTGTAGCCTAAGCGTACCATGTATCTGAGATCGCCGAAGATGTCGATGGCGAGCGCTTCCTGCAAGCCCACGAAGGCCACGAGGAGCAGTGTGATTATTGTTTTCTTCATATTGATGCGGTTGAATGTTATTTCTGCTGTGCGGCGGGCTTCTCGTATGCCACCTTCACCTTATCTATTAATAGCGTACTGCCGATGGCTCCCTCGAAGTGTGCTCCCTCGCAGCTGGAGGTGAAGACGATGGCTATGCTGTAGCCGTAGTTGGCGAGCACCTGCGGGTCGGGCTCCGTGGTGTATTCGAAGGGGATGTCGAAGAACTGCCATCCGTTCTCGGTGCGTGTGATGCGTCCGCTGAGCGCCTTGCCGATAATCTGCGGGCTGGTCTTCACGTTGTCGCCGGTCAGATAGAAGGCGTTGCCCTGGTCATCCGTGTTCTTGAACACCACGGCGTAGATGTCGCCCTCGTCAATGCGTCCCTCCACCGCCTTGCCGCTCTTGTCCATAAACTCGTCGCCCGGTGCATACTGATAATATCCGCTGAAGCTTACGGGCTTGACGTTTAGCTTGTTGGCGGCTCCGTCGCCGAAGTGAGTGGCAAGCAGCGGAGTCTTCGTGGCGATGGTCGACTCGAACACGCCTGTGAAGAGATTGCCTGCTGCGATGCGCATGTTCATCATTACGCCGAACGATCCCGTGGAGCATGTCGTCAGCTTCACGCCGTTGCCGTCGTAACCCTCGGTCAGCGGTGTGGTGGGATATTCCTCAGGAGCGGCTTTCTTCTTTGCGATGGCAAATCCGGCGTTGCCCGTCGCCCAGTTGTCCGCACGGTTGCCGTTGTCGAGGATGTCGCTCCATACATAGTATTTCTGCGCCTTCTCCTCAAGGAAGAAGTTCTCGAAGTCGTATCGCATGGTGTCCGTCTTTGCCTCAGGTATCTCCGGTTCCATGGCAGTGATGTTTACGTTGTACGTGCGGTGCCACTGTCCGTCCTCCGACGTCACGGTGTAGACCACCGGACCTTGTGAGAAGTCGTGCACCGAACCGCTTGCTGGCGATATGGTGGCTCCCGGTGTGATGCGGAACTGCGGTGCCATCTGCGTAAGGTCAGCTCCGGGTCGGAGCGGACTGAAGTTGATGGTGGTCTGCGTTGCAATCACGCGTGTCAGCGAGTCGGACGGTTGGAAGAACATTGCCTGTGGGTCGTCGGCATGTATGAAAGCCTCTTCGATGTCGCATTCCATTCCGAGCGGTTCGTCCTTGATGCAGGAGCTGAACATGAGTGGAAGTGCGGCAAGTGTGATGATGATATATGGTCTTGTCATTGTCATTCTTATTTGTATGTGTATCATATCTTTATACACAGTTAAAATGCAAAGTTATGCTAATTTTGCGGAGGGTACAAATAATAAGTGTGAAAAAAATTTAGAGTATTCTTTTTGGAACATATTATAAAAAGAAAAGGACAAGGAGCGGACGGCGGACCGTCCGACACAATATTTGCATTTCTAACGCTCAATACTGCCAGCTGAGCGCACAACAAAATCTTTGGTGCGAAATTCTTGAGTTTTGAGCGTTTGGAGATAATATGCTTATACACAGTGTGTTATGCGGTTTTCTGGCGAAGCGCTATGAAATCAGACTCGCAAACGAGCCGTTTTTTGCTGCAATAGCGCCACTTTTACACTC
>OCQZ01000551.1_pt1 | contig 11419 bp, 7 predicted proteins | sample 1538921 | NCBI WGS metagenome assembly OCQZ01 (sample SAMN03418269, study PRJEB22391) | human gut metagenome | biome: human-gut; feature: organic feature; material: feces | host: Homo sapiens | place: Tanzania | collected 2013-01 | reverse complement strand
ATCCCTCAAAACTCTGTTCAGGTCGCTCATCGCGGCGTTGTAGTTGTTCTGGTCGGTGGTCTTGACCTGACTGTAGCCGCTGTAGCCGTTGTAGAGCACGCCTTCGTTCATGACGTTGACGGCGCTCTGGTCAAAGGTGACGTAGTCAATGTCATAGTTGAAGTTGATGCCGCTCTGCGTGCGCAGGTAGTTCAGGAAGTCGGTGTTGGTGAAGCTGATGGCGTCACCGGCAGCGACGGTGTACTTGATGTCCTCGCGCACGAGGTTGATGACGACCGTGCCGGTGTAGGTTACGGGCGTTCCGCGGGAGGCGCTGTAGTTCGTGTACTTGGTGCCGCTGAGCGTGAAGTTCAGCGTGATGGCCTTGACGTTGGTCTTGGCGTTGGGAACGAAGGTGACAGCGTCAAGATTGGTGATCTGGGTGCGGGAGTTGAACGCGCCGGAGGCGTTGCTGTTGGACATGGCCGTGCCGTTGTAGTACAGCGTGCCCTGCGTGGTGGAGGGCATGGAGAAGCTCACGCTGTTGAAGGTGACATAGGGGTAAGAGGTGGTCTTGCTGCTGTCGCCGCGGGCCTGCGCGACCTCGTTCATGAAGTTGGTGAAGTCGGCGTGCTTGAACTGAACAGTCTCACCGGCAACACCGTTGTAGTTGATGTTGTAGTCCTTCAGGTAGACGGTCATCGTGCCGCCGTAGTACTCGTTGCTGCCAATGAGGGTGGAGCGCTGGGCAACGATGTAGAGCGTGACCTGACCGCTGGCGGCGTTGAGGTTATTGAGCGTCAGCGTGTAGGGGGAGGTGGCGCTGTAGGCCGTGCCGAGTTGCACAGTAGACCAGTCTGCCGGGGCTGCGCCGTTGACTGCGCTGACCACATAGTAGCGGGCATAGGTGGCGGGGAAGGAAACCTTATAGCTTGCGTAGCTGGTGTTGCTGGTGTTGAGCTGCTCGGCGTTGACGGAGGCAAAGCTCGTGTTGAGGATGGGGGTGACGGGAACCGTCAGCGTGACGGTATAGGTGATGCCGTCGCTGGCGCCAGCGGTGATGCTCAGCGTATCCGCGCCGATATAGCTCTTGGGAGCGGTGTAGCGGTAGCCGCTGCCGACGAGGGACGTGAGCGAGCCGCGCGTCGTGCCGGGGATTTGGGCAAGGGTGGCGCTCGTAACACTGACGGTGCTCTTGCCGGTGACCTGCGTGCGGATGGCGTTCTGCGCAAGAGCGATCAGGGTGTTGGTGTAATTGTAGGCGTTGGTGTTGGTGTAAAGGTCGGTGTAGCCGCCGTTCTGCACGCCGTAGCTCAGCTTGGCGGTGAGGGCGTTGATGTTGACGGTGAAGGTGGCGGTGTACTCCTTGCCGTCATGGGTGAAGACGGCCTTCACGGTGTAGGTGCTGACGGAAGCGTTGCTGGGGATCGTCAGCTTGTTGGAAGCGGTCTTGCCGCCGGAAGAAACGATGTTGCCGCTAAACGTCGGCTTGGGCGCGGTTTCGGGCGTGACCGTCCAATTCACATTGCTGAGCGCACCGTCGATGACCTTGTTGTCCTTATCCGTGAAGGTGAGGCTCAGGTCGACCACAGCGCCGCGCGTCGCGGTGATGGCCGGGTTGTAGAGAAGCTTGTTCTCGTCCTTGGTGATCTTGAGACCGTTGCATACCGCTTTGATCTCAGCATCTGTAGAAGGCACGCCGCTCTCTTTCAGGAAGCAAGTAACGGAATACGTTTCGCTAGGAACAGAATCGGGAATGAGCCATTCATACTTGCCATCCTTATTCTTGGTTACGCTCATGGGGAGGTACTGGCTGTTAGCAGCACTGGATTTATAGTACCACGCGAGGTTCGTGCGGTCACCCTTTGCTGCATCAAGCGTAAAGATAACTTTTGTGCCAGTCATAGCCTTGTTTACATTAGCGGTAAGAGATGTAGCGCTAACCGGTGTAGCCGTGATGGGAATGGCAACTTCTTCAACAGAACCTTCAACGGCATCATATTTGATTTTAACCTTAAGACTGCCGTTTTCAAATTTGGGGTAGCCGTCTGTAGTAACGACCGAATAATCAGTGGCCGGCGTGACGCTCCACTTAGAAGCATCGGTCAAGTCGTTGGCTTCGGCACTATCATAGTAGACAGCAATATTGCCGCTCTGAGGCTTGGCGTAAGGTCTGCGGTTGAAAGTCACGCCCGTAAAAGCGGTCGCGCAGTCATAGACGGTGACCGAAGCAGATGCTACTGCGGTCGTGGTCTTATCAGTGTCATATGTCAGGGTGTACGTGCAGGAAACCGTGTATTTGCCCGCCGCGGAGAATGCCTGATTAAGCGTTGTGCTGTCATTTCCGGATACAGTCTGATTGTTGACTGCCCATGCATAGCCGGTAACAGTCGCATCCGATTCTCCGACCTTTATATTAGTCGGAGCAGTTGCGGTAAAAGTAACATTGGTATTTACTTTTACAACAGATACCTGCGCGGAAGGGTTGCCTGCGGTGGCAGTTACCGCATAGCTATTCGCGTCGTCTGCCCTTGCAGGTACGACGACCAGACTCATGACCATGGTCAGAGCCAATAGCAAGGAGAGAAATTTCTTCATGTGATTTTCATCCTTTCATTTTTGTTTGCCCTGCGTACAGGGCGTTCTTATACACGTACATTTTACCATGTATAGAGGGCAAAGGAAATGGGAAAATAAAAAATTTCATAAATTCTTCATTTTCCCATTCTCCACTATTCACTTAGACGCTGCGCGCCGCCGTTTTGTTCCGCAAAAAGCGCGGCTTTTCGCGCTTTTATTTTCCCAAGAGCCACCACGCGCCCCCAAGCAGCGCAAGCTGCAAGAAAAGCATCGCCGGAACGCCGTACTTGAAGTACCAGTGCCGCGTTTTGTGGTGAAAAACGCGCATCCCCGCGAGCGCGCCGAGACTGCCGCCGAGCGCTGCCATGACCAGCAGCGTCTTCTCGGGTATTCTGCGCGCGCCCGCCTTCTTCGCGCGGCGCTTGTCGTCGCCGTAGACGAAAAAGGTCACAGCGTTGATGAGCGCGAGAAAGAGAAAAAACGGCAGGGGCGAGCCGACAAAGGCGAAGGCCGCTGCGGTCGTTGCATCGGGCAGAAAAAGCGGCTTCACTGCGCGAGCCTGGAAAGCTCCACCGCCGCCGCCGCGCCGAGGCGCGCGTTGTTGAAGACGAGCTGGATGTTGGAATCAAGGCTGTCGCCGCCGGTGAGATCCTTGATCTTGGCAAGCAGGTACGGGGTCGTGGCCTTGCCGTGGATGCCGTCCTTCTTCGCATCCTCCACGGCCTCGGCGATGGCGCGGTCGATGACTTCCTTATCCATGGAGTACTCCGCGGGGATGGGGTTCGTGACGAGAAGGCCGCCGCGCAGACCCAGCTCGCGCTTGACGTGGAAGGCCTTGGCAAGCTCTTCCGGCGTGTCGAGCTGATAGTCAACGCCGAAGCCGGAAGAGCGGGTATAGAAGGCGGGCAGCTCGTCCGTGCCGTAGCCGATGACGGTGACGCCGTGGGTCTCAAGATATTCGAGCGTGAGGCCGAGGTCGAGGATGGACTTCGCGCCCGCGCAGATGACCATGACGGAGGTGTTCGCCAGTTCCTCGAGGTCGGCGGAGATGTCGAACGTCTCCTGCGCGCCGCGATGCACGCCGCCGATGCCGCCGGTGGCGAAAACGCGGATGCCCGCCATGTCGGCGATCATCATCGTGGTGGTGACGGTGCACGCGCCGTCCTTGCCCTGCGCGACGAGGATGGGCAGGTCGCGGCGGCTGGCTTTCGGGATGCCCGCGCCCGTGCGGCCGAGGTAGTCGATCTCTTCCTTGGAAAGACCAGCCTTGAGCCTTCCGCCGATGATGGCGATGGTCGCGGGGACCGCGCCCGCGTCGCGGATGATTTGCTCGACCTTGAGCGCCGTTTCGACGTTCTGCGGGTAGGGCATACCGTGGGAAATGATGGTGGATTCGAGCGCCACGACGGGCTTGCCGGCCTTAAGAGCCTCGGCGACCTCGGGGGCGATGTCAAGATACTTGTTCATGGGTAAGTTCCTCCTGTAAAGTAATAGGTGAAAGTTTCACGTTTACCTTTTGAGGTAAGGTTTTAAAGTAACACACAATTTCAGAAAAGTCAATACAAAGCAGGGCTTGCAATCGCAGAGAAAGTAGCATATAATACACCTATTATCCCGCAAAAACCCACAAAAGGAAGGAAAAATTACTATGGAACGAGTGAGAATTGCCGCACTCTTCGCCGACAAGGAGCAGTATGGCGGCGCAAGCGTGACCGTTTGCGGCTGGGCGAAGACCATCCGCGATATGAAGACCTTCGGATTCATCGAGCTGAACGACGGCTCGTGCTTCCGCAATCTGCAGGTCGTGATGGACGCGAATTCTCTTTCCAATTATAAGGAGATCGCCGCGCAGAACGTCGGCGCCGCGCTCATCGTGCGCGGCACGCTTGTGCTGACGCCCGAGGCCAAGCAGCCGCTCGAGGTCAAGGCGGCGGAGATCGAGATCGAGGGCGCGTCCAGCCCCGACTACCCCCTGCAAAAAAAGCGCCACAGCGTCGAATACCTGCGCACCATCCAGCACCTGCGCCCGCGCACGAACCTCTTCTCCGCGGCCTTCCGCGTGAGAAGCGCGGCGGCCTACGCCGTGCACGAGTTCTTCCAGAGCCGCGGCTTCGTCTACGTCAACACCCCCATCATCACCGGCTCCGACTGCGAGGGCGCGGGCGAGATGTTCCAGGTGACGACGCTCGACCTTGAAAACCCGCCCCGCACGGAGGACGGCCAGATCGACTACAGCAAGGACTTCTTCGGCAAGAAGACGAGCCTGACCGTCTCCGGCCAGCTCAACGCCGAGAACTTCGCCATGGCCTTCGGCGACGTTTACACCTTCGGCCCGACCTTCCGCGCGGAGAACTCCAACACCGCGCGCCACGCCGCCGAGTTCTGGATGATCGAGCCGGAGATGGCCTTCTGCGACCTCAACGGCGACATGGAGGTGGCGGAGGCGATGATCAAGCACATCATCCGCCGCGTCATGGAGCGCTGCCCGGACGATCTCGCGTTCTTCAACAGCTTCGTCGACAAGGGCCTCATCGAGAGACTCCGGCACGTCGCCGAGTCCGACTTCGGCCGCGTGACCTACACCGAGGCCGTGAAGCTCTTAAAGGAGAGCGGGCAGAAGTTCGACTACCCCGTCGAGTGGGGCATCGACCTCCAGACCGAGCACGAGCGCTACCTGACCGAGCAGATCTTTAAGCGCCCCGTCTTCGTCACCGACTATCCGCAGGAGATCAAGGCCTTCTATATGCGCCTGAACGACGACGGCAAGACCGTCGCGGCGGCGGACTGCCTCGTCCCCGGCATCGGCGAGATCATCGGCGGCAGCCAGCGCGAGGAGCGCATCGAGCTGCTCGAGCAGCGCATCCGCGACCTTGGCATGAATCCCGAGGACTACTGGTGGTACTGCGACCTGCGCCGCTACGGCTCCTGCCGCCACGCGGGCTTCGGCCTCGGCTTCGAGCGCATGGTGATGTATTTAACGGGCATCGGCAACATCCGCGATGTGGAGCTGCATCCCCGCACCGTGGGCAACGCGGACTTCTGAGAAAAAGCACGAAAAGAGGGAGACACGAATGCTGTCTCCCTCTTTTTTTGGCGGAATTTGGGGGCGGTGTATCGTTTCGTCTCACGCGCCGGGCCTTGGCGGCTATATGCGAAAGCACTTGACGGCAGGTGCTTTCCATTTTTGATAAGGGGAGTGGAAATTCACATGGAAACGACGAAAAACTACGGCCTTCCGAAGTGGGAAAAATCAGATTTCATCCAGATGAACGACTTCAACGACGCCTTTGCCAAGCTGGACGCGGCGCTCAGGCAGAACGCCGACGCGACGGCGGAAAAGGCCGACGACGCGGCGACGCAGCAGGCGCTGCGCAGCCTGCAAAGCAGCCTCGGCACGGGCGGCAGGACCTGCCGCATCGCCTGCGGCAGCTACACGGGCAGCGGAGAGTACGGCGAGGCGCACCCGAACACGCTGCAATTCGACTTTACGCCGGTGTTCCTTGTCGTCGGCTCGGACAGCTACGGCCTGATCGGCAGCAGCCGCTTTCTCCGTCCGCTGGCGCTCGGCAGCGACCAGTCGGGCAACCGGCAGGTGGTCAGCTGGGGGGAGAAGTCGGTCAGCTGGTATTTCCCCGGCGCGGAGAACGGCCACGTCTGGCAGAACAACACGAAGGACTACGTTTACCACTACGTCGCCATCGGCTACGACGCGAAGTGAAGAGAAAAACCCCCGAGGCCAGATGGCCTCGGGGGTAAAACTTTATTGAGAGAAACAAACCCTCAAATATGAAGTTTTAATTAGAACGCGCGGATATCCTCGAAAGTATCGAAGGTGACCTTGTAGGTACCGGTGGTGATCTGGTTGGCCAGATTCACGGTAGCGGCAGCGCCGTTGGCGGGAACCGTAGCGGTGAAGTTGCCGACCACAACGTAACCGTTGTTGTCGAGGCGGGACAGGGTAACAACATAGGTGCTATCCTTCACGCTGTTCTTGACATCGAGGACAACAGTGCGCTGATCGTTAAGCTGGATGCCGTTCACGTAAGCGGGAGCACTCTGAGAGCCATCGCTGCCCTGCTCGGCAAGGTCAACAATGTAGACAGCCTTGGCACCATAAGCGCCAGCGACCGTGACGGACTTGTCATAGACAACGTAGACGGCCTTGTTGCTCATGTCAGCCTTGAACTCGCCGTAAACAGGAGTCAGGCCAACGACGCTGTACTTGTTAGCGCCGAGAGCGAGGACCTCACCATCCCACAGGGCGGTAGCGTTGTTGGTGTTGGAGAAGTAGGCCAGAGCCAGGTTGTTGTAAGCGAGGGTGCCGATCTCGGTGTAGAGGTCAGCAATGTCAGACTTCGGACCCCAGATGTTGACGATCTGGCCGTCCTTGTAGTTGACGGTGAACATTCTGTTGACGTTCTGCTTAGCCCACTGCTCGACGTTGCTGTCGTTCAGAGCGGTGGCAGTACCGGCAGCAGTGTTGTACTTGACCTCGATCGTGCCGGGAACGCCATCGACGATACCGGTGAGGACATAGTACTTGATGTTGTCGGACTTCAGAACGGCCTGAACGTTGGAGGAGGTGAGATAGAACATCTGCTTGCCGGTGGAAGCATCAGCAGTACCGGTGACGTAGACGTAGTCGGCATACAGGTCGCCGTCGAGGTTGACATAGTCGACCGTGGCAGTGCCGCTGTAGTTACCGATGTTCTCGTAGCCCTTCACAACAGTGTAGGTGAAGCCGGTCTCGAAGGTGCCGGTGCGGACCAGGAAGGTGGTGTTGCTGTTGACATAGATGGCCTTGAGAGAATTGTTCTCCATGCCCTGGATGGCAGCGATACCGGTCTTGATGGTGGCCTTGGTGAGCTCGGAGTTAACAGCGCCGACGAAGACGTGCTTCAGAGAAACCGTGCCGTCAGCAGCGGTGGCAACGCGATAGAGGTGCTCGCCAACGAAGGGCTTGTTGTTCTGGAGAACGGTGGAGACGGAAGCGGGGTAAACACCGATGTTGTTGAAGGCATAAGCGAGAGGAGTCTTATCGATGTCGGTGACGACCTTCGTCTCGGAGGTGCCGTCCATGTAGCGCAGGGTAGCCTGAGCATAGCCGACAGCCAGAGCGGGGTTCTGCCACTGGATGTTCTCAATGACAGCGTAGGTGTAAGCGGTAGCGATCAGCGTGTCGCCGATGAGATTGCCGTAGTTGTCGAAGTACCAGGTGTACTTGGCAGTGCTCTTGCCAGCCTGATCGAGTCTGAACCACTTGGCATCGTTGTAGTTCGTGCCCTCAACAGTGTGCTGCTTGGCGTTGTACCACAGGAAGCTCTGAGCGCCCTCGATGGTCTTGGCAACGCCCTGGATCTCAGCGTAAACGGGGGTGACGTTGGAGCCAGCAGCGAGCTTGGCGAGGCCGGAGACGTTGTCCATGACAGCGCTGACCAGGACCATGTCGCCCTTGGCATAGTTGTAGTTCACATCTTCGTTGGTGAGGACCAGCGTCTGGCCAGCCTTGGTAGCGTCGCCCTGAACATAGCCGTTGTTGTAAACGTTGAGGGTGATGCGGGAGTCGGTCTTCAGGTGGCCGGCAGTGTCGAAGGTAGCCTCCTTGACGTCGGTGACGTTGGCAAGGAAGGTGTCGATCATGACGATGGAGTCATTGTCATAGACCTCGATCAGAGTGCCCTGAGCACCGAGCTTCTGGACAGTGTCCTTAGCCTCGATGAGGTACTGACCCTTGTTCACCGCACCGTTGGTGTAGGTGACGAAGGTCTTGTTGCCCTTCAGACCGTAAGCGGAAGCGATGTCGCACTCGGTGGTAGCAGCCTGGAAGGTAGCAACCGGAGTAGCCTTGATGGTGGCATAGACGACGGTCTTGCCGTTGGTCCAGGTGTAGAAGGGACGGCCGAACTCATCCGTGTTGTTGGAGGTCTTGGTCAGGTTGAAGTTCTTTTCACCGAGGGTGAGGTTGGTCTTGCCGTTGAGGATGGCGGTCAGGTTGGTGTAACCGAGAGCCGGGGTGTAGTTGACCATGGGAACGTAAGCAGCGGTGCGGAACAGGAGCTCGGCGACCAGCTCGCGGGAAGCAGCGGCGTTGAGGTCAACACCCTTGACATTCTTGAGAATGCCGAGCTGCTGCGCGGTCTGAGCGACGTGGAGCTGCCAGTCAGCGCCAACGAACTCGCCGTTCTTGTCGTAACCGACAGCGCGGAGGATCATGGCGAGAGCCTGATAGCCGGTGACCTTGTCGGCGGGGCCGAAGGTCTTGGCATCGTAGCCCTTGATGAGACCGGCGTTGGCGCAGTAGCCGATGTAGCCAGCGGCCCAAGCAGCGCCAGTCATGTCACTGAACTTGTTGTAGGTGGCGTACAGGGAAGCCTGCTTGTCGGTCACGTCACCGGTGTAGAGACGGTAGACGATCGCGGCGACTTCCGCACGGGTGATGGAGCCTTCCGGCTGGAAGGAGCCATCGGTGTAGCCCTGGAAAACCTTCATGCCAGCGAGAACATTGACAGCTTCGGCGTAAGTCTCGTTGACCTTATCGGCATCCTTGAAGGCTGCGTTGGAACCGACGACGGCCAGAGACAGAGTCATGACCAGCGCCAGAACCAGTGCGAGTAACTTTTTCATAGATGTTACTCTCCTTTCTTGAATTCCGCCCTTGCGGACGGTTTGGTTTGTCAGAAAAACGCGGTATCGGGTGTTTCTCGGCTTACTTACCGTGGCATGCCGATCCCGTAACTAAGTCGGGAACGCGCCCTGTCCCACCTCTTTCTGCAATGACACCTTACCACAGCAAAAATTTCAAGTCAACGGTTTGCCCCCATCTGTAACAGACTTGTAACATAGCCGCGCCTTTGTTACAGCTTGACATAATGCGCCGGAATCCGGCGTTATCCGTCAACCGGTATCATATAGAATATGGGACGCGCCGCGGGCATCCATTTTTTCGCCAGAAATAGTTACAAATGGGAACAAAACGGCGAAAGGCATAGTCAAAAGAAGCAAAGTCTGCTATAATATCGGGGCAGAATTGAGAGGAGGAGATCGAATTGAAACGATTTTTGACGCTGCTGCTGGGCGCGCTCATGGTGCTCTCGCTGCTGAGCGCCTGCGGCGGCAAGCAGAGCGAAACAGACGGTGATGCGGCCACCGGCGGCGAGACGCAGACGGACGACGCCCCCGACGGGAACGCCGACCCCTATGACGCGGTGCGCACCTACTGGCCGGAGGATCAGCTCACGCAGGCGTGGGGGCCGGAGCAGGTGGTGGAGCACCTCTTTTTCCACCCGGTCATCGCCTATCCGCAGTGGGCCTTCCACGACTGCAGCGCCAGTCAGGACCAGCGCTACGGCCTTGACGACTGGATGGTGACGGCGGACGAATACAAGAAGATATTGCAGTCCGTGTATGACCGCGGCTACATCCTCGTTGCGATGGAGGACGTGTGGAGCGAGGTGACGGACGAGACCGGCACGCATATGGTGCGCAACACCCTCATGCTGCCCGAGGGCAAAAAGCCCCTCGTCATCAGCTTTGACGACGTGAACTACTATGCCTATATGCTCGACGAGGGCTTCACGAGCAAGCTCGTCGTCGGCGAGGACGGCGAGATCTGGGCGCAGTGCACCGACCCCTACACGAACGAGACGTTCTTGACGAAGGAGCTCGACGCAACGCCGATTTTGGATGAGTTTGTCTACGAGCATCCCGATTTTTCGCTGAACGGCGCGAAGGCCATCTTCTCGCTGACGGGCTATCAGGGGATACTCGGCTACCGCACGCAGGATGACCGCGACATCGCGGCGGATTCGCCCGACCGCCCGGCCTTCGAGGCCTACCGCGCGGGCGAGATCGAGGCGGTGAAGCCCGTCATCGCCCGCCTCAAGGAGACGGGCTGGACGTTTGGCAGCCACACGTGGGGGCACATCCGCCTCGACAGCAAGCCCCTCCAGACCATCATCAACGACACCGAGCGCTGGGCGGACGAGGTCGGCTCGCTCGTGGGGCCCACGCAGATCCTGTTCTATCCGCACGGCGGGCGGCCCGACGGGGACGACTGGCACACGACCGGCGAGCGCTTCAAGTATCTGCAAAGTCAGGGCTTCCGCGTGTTCGCAAGCGTCGGCACGAGCTCCTTCAGCTTTGTCAAGCCCGACATCTCCGCCGTCATCTGCGACCGTCTGCACCCGGACGGCACAACGCTGCGCGGCAGCAAGCGCGTGCTGAGCTGGTATCAGCAGTTCTATGACGCAAAGGACATCATCGACCTCGACGTGCGCCCCGATCTCGGCGTGCGCTGGGACCAGTAAGGAGGCTTATCATGACGATCGAAGAGCTCAAGGCCAAGGCCGTTGCCATGCTGGACATGGCCTATGTGCCCTATTCCCACTTTCCCGTCGGCGCGGCGCTCGAATGTGACGACGGCGCGGTCTTCACCGGCTGCAACATCGAAAATTCGAGCTACGGCCTCACAAACTGCGCCGAGCGCACGGCGGCCTTCAAGGCCGTGAGCGAGGGACACCGCCGCTTTGCGCGCATCGTCATCGCCGGACGCAGCGACGATTACTGCTACCCCTGCGGCGCGTGCCGCCAGGTGCTCTACGAGTTCGGCCCTGAGATGGAGGTCATCTGCCTCAACAAAAAGGGCGAGGAGAAGCGCCTGCATATCAAAGAACTCCTGCCCTATGGCTTCGACCGGACGTGGCTTGCGATCGACGAGAAATAACGAAAAAAGAGAGCGGCATGCCGCTCTCTTTTTTAATTCAGTTGCTGCCAGACGCAGAGGCTTCGATCGTCACTCCGCCGCCTTCGTGCAGAAGGAGTAAAACGCCCTGCCGCAGTAGTCCTCCGTGTCCCACTGCGC
>OCQZ01000550.1_pt1 | contig 11425 bp, 9 predicted proteins | sample 1538921 | NCBI WGS metagenome assembly OCQZ01 (sample SAMN03418269, study PRJEB22391) | human gut metagenome | biome: human-gut; feature: organic feature; material: feces | host: Homo sapiens | place: Tanzania | collected 2013-01 | reverse complement strand
AAGAAAACTTACATTTACGACATGAAGGAAGAATATGTGATTGTGCTGGAGCAGCAACGGTCAAAAGCATTCTATCTTCTCACGGCATATCATCTGAATAAAGAATATGGCAAAAAAGCACTTGAAAAGAAGATGAAGAAAAGGATAGAACCACCACTATAAAAAACGCAAGACCCGAGATGCATCTAATGGCAGTCGGGTCTCGAAACTCTTTCTATTTGTAGATGAGCACTACAAAATTACAACGAATGTTACTCTTTTCCAAGGGGAAGTGATACCAATCTTTGATTTTTTAACATTAAATAAGTAACAAGTAAGTAACTTCTCTCTTTTTTATTCACCATTTTGATTTCTAACTTACTATTTCAATTTTTTGGAATAATATGATTATCTTTGTGGAATAATCAAACTTGTAACTACTTTTTTTACATATTTCATTCATGGACAACGAACTGAGAATTTACTGCACCAATATCGGTGAATATGTTGATGTAGAAGGTGGCGAAACTCTGCAACATGTGTATGAGCGCATTAAAGATCGCATAAAAATTCGCCCTATCAGCGTAATGGTCAATAACCGCGATAAGCATCTCGCCTATCCACTGTATGGCCCTAAGCATGTGGAATTTATCGACCGCACTACCATACCGGGTCGCCGCACCTACACTCGCTCGTTGGTCATGATTCTCCATAAGGCCACCAAGGACTTGTTCCCCGAAGAACGCCTGGTGGTGCCTCACGCTATCGGCAAGGGCTATTTCTGCACCTTTAAGCACAACCATTCGCGCGTGGACGGTGCCACGGTGAAGGCGCTGAAGCAACGCGTGAAGGAGATTATCGCTGCCGATATGCCGTTCATTCGCCACGAACGCCCCACCGTGGAGGTGCTCGACATGTTCCGCAAGCAGGGCATGAACGACAAGGTGCGCTTCCTCTCCTACTCGAAGCAACTCTACACCGTGTTCTACGAACTCGACAATATCATCGACAGTTTCCAAGGTCCGTTGGCCCCCAGCACTGGCCAAATCGACACTTTCGACCTCGTGCCTTATAAAGACGGTATGCTACTGCTGCTACCCGACCCCGACAACCCATCGGTGCCAGCCAAGGCAGGTAAGCACGAGAAAATCTACAATGCGTTTATGGAGCGCAAAGTGATTAACCACATCATCAAGGTGAGCGATGTGAGCGAACTCAACAAGGCGATTAAGGCTAAACGCGTGGCTGAAATCATCAACATTGCCGAAACTATCCACTCACAGGAACTCGGAGCCATTGCCTCGCAAATTGCCGACCGATTCAAACGTGGCGGTGCGCGCATCGTGCTGATTGCAGGACCGTCGTCGAGCGGTAAGACCACTTCCGCCAAGCGTCTTTCCACCCACCTTGTGACCAAATTCCTGCGTCCGAAGATGATTTCGCTCGACAATTATTTCGTGAACCGTGCAGATACTCCACTCGACGAAAACGGAGACTACGATTTCGAGAATATCCACACCGTGGACCTCGAACTCTTCAACCACGATATGAAGGCTCTCCTTGAAGGAAAAGAGGTGAAAATGCCTACTTACAACTTCGAGACCGGCAAACGCGAGTTCCGTGGCAACACGCTGCGCCTTGAGGATGATAATGTGCTGCTGCTTGAAGGTTTGCACTGCCTCAATCCCGAACTCACGAAGTTTATTCCTGACGACCAGAAGTTCCGCATCTATGTGTCGGCTTTGGCAACGCTCAATATCGACGACCACAACTGGATTTCCACTAGCGACAGCCGCTTGCTCCGCTGTATCGTGCGCGACTTCAAGAGCCGTGGCTACAGTGCGCAGGAAACCATCAACCGCTGGCCTCGTGTGCGCAAAGGCGAGGAAAAATGGATTTTCCCATACCAGGAAAACGCCGATGCTATCTTCAACTCAAGCATCGTGTGTGAACTGGCAGTAATGAAGCAATACGCACTCCCAATCTTGGAACAGGTGGCGGCAAATGTGCCAGAGCATTCCGAGGCTCACCGTCTGCTCATGTTCTTGCAGTGCTTCGAGCCAATCAGTTCGCGCGACGTGCCAAGAACCAGCCTCCTGCGCGAATTCATGGGCGGCGGAGCATATTAAGTTAGAGATTAGAGATTAGAAATTAGAAGTTAGAAGTTAGAAATTAGATAGATATTAGAGCACTCGGAGCACCCAGATTACTCCGAGTGCTCCGATTTTATAAGTCCACACCTTCGGGGAAGGGGATTATTCGTTTAGGATGAATTGCATTTGTTTGCCGTCTTTGGTGCGGGTGAAGGTGCCGCGCACCACGTCGCCTTCCCTGTCGCCCTCAAACACGCCAGTCACCAAACCTTGTCGCGGTTCGCGCTCTTGGATAAATATGTGTCCGTCGGAGGAATAAGTGCCGTCAATGTCCATACTATAGCCGTGTTTAGTGTAGGTGTATTGCCCCGAAATATTGCCATCAGCATCCACATAAATATCCATTGCTATAGGGTATTGGCTAATGTTGCCAAGCAAGTGATGCTGCCCGGTATATCCCTTGTCTTCTTGCACAGGTTGCTCTTCAGTGCTCTCTGTGTAGGTTTCTTGAATAGGCTCTTGTTGCTTTTTGTGATTGGAATACACGATGTAGCCCACAGCGGCAAGTGCCACCACCACAGCGAAAACCAGCGCCACAATCAATCCAACGTTAGCACCTTTCTTTTGGGGAACAGCAGAGGGCGCAGGAGTTGGCACAGGAAAAATCTGCGCCAAAGCAGGAACCTGCCCAGCAGAAACCCAACCAGTCATGCCTTTTGTCCAAACCAATGTGTTGGGGGAAATCAATCCTCGCAACTGATTGATGCCGAATGGTCCTTGTCGCTTGCCAGCAGCATCAACATAATAAAAACCTTCTTCCATATCTTATATTTTTTTTAAACCTTCTCTCTCCGAATCATCGAATTTTCGAAATCTCGAAATCTCGAATCACCTACTCGTTGATCCGTTGACCTGTTGACTCGTTGACTTTAACCGGCTCAATGTGGAGCATGATGTGGGTGCCGGCTCCAAATTCGGCACGCAGGGCTTGCTCAATGCGTGTGGCGTGGTGGTGCGACTCTTCGAGGGTGATGTCGCCAGGCAGGCGCAGGTGCATCTCAATGGCTATGATGCTACCGATGCGGCGTGTGTGCAGGTGGTGAATGTCGGTCACCAACTTATCCTGATACACAATGCTCTCGATTTTGTCTTCTGTTGCTTTTGGAAGGCTCTCCTCAAGCAGTTCGCCAGAGGCTTGACGCAGTAATCGGAATGCCGCCATCAAAATCATAATGCTCACCACCACCGAGGCGATAGGGTCGAGCACCGCCCAACTCTTGCCGAGCAGCACAGCTCCACCAATACCGATAGAGGTGCCGACCGACGACATAGCATCGGAGCGATGATGCCATGCGTTGGCTTCAAGTGCTTGTGAATTAACGTCTAATGCCACTTTTTTAGTGATACGAAACACCCATTCTTTCAGCGCCACGCTCAGCACGGCAGCCACCAGTGCGATAACGCCAGGTTGCTCCAACTGTTCGCCTTTTGCAACTTGGATAATCTTCTCCACGCCGCCCCAACCGAGCAGCACAGCCACCACCACCAGCGCCATACCGATAATCGACGACGCCACGGTTTCGTATTTTCCGTGCCCATAGTCGTGGTCTTGGTCGGCAGGCTTGCTGCTGAGTTTCACAAAGGCTATCACCACGATGTCGGTCAGGAAGTCGCTCAGCGAGTGAACGGCATCAGCAATCATGGCGGCAGAGTTGCCAAGCACACCTGCCACAAACTTAAACACCAGCAGCAGCATGTTCACGATGCCGCCAGTGAGAGTCACTTTATAAATTCTTTTGTCGCGATTTTCCATTTATTTAAGAATGATTAGATTTTAGTCGATAAACTGAATGCACACCGCTTTCGCCACACTGATGTGGTGGAGCGTGTCGAGTAGGGTGCCGTCGGCGGGATTGATGCGGTAAACCTCAATCGTGTCGCTGTCGCGGCAAGCACAGAGCAGCAACGAGCCATCGGGCGTGATATTGAAATGGCGTGGGTGAAGCGCCGTATGGGTATAGCCCACTTGCGTGAGCCGCCCATCATCACCAATATGATACACGGCTATGCCATCGCCTGTGCGGCGCACGCTGGCGTAAAGCCACTTGCCATTGGGGTGCACCATGATGTGCCCTGAGGCGTGCGCTGGCGTGGGGGCTGCCGTAAGAGTTTGAATGAGCGATAATGCACCACCATTGTAGCCAAACACCATCACCTCATCGCTCAACTCGGTAATGAGGTAGGCAAATCTGCCATCGGCGCCAAAGCAAATGTGGCGTGGCCCAGCTTCAGCGTGAACGGCAGTTTTACCGTGGCGCAGCAGCCGTGCGGTGCCATCGGAGTGGTGCTCGATTTTCAGAATATGAATACAGTCGCCACCCAAATCATCGGCAACGAGATATTCACCGTCGGGCGTGATGGCGCAGAAATGAATGTGGCTACTCTGCTGGCGTGGCGATGTGCCGCACTCGTGGAAAGTGAGCGTTTGGGCAGATGCCGACAGCGAGCCATCGGCGGCAATGTCGAACAGTTCCACCGAACCGCCGCTGTAATTGCTGATGCACAGGGTGCGAGTGCTGAGCCACAAAATGTGGCAAGGGTCGGCACCCGAAGCCACGGTTTGGCACGCTGTGAGCGCACCATTTTCGTCCACAGCAAGGTGATGCACGCCCGACCGACTCCCACTTTCATTCACGGCATACACATGCCCTCCAGAGGGCGAAGCGCAAAGGAAACTCGGATTTTCCACCCGATGCCTTCCGAGGCACTCGGCCTGTAGCGTGCGAGGGTTGAGCGAGTAAATCAGCACGCCCTCACCACCGAGCACCGTGTAGGTGCCCACCGCAAATTTTATGTCACTTTCGCACATGGTTAGAAATCGCTGAAGAAGCGAGGTTTAATCAGCAGACCGATGCGCAGGCGTGAGTGAAACTTGTTGTAGTCGAGCAGGTTTTCACCGTAGCCGTTATAGTAGTGCAGCATCAGGAACTGATTGTCTTTTTTGCGTATGCGCCAACCGATGTCCACGATGGTGTTGCCATTCAGATTCCAGCCCTTTCGCTTAACGAAAGTGGCAGAAAACACCCATCGCTGGTTGGGGCTCAACACCTGAATACCAGTTTGGTAAATACCGTTGTAACGCAAAATATCCTTGTTCTGCTTACTGTCGATATAGGTGAGCCAGTATTTACCGTGAATCATCACATTTGGCGTAAGGTAGATGTTGCCGGCGAAGGAAAGTTTATTCCAACTGCGGTCGTACATCTTGTCGCGTCCGTTCGACTCGTGCTCAATCATCAGCGTGAGTTTACCCACAAGGCGGTTTTTGCTGATGAGCAGTTTGGTGAAACCAAGACCGGGATTGAAGTTGAAATCGCGCATCGGCAGCGACTTTTCAAACACATTCCACATACACTTTTGCGAATAAAACAGGAATGCGTAGGTGTTGAACGGAAGCACACTCTTGGTAAGGCGTTGCGCAATGCTGACCTGAAATTTCACATCACTGTTGTGGCTTGTGGGCTTGGTGCCAATGGAGGTACCACCCACAAAGTAATTGTCTTTATAGATGCCGAAAAAGGGGCGATCGTCGAAGTCGCGGAGCACACTGTCGGTGTTAAACTTTTCAGACTGCTCCACATCCACAATCTGAGCGTGAGCGGCTGAAAAGCAGCACACAGATATCAGGATAGCGATAAATAACCTTGTCATATAGTTTCGTTTTTTCCTGCCAAACGGCAACGCCCACAAATTTACACTATTTTTTGGAAAGAATCCCAAAAAAAAGTCAACAAGTCTACGAGTCAACAGGTCTACAAGTCAACAAGTCAACAAGTCAATAAGACTACAAGACGATGAGGCAACAAGGCAACGTGACAACGAGTAGAGGGGGTGGGGCTTCCTCAAAATCTCGTTGACTTGTTGACCCGTTGACTTGTTGACTTATTTACTTCTCAATACCAAATTGTTGGTGTTCATGCGATACATGTATTGCTGGATGAGGGCTTTGAGTTGGTGTTCCATTGCTGCCTGTTCGGGGAGTTTGCCCACGAGGTTTTGCTTGAGCAGCGGGTCGGTTTTGAAGCGGTAGAGGGCTATCGACTTCGTGCCGTCGAACTGGAGCATCAAATCGCCTTTGAAGTATTGATACACGCCATTGTTGTAGTTAAACGCCCAAGTCTTTTCAGCAGGGGTGCTCAGCAAGTCGCAGCCGAATGCCACGTATGGCTTATCGTAGCCGAGAATGTGCATCAGCGTGGGGGTGATGTCGGTTTGCTGCGCTATCACATTCTTCATCATGCCAGGCTTAATCGAACCGTCGGGCGTGTAGAAGATAATAGGAATGCTATACAAACCCTGTTCGGTCTTGTAGAAAGCGTGTTCGTTTTGGTTGGTGTGGTCAGCCACAAGCACAAAAATGGTGTTGTTGAACCACGGTTGCTTGCTGGCACGCTCAAAAAACTTGCGAAGCGCCATATCGGTGTAGCGCACGCACTTGTAGATGGGCTGATTGCCCGGCTCCGAAGTGATTTTCCCCACATACTGCTCTGGAATGTGGTAGGGGTGGTGCGACGAAGCGGTGAACATCGACACAAGGAACGGTTGCTTGAACTTCTCAATCTCGTCGAGCGTGTATTGCAGGAATGGCTCATCCCAAATCGCCCATTTGCCGTCGAAGTCGTCCATACCGCCATACTTTGGCGAGTCGCAATATTCATTCAACCCGAAATATTTCTCATAGCCGATAGCGTGGGCAAAGGCGCTGAATCCCATCGAAATGTTGTGTCCACCGTGGAAAAATGCGCTGAAATATCCTCGTGGCTTGAGCATCTTAGGCAGTCCGCCCACATCGTTGAGCGATGCAGGAGTGAGGAAAAACGGCTCCACCATCATCGGAATGCCCGACAGCACCGACGGCATCGCGTCCATAGAAATGCGGCCGTTGGCGAAGGTGTATTCAAAAGTGAGGCTCTTGGTGAGCAGCGAGTCCATGAAAGGCATATATCCCTTGTATTTTCCACCCTCCAAATCAGGGTTCAGGCTACCGATATACTCCTTGCCCATACTCTCCACAATAATCACCACCACATTCTTCTTTTGCGAGGTGGTGAGCGAATCGTTCACGGGGGTGATAATCGGCTCGTAGGTGCGTCGCATTTCCTCCATCGACATATAGTCGGGCGTGACGAACACCTTCTTGCCGATGCTGCGGATAATGGAGAATGGCGTGTTGAGCACCAGCGTGCCCTCGATGGGGCGATTCACAAATTCGTTGGCATTGCTGATGGTGATGGGGCGTGTGCCGGCGGTGGCACTGCCTCGAATACCAATTATCGCCAATGGCGCAAGCACCAACAGCGTGGCGGTCTGCGCCACGTAATAGCGCCAACGCTTGCCCCACACGCACTTGTCGGGCGTGCGATAGCAGAGCCACATCAGCACCACTATCACCACAAAGAGCAGCACCAGATACCAGTGGTTCACAAACTCAGTAAGGAAGATAGAGGCGATATTGTTTTCGTTGACAAACTCAGAGAACACGGTGACGGTGGAGCGGCGGCCAGTATATGCCACATACACAGCATCGCCGAGGTTGAGCGCCACGCCTATTAAATTAATCACCACAAACAGCCACTTGAGGAAGCGGTGAAATCCTGGCACTTCCTTTCTTCCCCACGGCAGGAGCATCAGCACCAGATAGAGGCTGTTGATATAGAGCAGGGCAGAGGTGTCGAACACCAGCGAGCCCTTGAGCATACTGAGCGCCAAGCCCCAACTCATATCGGGGGCAAAAGTGGCGTAATTTTCAAAAAAGAATGCCAATCGCGACACCATAAACACCACGTATGCCATAAGCATATTCAGCAGTGCCGCACCCATATTTGTACGGAAAAATCTTTTCATCGTTTCGGTTAAAGTCCTAAAATAGCAAAACACACATACGAGAGCCACGCCAAACCTATCAAAATCCAAGCCACTTCGGGGCGCTCCTTGTAGGCGTAGTTGGCCAAATAACCACAGAGCAGGGCAAACACTGGCATACCCAGCATCAGAAATCGCTCAATGGCGGTGTCCATCTGGTCGAGGTGCAAGAGCAGCACAGGCCACATCAGCACAGGCAGGGTGGAAATCACAGCCACCCACTTAAATTTCTTCTCACTCATCATTGCATCTTTAGCATTTGTTCGATAATGTCGCGGTCGTTGCTCAGGCGCGGAATTTTGCGCTGTCCGCCCAGTTTGCCGGTGGAGCCGAGCCATCGGTCAAACAGGCCCTCGCTTGCCACCACCAGCGTGGGCGCATCGAGGAAGATGTCGCCGCTGCGCTTGGCATCGTAGTCGCTGTTTTGGTCGCGCAGACATTCATCGAGAATTTTCATAAACTCGTCTTTCGAGGCTGGCATCTTGGCAAACTCCACCAGCCACTCGTGGCGGCCTCGCGTGTGGTCGCCAGCATACACAGGCGCGGCGGTGTAGTTGAGCACCTGCGCCCCGGTGAGCACCGCAGCCTTGGTGATAGCCGCATCGGCGTTGTGCACCATCAGTTCCTCGCCAAAGGCATTGATGAAATTCTTGGTGCGCCCGACTATCTTAATCTTCACTGGATTGGTCTGCTCAATGGTCACGGTGTCGCCTATGCGGTAACGCCACAGACCATTGCACGCCGTAATCACCAGTTCGTAGGTTTTGCCAGCCTCCACCTCCCACACTGGGTAAACCTCCGGGGTGGGGCTGTCGGTATCTTCAATAGGGATAAACTCGTAGAACACGCCTATGTCGAGCAGCAGAAGCATGGCGGTGGTTTCCCACGAACTTTGCACAGCGAAGAAGCCCTCGCTGGCGTTGTAGGTGTCGAGGAAGTGCATTTTGCTCATGTCGCATATATTCTCGTACTGCTCACGATAGGGGGCAAACGCGATGCCGCCGTGGAAAAACACCTCCAAATTGGGCCACACCTCATGAATGCTGCTCACACCCTTGCGCGCCATCACCTCTTTCAGCACGGTGAGAAACCACGACGGCACTCCCGAAAGGTTGGTGATATTCTCGTTGAGCGAAGCCTCGACCAGCGCTGGGAGTTTTTCTTTCCAATCCTCCATCAGCGCCACTTTCTTGCTCGGCACACGGAAGAGATTAACCAACGGATTGATGTTTTGGATAAGCGTGGCACTCAAATCGCCCACCCTTGTGCCGGGCTTCAACTGGAGTTGGTTGGCGAAACTGCCACCCAAAATAAAGCCCTTGCCGCTGAAGATTCGGCTGGCAGGATTGAGGTTGAGATAGTGCGACACCACATCGCTCGCGCCTTGATAATGATTGGCCTTCAGCGAGTCGGCGGTGATGGGTATGTATTTGCTTTTGCCATCGGTAGTGCCCGACGATTGGGCAAAGTTGAAGCATTTGCCACGCCACAGCACATTCGCCTCGCCCGAAACCATGCGCATGATTTGGGGGCGCAAATCCTCGTAGCGATACAGCGGCACCGTGGAGGCAAACTCTCGATAAGTGCGCATTTGCGAAAAGTGGTATTTGCGGCCAAATTCGGTGAGCGACGCACGCTCGATGAGTTTCACCAACTCACCTTGTTGCACGGCATCGGCATAGTTGGCGTAGCGCAACTGGTCGTAGAGCCGCGACAAAAAACGCTTCTTTGCTAAAGGTGTAAAATCAATCATTAGGACAAAGTTACTGCAACTTGCCTGCAAATCAAAAAAAAGTGGCGTGCAAAAAATGGAACTACAATAATTTTTATATATCTTTGCTTTTGATAAAAAACTAACCAACCCCAATACGAATATGAACGAGGCTCTGTATTTCTATGTAAAAAATGGCGTTAGCGAAGGACCGTTTAGTGCCGAAGAACTGATTAAGTTGATCACCCCCGACACGCTGATTTGGACGGAGGGCATGACCGAATGGGCACCTGCAAGTGAAGTGGCACCAATAAGCGAAATGTTTGCAACAGATACTGAGGAAGAAACCAAAATCGCTCCTCCAGTGTTCACACCGCCCACTTTCGAGGCAGCACCCCCTGCACAAGACCCACAGCCACCTGTGTTTGAGGCACCTACACAGGAACCCCAACCACCAGTGATGGAACCCCAAGAGATTGATGCTCAACCGCAAGTAACGGAAAGTGAGCCACCTGTGATGGACGCTCAACCGCCTGTGACGGACGCTCAACCGCCAGTGACGGAAAGTGAGCCACCTGTGATGGATGCTCAACCGCCAGTGTTTGATGCCGTGCCGCCTACTGGCGATGGCGTGCCACCTGTATTCAACGGTCCACAACAGCCCGACAGCGTGCAACCCACACCGGCGAAGAAAAGCAATGCGTGGATATTCATTGTGCTGGCGGTGGTTTTGGTGGCAGGCTTGGGTGTGGGTGGATATTTCATCTACCAAAATTTCATCAAAAAGACGGAAACCATCAACTACGACACCTTGCAGAATAACGAAAATTCGTATTATGACAACAACGCCATCGACGAAAGCGAATACGAATATGAATATCTGCGCGAACGAGAAATGACCTACGACGATGTGAAAGACAAGTCGGCAGAAGAACTCCGCCTGATGCGCAACTACATTTTCGCACGCCGTGGCTACATCTTCGAATCCGAAGACCTGAAAGAATATTTCGAACGATTCTCGTGGTACGTTCCACTATACTACGATGTGACCCCACGCCTCTCCGACATCGAAAAATACAACGTAAATTTCATCAAAGAATACGAAACCGATTTCGGCCCCGACTACACCCCCGAATACGAATACTAACCCACAAAAATAACCCCCACAAATATTAGAGCGCCCATGCCAAAAGCATCAGCGCTCTATTTTTTTCTAAATCAAAATGAATTGGGAATCATTCCACGCGAGTTCGGGATAAGCGTGGACTGAACTCGCGTGTATAGCAGTACAAGCACTTACACATTTTCGCCTTCGTTCTCTGTAAGAACACCTGCCAGGACATCCTTTCTGTAAACTAACGCTTGTCTCATGGGCGATGTTGAGCTACGAGTTCGTAATTGAATAAATCAAGCAGTTGGTTCACCTTGTCCATGCGGAGAGTGGGTTTGCCTTGCTCAAGATTGCGCACAAAGTTGAGCCCAACACCCGACTTCATCGCCAAGTCTTCCTGTGTCAGACCATACTCCTTGCGGAGCCGCTTCACCGTGAGAGAAAGTTGAGATTTTGGCATCATAATTGATAGTTTTATATTGTTTCGGATGTAAAATTAGTAATAATTCTTCAAATTACATCATATCTAATATAAAACAGGCGAAATTTTGGAAATGATATACAAGTTGTCCCTGTGATAATTTAGTAATGATTGAAAAAATCCCGTAG
>OCQZ01000547.1_pt1 | contig 11488 bp, 13 predicted proteins | sample 1538921 | NCBI WGS metagenome assembly OCQZ01 (sample SAMN03418269, study PRJEB22391) | human gut metagenome | biome: human-gut; feature: organic feature; material: feces | host: Homo sapiens | place: Tanzania | collected 2013-01 | reverse complement strand
GTTTTTAATTTCCCGAAAGGAGCAAACCATGCGTTTTGAATTGATGAGAGATGACCGAATGTGTCCGCCGGACACTGCTTGGCACGTCATCTGAGCGGGACGGAGCGTCCCGCACCACCATCCCATTCACATATCATCATCTTAAAAGGAGATCGTTCCAATGAAAAAGAATTCTATCAAGCTGACTGCACTTGCTCTTGCACTCGTCCTCACCGCCGCGCTCGCCCTGACCGGCTGCGGCTCCAAGGACGGCGACAACGCCGCTCCCATCCAGATCGCCGTCCCCAACGACACCACCAACGAAGCCCGCGCGCTGCTCCTACTCGAGGAGAACGGCATCATCAAGCTCGCCGACGGCGCCGGCATCACCGCCACCAAGAACGACATCGTTGAGAATCCGTACAACGTTGAGATCGTTGAGACCGAGGCCGCGCAGATCCCCAACATCCTGCGCGACGTCGACTACGCCGTCATCAACTCCAACTACGCCATCAACGCGGGTCTCAACCCCGTGGACGACTCCCTTGTGATCGAGGGCTCCTCCTCCGCTTATGCCAACATTCTCGCCGTGAAGGAGGGCAACGAGAGCTCCGATAAGATCAAGGCGCTCGTCGCGGCGCTCGAGAGCCAGCAGGTCGTTGACTACATCAACGAGAAGTATGACGGCGCTGTCGTCAGCACCGTCGACGCCCCGACCGACGGCTACGATGCAAGCGTTGACTACGACGCTCTCTCCGGCGAGACCATTTCCGTCGCTGCTTCCCCGACCCCGCACGCGGAGATTCTCGAGGTCGTGAAGAGCATCCTTGCCGAGAAGAACATCACCCTCGACATCCAGACCTATCCTGACTATGTGATTCCCAACAATGTTGTCGAAGATGGCACGGCGGATGCCAACTACTTCCAGCATGCTCCGTACCTGAACGACTTTAACGCTGAAAAGGGCACCCACATCGTCTCCGTTGCCGCCATCCACGTCGAGCCCATGGGCCTCTACGGCGGCAAGCAGACCACGCTGGACGCGCTGAGCGCCAAGTAAGAGAGAAAACGGGAAGGAGGGAGCATCCTTGATCGAACTGAAGCATTTAAGCAAGACCTTTGAAACCGCAGGGGGCAGGGTGGACGCGCTCAAGGACGTCTCCCTGACGATTCCCGACGGGGACGTTTACGGCATCATCGGCATGAGCGGCGCGGGAAAGTCCACGCTCGTGCGCTGCATCAATATGCTCGAGCGTCCCACCACCGGCGAGGTCATCGTCAACGGAAAGCGTCTGGATATCATGTCGCCCGCGCAGCTTCGCGCGGCGCGGCATGATATCACGATGATCTTCCAGCGCTTCAACCTGCTCATGCAGCGAAACTGCCTCGACAATGTCTGCTTTCCGATGGAGCTTTCCGGGCTGCGCGGAGAGAAGAAGTGGCGCGAGCAGCGGGCGCTGGAGCTTCTGGACATCGTGGGACTCAAGGGCAAGGCCAAGGCCTATCCCGCGCAGCTCTCCGGCGGTCAACAGCAGCGCGTTGCCATCGCCCGCGCGCTCGCAACAAATCCGAAGGTTCTGCTCTGCGATGAGGCCACGAGCGCGCTCGACCCCAAGACCACACGCCAGATCCTCGAGCTGATCGGCGACATCAACAAAAAGCTCGGCATCACCGTCGTCATCATCACGCACCAGATGAGCGTGGTGAAGGAGGTTTGCAACCACGTTGCCATCCTCGATGACGGCGAGGTGGTGGAGGAGGGGCTGGTTTCGACCGTTTTCTCCGCGCCCAAGTCCGCGGCGGCGCGCCACCTCGTCTTCCCGCGCGGCGCGGATATCGACGTATCCGACCCGCAGCAGCAGCGCCGCATTCGGCTTATCTTCCGCAGCGCAAAGACGACGTCCATTCCGCTCGTCGCCCGCCTTGCGACCGAAGAGGGCATCAGCGCGACGGTCATCTCCGCCACGACGCAGAAGCTCTCCGAAGAGGTCTACGGCAGTATGCTGCTCGGCGTGCCGAACGCGCAGTTTGAGCAGGCAATGGAATTTTTGAAGGGCATTGAAAATCTTTCGGTAGAGGAGGCGAGCGTCGATGTACAGTAATCTCTTTTCTCCGCAGTCCGTTGCGGAGCTTTCTGCCGCCATGCAGACACAGTTTCCCAAGGCGATCTGGGAGACCTTTTATGTGACCGCCCTTTCAACGGCGCTGGCCGTTGTCATCGGCCTTCCGCTGGGCGTGCTGCTCGTAGCGGGGGAGAAGGACGGCGTTCTGCCGCTGCCGAAGGCGCTGATGCGTATCCTGAACGTCATCATCAACCTCCTGCGCTCCATTCCCTTCCTTATTCTAATGATCATGGTCTTCCCGCTCTCGCGCCTCATCATCGGCACGACCGTCGGCACGACCGCGACCATCGTTCCGCTGGTCGTGGCGGCGTTCCCGTTTGTGGCGCGCCTGGTAGAGAGCAGCCTGCGCGAGGTCGACCCCAACATCATCGAAGCCGCGCAGAGCATGGGCGCAACGCCCATGCAGATCATCTGCAAGGTGATGATCCCCGAGAGCGTTCCCTCGCTTCTCCAGAACTTCACCATCGCGCTGACGACCATCCTCGGCTACTCGGCGATGAGCGGCATCATCGGCGGCGGCGGCCTCGGCAAGATCGCCATCGACTACGGCTACTACCGCTACAAGTACCTTGTGATGTTCGCAGCGGTCGTGCTGCTCATCATTCTGGTGCAGATTTTCCAGTCGCTCGGCACGTATCTTGCCGTTAAGAGCGACAAGCGGCTCAAAAAGTAAAGATGAAGGATGCAAGGAGCGCTCCTGTCATGCGGCAGGGGCGCTCCTTCCTTGTATTTGTGCAATTCATCTGAAAATATGCCTTGCATTTCAGAAAACAAAATGCAGCAAAAATTGCAAAACGGCTTGTAATAGCGCTGCACGGCTGATATAATAAAAGCATTCTAACGTGCAATGGAATATGATTTGCATAATGACGACGGAGAAATTGCGTGAATAGCTTTCAGGAACTTGCTCAGTCGATCGACTGGAGCGCGCTGGCTCATGCGCTTTTGCGCGTGATCGGCGTCTTTTTATGCCTGACGGTGCATGAGACCTGTCACGGTCTTGCGGCATACGCCCTTGGCGACCCGACGGCCAAGCATGAGCGGCGGCTGAGTCTGAACCCGCTGCACCATATCGACTGGTTCGGCCTCGCGGCGATGCTGCTCGTCGGCTTCGGCTGGGCAAAGCCCGTGCCGGTCGATATGCGCTATTTTAAAAAACCCAAGCAGGGCATGGCGCTCACGGCGCTCGCGGGCCCCGCTTCCAACCTGCTGCTCGCAGTGCTGCTGCTCTTTGCCGCGCGGCTCGTGCTGGGGCATTATGCCGACACCGCGCTTTGCGCCGGCGCGCTCGATTTTCTTTTGATGACGGCGTGCATGAGCATCGGCCTCGGCCTTTTTAACCTCATCCCCATCTCGCCGCTCGACGGGTCGAAGGTGCTCTTTTCCTTCCTGCCCGACCGCGCGTACATGACGCTCATGCGCTACGAAAGATACGGCATGGCGCTGCTTTTTGTGCTCGTGTGGCTCGGCGTGGGGGATAATATCCTCAGCGAGGGCATCTATCGGGTGTACTCGTTTCTTGTAAATCTGATCGTATTGAGATGAAGTGAATGGATAACCCTGTTTTCAAGCTCGAAGGGATCGTGCACGAGCGCAGCGCGGAAACGCTGCAGGACTTTGAAGGCCCGCTCGATCTCATCCTCTTCCTGCTGTCAAAAAATAAAATAGAGATCCAGGACATTCCCATCGCACTCATTCTGGATCAGTACCTTGCCTATCTTGAGCAGAGAAAGAGCCTCGATCTCGAGGTCGCGAGCGAGTTCATCACGATGGCCGCGCACCTGATGTACATCAAGACGCGGATGCTTCTCTCGCTCGAGGACGAGCAGGCGCAAAGCGAGATGGATGAGCTGATCGCATCGCTCAAGGAGCGCGCGCAGAAGGACACCTACCTTCGCATCAAGCTCCTGACGAAGACGCTGGGGCCGATGGGCGAATTCGGGTGCAGCATCACAACGCGCAGCCCCGAGCCGATGCAGCGCGGAAAGGTCTACGAATACAGCCACGAGAAGGCGGACCTGGTGCTTGCGATGCAGGCCATCTTTGAGCGCGGCGAAAAGCTCGCAGCACCGCCGAGCGCGGCGCTGAGCGAGATCGTGCGGCGCGAGCCGTATCCCGTCAAGGGCAAGGCCGAGGAGATCCTCCGCCGGCTGAAGGAATTCGGCATGACGCGCTTTCAGCTGCTCTTCCGCGGCAGCCGCAGCCGCAGCGAGATCGTGGCGACGTTCATCGCCGTGCTCGAGCTCTGCCGCGAGAAGGCCATCCGCCTCGCCGGGTCTGACGTTGACTGCACGGTGGAGTGCGGCGAGGATGCAGGCAAGCAAACCAATTTATAACGAAAAACGAGGAATACTATGACTCTGGAATCTTTGGACCTGCGCGAGATCGAGGCGGCGGTGGAGGCGATCCTCTTCGCCGCCGGCGAGCCGCTGCAAATCGAGCGCATCTGCCTTGCCCTCGACCTTGACCGGCCGACGGCGGAGCAGGTGCTGCAAAAGCTCGGCGATCATTACGCCTACGAGCGGCGCGGCATCCGCCTCGTCCGCATGGAGGACTGCTATCAGCTCTGCTCCTCGCCCGACTACGCGGATGTGATCCGCAAGGCCTTTGAGATCCGCAAGACCGCGCGCCTTTCCCAGCCCGCGCTGGAGGTGCTGACGATCGTTGCCTACTATCAGCCCACGACGCGCGCCTACGTCGATCAGGTGCGCGGGGTGGACAGCTCGTACACGATGGGCCTTCTTTTGGAGCGCGGCTTCATCGAGGAGTGCGGGCGCTTGCAGGTGCCGGGACGGCCGAGGCTGTACCGCACGACGAAACGATTCCTGCGCGACTTTCATCTCTCCTCGCTCGAAGAGCTGCCCGAGATGCCGGGCATCGAAACGGACGGTCAGCTCCGCATGGGCGAGGACGGCACGATCCTCGACCCCAGCGTGCTGAACGCCGGAGAGGACGAGGCGGCGCAGGGCGAATAAGCGAACAAATCGGGGAAGGGAGGCGGTCGAGTGACTGCGCTGAAGGTGATCGGCGTCATTCTGCTGATCTTGCTGCTCATCGCTTGCGTCCGCGTGCGCGCGCTGGCGCGCTTCGGCGAGAAGACGGAGCTGACGCTCTTCATCGGCCCCTTCCGCATGACGCTGCTGCCGGAAAAGGAAAAAAAGAGCGCGGCGGACGAGGGAAAGAAAGCCGGCGGCGAGGAAAAAGCAAAGGACGCGGGCAAAAAGAAGCAGAGAAAGCTTCCAAAGCTGACGCGCGCGGAGAAAAAAGAGCTGATCCGCGTCGTCCTTGCCGCGCTCAGGGAGACGGCGAGGCGCGCCTGCAAGCGCCTTTGTGTCGACCCGCTGGAGATGCTGGTCGTCTTCGGCGGCGAGGACCCGGCGGACATCGCACAGCATTACGGCTATGCAAACGCCCTGATGTGGGGCGTGATGCCGCAGCTTGAAGACCTCTTCCGCATCCCGGACCCTTCGCTGCACCTGCGCATGGACTACAGCGCGAAGGAAACGCGCGCGGAGGGAACGATCGGCCTCTCGATGCGTGTGTGGGACGGGCTTTTCATCGCCTGCGCGCTGCTTGCGCCGCTGCTCAAATGGTATCGCCGCTTCCGCAAGGCGCACAAGGGAGACAAGGCGGAAAGCAGCACGGCGGAGACCGCCGAAAAAAGTGAAGCTCAGGATGGAAAACTGACTGCATAAAAAGAAAGGACGTATCTCATGGAAAACATCGAAAAGAAGACGCCGCTCAACGACCTCATGGACACGACGATGGATAAGATCCGTGAAATGGTCGACTCCAACACCATCATCGGTGAGCCCATCACCACGCCCGACGGCGTGACGGTCATCCCTGTTTCGCGCGTGAGCTTCGGCTTCGGCGCGGGCGGCGGCGACTATGGCAAGACCGAGGCGACCCGCTTCGGCGGCGGCGCGGGCGCGGGCGTCAAGGTCGACCCCGTGGCGTTTCTCGTCGTCAAGGACGGCCTGACGCGCGTGATGCCCGTGGCCATCCCCGCGGCGGCGACGGTCGACCGCGTGCTCGACCTCGTGCCGGAGGTGCTTGACCGCGTGCAGAAGTTTGCGGAGAAGAAGCGCGAGGAGAAAGATATCTACTGATCCGGGACATAATAGGAGCATTCTTTTTAAAGGAGTGATCCTATGACGCGGCTGCTGCGCGCCGGTATTTCTTTGATTCTTGCGGTGCTTTGCGTGGCAAGTAGTATTACTTGCCGCGCCGCCGCGCCCAAGACCTCTGCCGCCGCCTTTGTTCTGATGGAGGCGGAGAGCGGACGCGTGATCGCATCGGGCAATGAATTGCAGGAGCGCAGCATCGCAAGCACCACAAAGATCATGACCTGCCTTGTGGCGCTGGAGCACAGCGCGCTCGAAGAACGGGTCACGGTCGCGCGCCGCCATCTGCGCGAGGGCTCGTCGATGTATCTTGCCGAGGGAGAGGTCCTCACGATGGAGGAGCTGCTCTACGGGCTGATGCTGCCGTCCGGCAACGACGCGGCGGAGTGCATCGCCGACCACTGCGGCGGAGAAGGCGGCAGCGGGCAGTTTGTCGCATGGATGAACGAAAAGGCAAGGATGCTCGGCATGACGAAAACAGCCTTTGCAAACCCGAGCGGACTGGACGAAGCGGGGCACCGTTCCTGTGCCCTCGATATGGCGCGCCTTGCAGCCTATGCAATGCGCGACCCGACGTTTACGCGCATCGCTTCCACGCGCACGGCGCGTGTCGGCGCGCGCACAATGACCAACCACAATAAGCTGCTCGCCAAGTATCCCGGCTGCATCGGTCTCAAGACCGGCTACACCGGCGACGCGGGGCGAACGCTCGTCACCTGCGCCGAACGCGGCGGGATGCGCCTGATCGCCGTCACATTGAACGACGGCAGCGACTGGGCGGATCACACCGCGCTCTATGACTACGGATTTTCCGTTTGCAGGCGCGAATGCGCCGTGAAGCGCTTTGAGCGCTGCGGGGCGATCGCGCGCGATGGCGCGACGGTCACGGCTGTTGCGAAAGAAGGCTTTTTCTATCCCGTTTTGGAAGGGGAGGAACTCAGCGTGCGCGCAGAGCTGCCTAGCACGCTTGACCTTCCCGTAAAACGGGGGCAGGCGCTCGGCGAGCTCATCATCCTCTGCAATGGCTCGGAGGTCGGGCGCATCGCGCTCGTGAGCGCCGGGAACGTCGATGCGCCTGAGAAGCAGGCGCAGAAAAACACGAAAAAAACACCGCTGGCGGAACGGCTCTGGAACCTTTTCGCCGCGTAGGGAGGGGTCGTTCTGGCAGAAGAACGGATACAAAAGCTCATCGCCGAGGCGGGGCTATGCTCGCGCCGCACGGCGGAGCAGTGGATGGCCGAGGGGCGCGTGCGCGTCAACGGCGAGACGGCGATGATCGGGCAGCGGGCCGACAGTGCGCGCGATGAGATCACCGTGGACGGCGTGCCGATCGCGCGCGTGGAGCAAAAGCGCTATCTGATGCTCAATAAGCCGCGCGGATACGTCTGCACGCTCTCGGACGAGAAGGGACGGCCGACGGTCGCCGAGCTTGTGAAGGACTGCGGCGCGCGGGTCTATCCCGTGGGGCGGCTGGACCTCGATTCCGAGGGGCTGCTCCTTTTGACGAACGACGGCGAATGGATGCAGCAGCTGCTGCATCCGCGCTTCGAGGTCGACAAGACCTACCGTGTGAGCGTTGCGGGCGAGGTGCGCGGGTGCGAGAAAAGACTTGCCGCGATGACGATGCTCGACGGCGAGCCCATCCGCCGCGCGCAGGTGCGCGTGCTGACGGCCGGGCAGGATACCGCCCTGCTCTCCATCACCATCCACGAGGGAAAAAAACGACAGATCCGGCGGATGTGCGCCGCCTGCTCGCTGCACGTCAAGCGCTTGCAGCGCGTGCGCGAGCACACGCTCACGCTCGGCGACCTGCCGCTGGGGCAGTGGCGCGAGCTGACGGAGCAGGAGATCCTTGCTACAAAATCAAAGTGACAGAGGCGATCGTATGACGAAGAATATTTTACATAATATTGAAAAGAACATGGGCAGCTTTTCCAAGGGGCAGAAGCTCATCGCGCGCTTCATCCTGGAAAACTACGACAAGGCCGCCTTCATGACGGCCAGCAAGCTCGGCAAGACCGTGCAGGTCAGCGAGTCGACCGTGGTGCGCTTTGCCACCCAGCTCGGCTACGAGGGCTATCCGAGTATGCAGCGGGCATTGCAGGAGATGATCCGCGGCAAGCTCACGAGCATCCAGCGCATTCAGGCGTCCGACGGCGAGCTTGCCGGCTCCGACCTCATCACGAACGTCTTGCAGCGCGACATTGAGAAGATCCGCATGGCCATCGACCAGACCGAGGGCGCGGAGTTCGAGCGCGTGGTCGACACGATCATCGGCGCAAAGAAGATCTACATCGTGGGCTTCCGTTCCTCCTCCTTCCTCGCAGGGTATCTGAACTTCTACTTCCGGCTCATTTTTGAAAACGTCGTGCTCGTGCAGGGCGGAGCGGCCGGCACCTTCGACCAGCTCTTCCGCGTCTCGCCGGGCGATGTGGTCATCGGCATCTGCTTCCCGCGCTACAGCGAACTTGCGCTCAAGACCATCCACTTCGCAAGCGACCGCGGCGCGACCATCATCGGCGTGACGGACAGCGAGCTTTCGCCCATCAACCAGATGGCGTCCTGCTCGCTGCTGGTGCGCAACGAGATGATCTCGTTCGTCGACTCGCTGGCGGCGCCGATGAGCATGCTCAACGCGCTCATTCTGGCCGTTGCGAGCAAGAAGGGCGCGGATATTTCCTCCACCTTCGCCGAGCTTGACCATGTGTGGGAGCGCTTCGGCATTTTCGGGAAGGTAGAAGATGAATAAAGAGATCGTTGTCATTGGCGGCGGCGCGGGCGGCATGATGGCCGCGATCTGCGCCGCGCGCAAGGGCGCGAGCGTCACGCTGCTCGACCCAAACGAGCGCCTCGGCAAAAAGGTGAACATCACCGGCAAGGGCCGCTGCAACGTGACGAATGAGAGCAGCTGCGAGGAGCTCCTTGCCCATGTGCCGCAGAACCCGCGCTTTTTATATTCCGCCTTTTCCCGCTTCGACGGCTACGCCGCCATCGACTTTTTTGAAGACCTCGGCGTGCCGCTCAAGGTCGAGCGCGGCAAGCGCGTGTTCCCGGTGTCGGACCGTTCGTTCGACATCACCGCTGCGCTCGAGCGCGAGCTCAAGCGCCTGCGCGTGAAGCTCGTGCGCGACCGCGCGCTCGATATTTTGCCGGAGAACGGCCATACCGCCGCCGTCAAGGGTGAAAAGGGGAATTATCCCGCCTCCGCCGTCATTCTCGCAACGGGCGGCGTATCCTATCCCGCGACCGGCTCGACGGGAGACGGCTTCCGCATGGCGGCGTCCCTCGGACACACGGTCACGCCGCTGCGCGGCTCGCTCGTGCCGCTCAGGGCTTACGACTGCGCGCCCTTACAGGGGCTGAGCCTTCGCAACGTGGCGCTGACGGTCTACGAAAACAACAAGAAAATTCATTCCGACTTCGGTGAGATGCTCTTCACGCACTTCGGCGTGAGCGGGCCGCTCATCTTGTCGGCCAGCGCGCATATGCGCCATTTCGACAAAAAGACCTACCGGCTTTCGATCGACCTCAAGCCCGCGCTCGATGAGCAGATGCTCGACAAGCGCCTGCTCGCGGACTTTGAAGCGCGCGCGAACAGCGACTACCGCAACGTGCTCGGCGCGCTTTTGCCGCAGAAGATGATCGATACCTTCGTGGACCGCTCGCTCATCCCGCCGCACGAAAAGGTGCACGACATCACGCGCGCCCAGCGCGAGACGATCCGCACGCTCCTGAAGCGCTGGACGGTCGACGTTGCCGCGCCCATGCCGGTGGAGAACGCTATCATCACCTCCGGCGGCGTGAAGGTCGGGGAGATCGACCCGAAGACCATGGCCTCGAAAAAGGTCGCGGGTCTGTACTTTGCCGGCGAGATGATCGACGTGGACGCCTACACAGGCGGCTACAATTTGCAGATCGCCTGGGCGACGGGCAAGGCGGCCGGCGAGGCGGCCGCAGACGCGCTTTCAGTGCAGTAATTGAGAGAACAACAGAGAGGGAAACGGTCAAAGGGACATGAAAAAGCATTTTACCATCGCACTCGACGGCCCCGGCGGCGCGGGCAAAAGCTCGCTTGCCAAGGCGGTCGCAAAGGACTTGAACATTCTCCACGTCGACACGGGCGCGATCTACCGCACCATCGGCTACGCGGCGTTTTTGCGCGGACTGAACGCAAAGGACGAAACGCAGATCGCGCCGCTGCTCAAGGAGATCCATATCGAGATGAGCTTCGATGAGACCGGCGGACAGAAGATGATACTTGACGGTAAAGATGTCAGCACCGAGATCCGCCTGCCGGAGATCTCGATGTACGCCTCGAACGTCTCGGCGCTGCCGTGCGTGCGTGCGTATCTTCTTGAAATGCAGCGCGACACCGCGAGGAAGAGGAGCGTCATCATGGACGGGCGCGACATCGGCACGGTCGTTCTGCCGGACGCGGACGTGAAGATCTACCTCACGGCCTCGGCCGAGGAGCGTGCGCGCCGCCGCTGCCTGGAGCTTTCCGAGCGCGGAACGAGCAAGCCCTACGAGGACGTGCTGCGCGAGATCAACGCGCGCGACGAGCAGGATATGCACCGCGCCATCGCACCGCTGCGCGAGGCGGAGGACGCCGTGCGCCTCGATACCTCGACGCTTGATTTTGAGCAGAGCCGCGAGGCGCTGCTCGCGCTGATCCGGGAGAAGCTGCAATGAAGATGATTTTCTTTACGCTCGTCTGGTGCATCGGAAAAATTCTGCTCCTGCTCTACCGCGTGGACGTGCAGGGGCTCGAAAACCTTCCGAAAAACAGCGTGCTGCTCTGCCCCAACCACGCGAGCAACATTGACCCCGTGCTCATCCGGCTCTGCCTTCCGCTCAACTACCACCTGCACTTTATGGCAAAGGCCGAGCTTTTTGAAAAGCCCGCGCTCGCGTGGCTCATCCGCACGCTCGGCGCTTTCCCCGTGCAGCGCGATGCGAAGGACATCCAGTCGGTCAAAACTGCGATGCAGGTGCTCCACAAGGGAGAAAACCTGCTCATCTTCCCCGAGGGGACGACCATCCGGGGTGGCGTTGGCTACCACGACGGTCTGCCCGCGCACGCCCACGCGGGCATTGCGATGATCGGCGTGCGCGCGGGCGCGACGCTCGTGCCCGTCTTCTGCGACGGGGAGAAAAAGCTCTTCCGTAAAACGCGCATCATCTTCGACCGGCCCTATGTGCCGGAGATCTCCGGCCGCCGCGTAGCACCCCTTCGCGCCGAGCGTGATCGCGACGTGC